>Ga0209755_10007320_pt1 | contig 11977 bp, 11 predicted proteins | sample TergutCo191P1_FD_187301 | JGI IMG/M metagenome (GOLD analysis project Ga0209755, IMG submission 187301) | Cornitermes sp. P1 segment gut microbial communities from Petit-Saut dam, French Guiana - Co191P1 (SPAdes) (version 2) | ecosystem: Host-associated > Arthropoda: Insects > Digestive system...
AGCATGGACGCTGTTATACTCGGCCCCGATGAATGTTTTGTAATCTCCGACGATCGCAGTAACACAAACGATTCCCGCACATGGGGCCCGATTTCCCCGTCGGTTATATCCGCCCGCGCGGTGCTGCGTTTCTGGCCGCTAACCAAGATTGAGCGGTTTTAATTCGTTAAAAGCTTCAGAAAGGAACCTGTTTAAAAACAGCATTTTGTCCTTGTCTTTCCACCGCGCCAAAGTTTCAGGTATACAATCATCAACCGTTATGCCAAACCTCTTGTAAAATTTTTGCGGATCTGGCCCTTCTTTACAGCGGAACCCCATCAAAAGGCAATCCTTTAAAAAAGCGTCCCTATCCAGTTCTTCACATTCAACAATCTTGCAGCCGATTAAAAATTGTTCTTTGTTCATTGTCCTTTGCTCTTTGATATATGTTTCCGTATCGCGCGCGAAAGTAAAACGTCTGGCAGTTCCGGTTTCTTCGTTAACGGCAGTGCCGGACGCGGCGGGCCCAGCGCCTAACCAGCTTTCCATCTGCCAGTAACGCGTATTATGAACGCAGCGGTTTTTGTTAAACGCGTTAAGCGGCGAAGTAACAAGCGCAAAATTAGACACTTCGTAATGTTCATAACCCGCTTTTAAAAGGGCGTCCCTGCCTGAGAGCCAAAGAGAGTCGGCATTGTCACTGTCAGGCAAGGCAACTGTTTTGGTTTTAAGTTTTTCTTCAAGAGGAACGCCGCTTTCTACGGACAGACTGTAAAGCGAGACATGATCGGGCTCGAAAGAAATAAGGCGTTTAATGTCTTCCAGAACAATTTCTTCATTCTGAAACGGAAGGCCTGTAATCAGATCGACCGACAACGTTTTTCGCAATGATGTTTCCCTCGCGTTTTGCGGCGAAGTTTCCCGCGTTTTACCCGTTTTCGCGCCTGAAAAAAAACGCGACGCAAGGGCAAGGCGTTCTTCCAGCAAAGCGCGGCTGCCTTTGCGGTTAACAGCGTCCCGCGAAGGTTCGTGAAAAGTCTGCGCCCCAAGGCTCAGCCTGTTTACCCCTCCTTCAAGGCAGGCGTTGAGAAAACCTTCCGTTAAGGATTCCGGGTTTGCTTCGATTGTAAATTCTTCTGGCGAAAAAGCGGGAATGGTTTTTAACGCGTCAAACAGCGGACGAATTTTTTCCCCTAACACAGACGGGGTGCCGCCGCCAATATACGCCGCAGGAATTTTTTTTACATCAAAAAATTCTATCTGGCTTTTTATATCGGAGATAAGCGCCGAAAGAAACTCATCAATAAATTTATCATCAACGGAATTTTTATCAATAGAATAAAAATCACAGTAATCGCAAAACGAATTACAAAAAGGAATATGTATATACAAACTAATCTGCATTCGCGTCGTAGATCTTCCTAAAGTCTTCCGTAATTATCTTGAACACCTCAATCAGGCTGGGATCAAAATGAGTGCCGCTTTGCTCGATTATTTTTGCTATCGAAACTTCGTGGCTAAGGGCGGGTTTGTAACTGCGCGTCATTCGCAGCGCGTCGTAAACATCGGCGATCATTACAATTCTCGCGGCAAGGGGGATCATCTCTCCTTCGAGCTGGAAGGGGTAGCCTGTGCCGTTCCATTTTTCATGATGCGAAAGGGCGATTTCTTTCGCCATCGGGTTGGGGTATGTGGAGAGGATAAAGGCGCCGTTCTTTGTGTGCTCGCGCATAACGGCCCATTCCCAGTCGGAGAGCGGGCCTTCCTTGTTAAGGATATCATCGGGCGTGCCGATTTTGCCGACGTCGTGCATCGCCGCAAGGAAGCCGATGTTGTCGATAAAATCAGCGTCGATGCGTTTGTATTTTTCAGCGTTCTTTTCGTTGCTGCTGCCTATTTTATAAAGTATTTTCGCGAAATGTTTGGAATATTCGTTGACGCGCGTTATGTGCTTTCCCGTGTCGTTGTCTTTAAGTTTTGACGCTTCAAGCAGCGAAAGAAAGACGGAGCGGAGCAGTTTTTTATTTTCTTCGGTAAAGTCATCGAACATTATGACAAAGTCGCTTGGAGATTTTAAATCCATCTCCAGAGGGAAGATGTACACCCTTATCTGAACGGAAACAGTGGAGCGCGTTTTTAAAAGGGCTGTCCCTTTCCATGAAAAACCGTCGCTGCCGTTTAGAACGGTTTCCCGGATTTTTCTCGCGTCTTCAATGGCGAACGCTTTGCCGAATAAATCGAAAAAATACCTTCCAGGAAGGCTTTTAAACCCCGCGAACATCTGTTTGCATGTTTCGTTCGCGTAAATAATTCTTAATTGCTTATTAATAATCAATACGGGGAATATGCTTGTTTTAAAAGGGTTATGGGAAGATGATATAACATATTTCGATTCTTCTAAATAATCGTCTTCGGTTTCAATTTCATCTTCTGCTTCGTCAATTGCTTCCAATTCTTCTTCTTCGATAACGTAACTCATATTAAATACCGGCTTTTTCGTCTAAATTTAATTCCGCGTCAGTTTTTCGTATGTATTCAGGACCCGAAAAAAGGTGTGCGGTGTTTTCATTATCAGGTATATTTAAGCTTTTTGCAATAATAATTATTTCCCTTGCGTATCCTTTGCTTGTGCCATCTTTTAAATTGATGTTTTTTCTTAAGTCCAACGGCAGCGAATCAAAGAGAAGGGCGGCGCCGGGGCCTGCCAGTTCAACAGGTTCCCCGTACCGCATAATTTCATCCGCGATTTGCCCGGTATCGGCGTCCCCGTCAGATGAAAGCCTTTCCCCGCCGCGATAAAACGCGTAAAAGTAAGCGTTCTTACGGGCTTGAATTACAGCCAAGCGCAAAGCGGGGCAAGCTGTCTCTTTATCCTCCGTTCTCTGACAAGCGATACAGTCAAGCGTCGGGACAGGCGCAAAGGGAATCGAAAGAGAGAGGGCGAGGGCTTTCGCGATTGAATAACCGATACGAAGCCCCGTAAACGATCCCGGCCCGCCCATGCAAAGAACGCCGTTTAAATCATCCGGCTTAAGGGCTGCCTTCTTCATCAGGCTGTCTATAAAGCCCATGACAAGCTCGGAATGTTTCATCCCCTCGTCGGCTTCCGTGTAAAAGATTTCATCACCTTTTGAAACAGACACGGAAAGAATCTGAGAAGCGGAGTCAATAGCAAGTAAGTTCATAAATATCCTTTACTGTATTAGTGGTAAAAATTAAACCCCTCTAATTTTTATTACACGCGATTCATCGCCTGTAATCTCTATAGAGACATTAATACAATCAGGCGGCAGTAATTTCTTAATACGCTCGCTCCATTCAATAACGCAAATTCCGTTCGAGTTAAGAATTTCGTCCCCGCCGATGTCTTCAAAATCTTTTTCGCTCTTTAAACGGTAAACGTCAATATGATAAAAAACAACGTCTTTCATCGTTCCCTGTAAAGCGTATTCGTTTACAATCGTATAAGTCGGGCTTGTCAGGTTTTCTGCAATGCCAAGTCCCGCCGCGATTCCCTTTGCAAGCTGGGTTTTTCCGCTGCCAAGCGCGCCCTGAAGCGCGGCAACGGAGCCCGGAAAAAGGCTGCCGGCTATCTTTTGTCCTATCGCGAATGTTTCCTGAGGGGAAGAAGAAACCAGTTCTGAAAAGCTGTTAATCGGGGAGGCCGCCCGCGTCGTCTAATTCGGTGATATATTGTTTTAGTTCTTTGCTTATGGGAACAAGAGGGTAATCAACCGTATCAATAAAAGATAATGTCACTTCTTTCTGACCTGTCGGTTTTGTTTCTATTGAGAAATCAATACGGTAATTTGAAGGACCTTTATTTAATTCGATTACTGCAACACCGGTATAAAGTCTGCGATAATAAATGGGAACGTCTTTTCTTATCATGTCTTTAATGCAGTTAACTTTCATTTTGTAACCCTCTTTTTATTTTATTCATTTGCATACTCGTAAACGTAAGCATTTATAATATTCATTGATTTTTGAGAAACTTTCAAAAACCTGACATGAATCGTCGTACTCATACCCGCCCTATTTGTTCTTAATACCTGCCCTAAAGCCGCCACACTAATGTTTCTTTGCATAAACTCAATCTTAAACTTTGCCCCTACCTGGACAGGAGCCATCGCTTTTATTGAGCATCCGCCGACGGAGATATCAGCGATATTTCCGTTTATGCGGCGTTTGTCCACGATTAGACGCTGCTTTTTTCCGCTACCTTCAACATACACTAAATTTAAAAAACACGCAATAACCGCGGACCTCCTGCGGAACTTTCGCTGCGAAAGGAACTTTAGCTGGGCGGAATGTGTCAGCTGTAAAGCGTGGTGGTTGTGGAAGCTGCCGTGCCCGACAACGCGGCTTTCAAAGGTAAAACCCTTGTTGGCTTTGGTAAAAAATACGATTTTTAAAGCCGTTCCGCCGGGTATTTTTATCTGGCTTCCCAGTACGTTTTTAGGGGCCTCTATCACAAGATGTTCGCCCTTTGTAGACAGCACGGAAACTTCGTATTTTTCCTTTGCGAAAGTAATTATCAATACGGTGTCGTCCTTTAACATCCTCGTATTGGCTATGCTTCCAAATGTGCTGTTTTCCAGTATGTTTCTTGTTGAAAAAAGAACGGCAAGTTTTCGCTGCGCTTCTTCGTCTGAATTAGAGGATTGCTCGATTATCCTGAAAGTCCGCCTGAAATGCCTGTCAAGAAGGACGGGGTTGGCAATGGATTTTTCCGGTTCCGTAACACCGTCTGTTTTTAAGATAAAATCAAGCATTCTAATCTGCTCGTTATCCAAACCGATGTTTCTCGCGATTCGGTGCAGCGAAAATTGGGCTATTATGCCGTAATGACTTAAACCGCCGCCTCCGCCTCCGCCGCCTTTTTTTGCGCCGCCGACGGAATTCTTTTTATTGATAACGACCATTATGATAATAATCGCCGCAAAAACCCCAAGGAAAATAAAAAGCTGGAGAGGAGAAATTGACGAATCTATAGAAAAGTCGGATGCCGTTACCTGTAACGGAAACAGCGTTATTAAACGGTTTGTCATTTCACACTCCGGCAATTTTCCGTTATGGCGGTATACAGTTCCTTTATCTTTACGGACGCTTCATATTCAGCCAGGTCACCGACCAGCACGGAATCGTTTTTTTCATAAGCTTCAAGCAGCTCTTTTAAAACATCGGTAAATTCCGTTATCTGTCTGATGATTTGTTCCTTGTTCGGGAAACTTTGCGGCAAATTATTGTTTGCCTTTTGCCCGTTATTAATGTAACCCTGAATGTCCATCTGATAAAAAATCCGGTAAATCTTTTCTGTTACCGCCGTAAAGAGCTGTATCGTCCGCGCCGCTTTCATGTCTTTCCCCGTTTGAATATCAAGGGGAAGGTCGACAAGCATTTCGCAGATTTCGTTCAATACAGGTTCGATGTCCCCGAATTCTTTTACGGGCTCCGTTACCTCGCGCAGCATTTCTTCGGCGACAGAGGACAGGCTTTGGGGGGTCATATCGCCGTTTGAAAAAGTCCTGACGCATAACTCGAAAAGGTCGGATATCTCCTTGCTGATAAACCTGCCGCAGGCGGTTTCTTTCCATCTGTTAAAATAATTTGTTTTATCTTCAAATTTGAGTTTTTCGAATTCATTGATATCGTCAAGCAAAGTGATAAGGCTGGACGCCGTAAGCTCCGAGATCGGATTGGTCTGGACATCAATGCATTTTACGGACGTGATGTCCCTTTTAAATGTCTCTTCTATTTCCGACGCTTTTACAGGAACCCCGTCAACGCTTATGCCGCTTAAGATGTGCCCTGAGCTGGAAAGCCATTGTTCCATTACGGTTAAAACTTCGCCGATTGTTTTTTCATTGTCCAGACTTGCGTCAAGAATCTTGTCATTTAGCCTTATTTCCATGATATATCCTGAGTTACCTGTTGCTGTTCCGATTTTGCTGGTTAAAATTATCCAGAGAATTTGTCATCTGTTCCATCCGCGCGTAAGCCGCTTCCATTCTTGCATACTGAATCCTTAATTCCTGCTCTCTTACTTCAAGCTGACGGTCCAGCGTAGCGACGCGCCTTTCGTCCTGAGAAATACGGGAATCAATCGTATTGGTTTTTAAAGTTATTATTCCGCCTGTTCCGACGAACGGGCTTAAAAGCGCGTCCACATTAAAAGCGACGCCCGTATCGGCGAGAAGATCGCCTGTTGTATCGCTTGCGAAAAGCTCTTTGATCGCGGGTATGTTTTTTTCCAGCGCCGCGTCAAGAGCCCTCTCATTAATTTGCAGATAACCCCTTAACCGCGAAGGATCGTAGCCGGCGCCGCCTTCGGCGTTTGTGCTGATCCCGATATGCGCAAGAAGGGCAAGTTCGCGTTCCAAAGAAGTAGGGTAGGGGGCTGTTACCGTCCTTTGCAGGCTGTTTCTGAAAGTGCTCAAGGTTGTATCGCTTGCAAAGACGCCGAGCCTTTCCCTCATCGCATCGGTTTCATCCTTGGATAAATATGATAGTTCCTGGATGATACGGTCGTCCCTTCTGGTAAGCACGTTTATTTCCGCCATAAGACGGTTATAATTCCCGACGAAGTTTATTACTGCTGTCTTGATGCCTTCCGTATCGGAGTGGACGTTTAGCTCAACCGGCCTGTCCGTAGCGCCCCTGACGTTCAGCGTCAGGCCGGGAATAAGATCGCTAATATTGTTGGAAGGGCGCTTTATTTCGATTCCTTCCATGTTGATGATCGCGTCACGCGCGACAGAAACAGCATTTAACGGCCTTAAGTTCCCCGTTGAAGTAGGGTCTGATACTTCAACCTTTGCGATTGATACTTCCCGATGGGTGTTGTTATTGTTGACTGAAAGCGAGACTATCGTTTTTCCGCCTGCCATTTCCGAAAGGGGGTACTGCCTTGATGTGAAAGAGCCTGAGTCGCTGATTGCGGGAAGGGACGTCGAAGTGCCGTCTGAAAATTGCAAGGTAAGAACCGACATGTTGTCATTGCGTACCGGCGCGGAAGGCGGCTGCCGTTCCGGTGTCGGGGCGCTGGAAGGGGCGTTTTCGATAGTAATCCCCGAGTATGTTACGGAGCCGGAAGCGACATTCGGCCCTGTAGGCGGCGCGGGGGTATTAAAAACGTCGCCTGTCTCTACTTTTGTCTGAGTTTCAAGTTTTAGCACAAGACGCGAATCATATCCGATTGATATATTTAAGGGCAGGGCAGCGGCGGATTGAGGTTTAACCTGCATTACCCCGCCGCTTACCGTTATATTTTGCGCGTTTGTGTTTTTACGCACGGAATCTTCGGTGATGGCGAAGCTTTGCTGCATGTCGCTGCTTTGCGTCATCATGCCGATTTCTACGGACAAAGGTTCCATGTCGCCTGAAAATCTGAGCCTTTTTGCTTCGCCCGTTTCTTTCGCTTCGAGCAGGAGAGATCTTGTTCCTGGCTGCACGGAAATCAGCGAGGCGCCGATTTTGTCGCGCCCTTGACGGTTAATAATGTCAACAAAATCCCTTAAAGTGCCGCCGCGGTATCTAATCGAAACTTCATCATTACCGACATTAAAGGTGTAAGTACCGGCTTCTATTCTCATCCTCTCGTCAAGAGGCTGAGAAAGAAAACGGTCTGCCAACGCAGTTTGTTTTACCGTAAAACGTAATGATTGTTCGATCGCTTCCCGCGTAGCGACGGCTGTAAGAGCGCTTTCATCGCCTGAACGGACGATTCTGTCGTTAAAAGGATTTTGAAAAGAGAAAAGAGTACGGGCGCTTTCACGCAGCGTATTTATACGTGTCCCTACTTCCCGCCAATAACTTCTTTGAAGCTGCAGGGTATCAATGTTGCGTTGCGTTCTGTCTCTGGGAATACTTTCCAGCTTCATCAGATCGTCAATTAATTGATCTGAATTAAATCTGCTTCTTACTCCCGGAATAAAAACATCGGACATAGGCCTGATACTCCCCCACCCAAACTACAGGCTGATTTTTTGCGACGGTCTAAACCATCTCATTAAATAAAAGGCCTATAGCTTCCTTCAGGTTTCTGTGTAACCGCTGTAATTCTTCAGGCGGTATAACTTTGATCACCTTATCGGTGTCTTTATCAATGACCTTGACAAGCACCTCGTTTGAGCTGTGATCCACTACAAATTGCAGTTTTTTGTTAAAAGCGTGCCCAATACGCTCCACGTCCAGCGCCTGTGCCTGAGTAGAATTGATAACCTGGGGTTTTTCCTTTGTTTCCTGTTTTGCTGCCGGTTGTCCGCCGGAATCGTGTGTACCCATAGAAGTTACCCGCGGTGCCGGCATCGGTGAGACAGGAATGTATCCCACATTTGCTACGGACATTTTCCACCTCCGTGTAAATTGAGTCAGGATTGCAAGCCCTTTTGCTTTGCAAACGACCCATTACTTCCGCCAATCCCTGGCAGAAGACTGTAAACACCAAACATGCTGACTAAAGTTGAATGTTGAATATTGTCAACGATTGCACGAATTATTTTGTAAACGCTTTAAGCCTTATTTTAATTCGTGCAATTCGTTGACTTATTCTTCTGCAAAACACATTTGATGTCCGCAAGCCCTTTCGGGCCTGCTTAGTGTCCAGTGAAGGCGCGAACTTCACTGTCCTCGTTCCGGTCAGTGACCGGGCAATGCGAAGAAAAGACGACGTCCAGAAGTCTCTTAATCCGCATTTTAAGATCATTAAACTACGATAGCAGCTGCAGTACCGACTGCGCGCGCAGATTGGCCTGTGCCAACATTGCTGTATTCGTCTGGCTAAGGATGGAATCTCTTGTGTAGTCAACCATTTTGGATGCCATATTTGTATCCCTAATCCTTGATTCAGCCGCCTGAATATTTTCCGCCGCAATAGCAACGCCTTGCGCGGCAATTTCAAAACGGTTTTGATAAGCGCCAAGGTCTGCACGTTGTTTTGAAACAATCGTTAATGCGTTGTCAACTGTACCGATGGCTTTGTTTGCGTCTTCAGGGTTAGAAATGGAAATCTTCCCATCGTCACCCTGCGAATTTATCAAACCAAGAGCAGTTGCTGTCATGTTACCGACATAGACCTTAGCGTTCTGATCCATGTTAGCACCGACCTGCAGCTGCATCACTTTGCCTGAATCTGAATTCAATGCAAAAGCACCGGTAAGCATGTTCATGCCGTTAAACTGGGCATGACTCGCAATTCTGTTAACTTCGTCAACCAGCTGCGATACCTCGACTTGAATCTGCATACGATCCTCGTCTGAATAGATACCGTTCGCCGACTGTACGGCTAACTCCCTGAGACGGTGCAGGATATCCTGGGTTGTCTGAAGGTAGCCTTCAGTAGCCTGGATAAAGGACACACCGTTCTGGATATTGCGTTCAGCTTGCTGTAAGCCTCGAATCTGACTCCTCATTTTTTCGGAGACAGCGAGACCTGATGCATCGTCGCCAGCACGGTTGATCTGCATACCGGAACTTAACTTCTCGATATTTTTGGTCAAAACCGACTGGGTTACGCCGAGCTGACGATCAGCGTAAATGGCGCTCATGTTGTGATTAATAATCATATTATACCCTCCATGTTATGCTTGCCCCGGCAATCCGCGCCGGAACCGTTCCGCGGAAGCGGATTTCAGGGACGGTCTCGCGCTTGCCAAACCGGGTTTAAAACCGATCAGGCTGCCGCCCCTTCTTTCCGCAAACAGAACGACCTGACTTCTTAGTCTTGATGTGCGCATGCCGCTATAACACTGCTTGCGCCGCAAAATTAAGCGGTCAGGTTGAACTGTCCCACGCTCATAATAGGAGAGCGTTTGTCAAAGAACACTGCTGATTTTAACCTTGAGGCTAAAACCTGCTTGTATTTAACGTAAGGTCAAATACAACTTTAGCACCCAAGAATTCTCGGGTGCTTGCCAGAGGGGTGAGGCCTGATCCTTTTTCCACGGGAAAGGGTCAGGACCCCTTGCCATATGCCGAATTACTCCGACACCTATAAAGTATAACACACTATTGTAATAATGACAATACCGAAGTTGCCCTCTGATTCGCCTGTGCCAGCATTGCGGTTCCCGCCTGATTCAGGATTTGATCCCTTACATAGTCAACCATTTTGTTGGCCATGTTGGTGTCCCTTATCCTGGATTCGGAAGCCTGCAAGTTTTCCGCGCCGATATCAAGCCCGCGAACCGCGTGTTCCAGACGGTTTTGATACGCGCCAAGGTCCGCTCTCTGTTTGCTTACAATTTTAAGAGCGGCATCGACTGTGCCGATTGCCATGTTCGCGCCTTCCGGGCTTTGCATGTTGATGAAGCTCTCGTCCATCTGGCGGATGCCAAGACCTTTACTGGTCATGGTGCCGATGTATACCTGTGTACGCTGATCCATGTTTGCGCCGATATGGAACCACATTGAGCTGGTTACCATGTTATCGCCAACCTGGCGGGCAAAACGCCCTGTCAGCATGTTCATGCCGTTAAACTGGGCATGACTCGCAATCCTGTCAACTTCATCGACCAATGCCGAGATTTCAACCTGGATGTACATTCTGTCTTCATCGCTGTAAATGCCGTTTGCCGCCTGAACAGCCAATTCCCTGATGCGCTGGAGTATGTCCTGTGATTCCTGCAGATATCCTTCAGATACCTGAATGAATGAGATGCCGTTCTGGGCGTTGGTCGATGCCTGATTAAGGCCGCGAATCTGACTGCGTAATTTCTCCGAAACAGCAAGACCCGACGCGTCATCGCCGGCTCTGTTAATTCGGAGACCCGAGGAGAGTTTCTCCATGTTTTTGGTGAGGTACTCTTGAGTTACCTTGAGGGACCTGTCAGCGAACATTGCGCTAAGGTTGTGATTGATGATCATAAGATCCTCCTTGAAATAGGTACGAAAGCATCCATGCTTCCGTTATAAAAACCCGAAGGGTTTTTACCTTGCCAGATACCCCCCCTTTGCGGCTACCGCGGAATAGCCGTATAAAAAGGGCATAATCTGCCGTATATATTATCGGCATTAGTATCTGGATACTTTAATTAATTTTTAAAATTTTTTACCCGAATATTATATAGCTCCCGCCCCTCACAACTTTGTATTTATGGCACGGTTAATCATGTTCTGAACATCCGCATTAGCGTTCTGCGCTGTAATCGAGGTTTCCGGATTCATGTTTGGAAATACCCTAAAAATCTCATCGGCAAAAGCCTGACCGATATATTCAATATCCTTAAAGTCCAGGATAACCTCTTTAAATAATTCCAAACCGCTTAAAACACGGCGCGCCTGAGAACGAGACACTAAATCATCCGAGTTAGCAAGACGGATTGGAACATTTGTTTTATCAAAATCACCGGGAGATTCTGTTGAAAATTCATCAAAAATACCCTTTGTTGTTTTATTGCTGTTATTTGCAATACGCATATAGACAAAAGTGGAATATTTTATTCTTCCTGTTTGTACATTACCGTCTTTCTCAGGATTTACATTAAAAACAATATTATTGGAAGCAATAAAAAAATCATCAAACATCTTGGATGAAAAAAAGATACCCTGTCCTGAATGTCTTGTTTTATCGGTTGTTCTTTTGCCCTTTACTAATTCCAAAAATGCGTCTTCTTCATTTAACAATTTATATTTGGATTTTATATTATTAAATATGCCGATTCCGTCATCAGAAACGGAAACAGAAATATTTATTTTATTCTCCTGAACAATTACCTGTATGGTTTTACCTTTTGAATGTTCAATCGCGTTATTAAACATTTCCAGAAACCCATAAGCCCAGATACGGTAAATATTTTCAGGTACGTCAGAAAAATGTTTCTTAATGTCTTTTTCCCACACGGTGTCTTCACTTATTACTTTGTCAATATTGTACGCGTATTTGTATTGTTTAGATTGCAAAATAAATTGCCCGGATTTTTTTATTATTTGTTTTTCAGATACTAGCCTGTCAATGTGCTTATAAACCGCAGGCAGAGTTATTCCAAAGCGGTCTGAT
>Ga0209755_10007321_pt1 | contig 11975 bp, 6 predicted proteins | sample TergutCo191P1_FD_187301 | JGI IMG/M metagenome (GOLD analysis project Ga0209755, IMG submission 187301) | Cornitermes sp. P1 segment gut microbial communities from Petit-Saut dam, French Guiana - Co191P1 (SPAdes) (version 2) | ecosystem: Host-associated > Arthropoda: Insects > Digestive system >...
CGATCTGTGTGCATGTTCACGTGCGCGCGCGCGCGCACACACACACACACACACACACAATATCTTAAAAACCAACAAGACAATAGTAATTAATGGCTGAACTCTGGAACTGGTGCTGAATGCTGCCACTTGATGGAAGAATGGAATGCAATGGGCCTCTTTGCCAACTTGCAGTTAAAGAGGCTTTCCAGAACATCCAGGTTATGGATATTGCAGCCTTTAATGTGGTCTGGTTTGGCATTTTTCACTTGCTTGTTGAATTCTTGAGATTCCCACAAGTGTTCCTATTTTTATCCTGCAATCTTACTTACACTATCCTTAATGTCAGAGGCTGCACATATGTTACGAGATTTCACAGTTGCATGGGACCAGTGCTGACATAAATTTCTTTCATCTGTCTCATGGGCTGAGATAAGAGACTTAAACATTGGCTATCATATTTTTCGACACTTGGTTCTTTAAATTCCACCACATAACTTTCCCACAACTCATATTTGATCATCTCTCCACCTTTGTTTCAAATGAAGTTAATGTCTTTATCCTGATGCAGCATGACCCCTTTTGCAATTTTTATGACTTGCCGCCAAGGATGGATCCAGGTTTTGTGAGGCCTGAAGCTTATACAATTTTTGGGGCCTACATGAAAAAGAATGCACATTTACCAATTCAAAATTAGGTATGAAAGTGAATATTTATTTAGGGCCCCTTCCCGGGCCATGAGAGGGGCCCACGCAAGTGAAGGGCTCTGAAGGTTCAGTTCCAATAACTTCACGGTAAATCTGCCCCTACCTGATGATTTTCAATGTTTAGTTTTTATACCTATATATGAATTGCTGCTTTTGTCTGGGGACAGGAATAGTACCTCCACTTCATGGGCCTGACATAGCTGGACTCACACTGATCCAACAGGGGGGTAGAGGAAGCTTCTGAAATGCGTTTCTTTAACCAAAATGAGATGATGAAAAGTGTCCAATACATGTGCCACATTATTATATTATTATGTCCAGTTGCAAACTAAAATACTGAAATTTGGATGCAACTTACTTACCATCATTCCCTTCTTTCTGCTCCAGGGCTGCATTAAGTTACATATGGTGCCTTCTGAGAGTCACTAAACTGAAACACAAGATTAAATCAGTGTAAGGCAGTAGAACAAACAACACAAAATAATAGCGTAGCATAATACCAAACCCGCTGCAATATTACATGAGTCTGCTGACAAATCACCAAACTTTGGCAGAAGACTTCACAGATAATACACAAATGATCTTTAAACTGCCCCCTGGCAAAGAGTATACTTCAGTTCAAATTCACTGCTATTATTTACCAAATCTCCTAAATGTGTGCCCACGTCATCAGCGTAATGTCTACTGCCTGCAGTAAACTTCAGATACACCAGAAGGAACCATAAAATTTAAGGAGTGATAATCCTGAACTTTAAAAACAAAATCCAATGACAAAAACTATTCAACCATAAGACAGAACATTCAAGCCATGATGCACAACTACTACAACCTGCACAAATGGTAGGAAATAATTACACCAAAATTTCTCTTTATTATGCATTCAGACTGCTTACTTTGTTCAAATACACCATCAACCAACCACAGTATTACTGCTGGACTATTTCAAAGTAGGATATCAGAATTCACTTTGAAGAACTGAAGCTGACATGGACTGACTGATAAAGAGAAATGTAAAGCTGTCCCAGCACATGCCATGAAGGCATAAAGGAGAGTGGAGGTATAGTTCCACACATTCTTAACCTCAGCACTACACAAATGCATGTGGCTAGCATTGTGTCCCAACCACAGACATCCACATCATGAGTCCACACTTACCCTTCAGCTGCTGGCAATAAAAAATTAGTGAGGCAACAGCACTTTGATATTTCTATGAAATAAGGTAAACTGAACTGCAGCAGAATGATGAAACCACTGGTGGATGCTGGCTGCTAGATGCAGAGATTGGTCAGATGGTCAATAAAATACTTTGATTTGACCGAATACAATGAACATCCTAACAGCGTTATGAATGATCTGAATGTATGCACTTAACAGTATATGCCAATTAGTTTCAAAGGCATAAAAAATAAGAATGATATAAGATACACAAAAATGTAATTTAAAAAATACTTAATACAGGTCTCTTTTACTCAAATAATAAATTCCTTGTGTTTAAAAGGGCTCACAATCACTTTAATGGTTCGTATGTATACGCTATAACCTATGTACAAGAATTAAGTAAACTTTTAAGTAATAAGGCTATGAAATGTACTCATCTGTTTTGTATTTGGTGATTTAATCACTTCCTACTATCGTCCTGTCTAACGTCTGTATCTATACAACGTATATACTTTTAACTTGGCTGCAGTTACCAGTTCTACCATATTCTAACGAACACCACTAGCAGACCAAAAAACGTAAAATCCCTACTTCTATTTCCAGTTGTAGGTCCGTGCCATCGCCACGTATTTTACTCCATAGTTAACAAGCATACTTCAATTTATTAACATTCATGATTACCTGAGTACAAATACGGCAGGTCCGAATCGTAGCACTCCAGTTTGAAGCCTACCTTCGTGCGTGTTGACCACAATGACACAAGTGTACAATCCGGTAGTAATGAACTCACTAGTCATGCTAGTAACCAATAACATACAATTCTGCAGTATTGACAAGTAAATGCAGTAACTCTGACGATGTACAAGTTTAAGACACGGCATAAGAGCTAAGCATCATACATGGGCAATGCTGAATAGAAGCTTTGGGGCCACAAGAGACGAACGAGTTGAATTCCTTGCAGTTACATGCTTAAAAATTTGGAAGCACTATCTAGAAACACATTACCAGCATTTCCGTCAATCCTGTTTCTTGTTCCTCTTGCGATGATACAGTAAAAGCACGACATCAGTTGAATTTCACATTATAACCGGGAAATCTGACAAAATCATAAACAAGCCATCATGACCTCCTTCCCAACCATCTGCAAGCTCAATCCAAAAACCAAAAAAAACTGGTCATGAGATACACTATCCTCATTGGTCACTGGTCATGTGGTTTTCCTGAGAAGCTTCCAGTGATGTTATTATGTACACAAATGTTATTCACAACTAATAAGTAATAAATATGTCAACTTTAAATGCAGTGTACCACAAGATATAATTATAATAGAATCATCGTAATAAACATTAGTCCCTTATAATTTACGCCGTAGACTGCGCCGTCTGCTGCATTCTGCTGGGGTTAAACATGGCGGCGAATGTTGTTAGGCCGATAGAAAATCACGAAATAGGCGTAAAAGATATTATATCACAGGTAAGTAAAGTTAATCCAGTACGAATACAGTAGGTACTTTTTTGTCTTGTGTATGTAAGTAGTACCTATATTACTTAGTTCTTAGTCTTTTCATCATTGGATAACGTACTTAACAGCTCTGCGATTGGGTAGTAGACTCGCATTTTAGTTAAAAATTGCCTATTGGTGCGCGGGCTTGTATAAGGGACAGTAAATTTTGGTGCTTTGTTTGACAGAAGCGCTGTAAATTCTTCTAAAGGTGAAGTTGATTTTATTCTCCAGTAGCAGGACGTAGAAATTTGCACATTATTCACAAGAACAATATTGTAGTCTTTGAGGTATCTGTGTACTGTGAAATTGGGGTGTATTACGCACACGTGGGGCCCACGCTGTTAATTGCCAGTTTTTGGACGAAATAATAGCATTCTGAATGCCATCGGCCGACAAGGTGATATCTGAAATTGTATACAATGTATTTAGTTTCTGATGTCGTTAATAAACGTATGTTTCACTACCTGAAGTGGCGTCAGTCTATGTTTGATCTGAAGCATCATGTAAAAAAAAAAAAATGAAGGTGTATGTTTTATGCGTATCCCATTGGATGGGTGGAGTGTAACATCAGTATCCTTAAAAATGTTATATTTATACACGAGAAAAGTCGTTACCTAACAGATACACAAGCTGCTTAGGCGACATGTGACTGCAAACCTCGAGTATGTACATGTGGGCAAATGAAAAATGCAGTTTGTGAGATCACCAGGTATGCCGGTGTGCACCCAACTTGGACGAATTGCACACATGCAGAAATCGTTAATGTAAAGGAATATTTTCGTAAACGTACGTTTTGTGGGTATATTATGTACACATAACCGGATCAAGTGTAAAGTATACATCCATGTGCCAGTGTGTATTACATACATGCAGTCATATGTGAATTTCTATAGAAAAATATTCCTACTGTATAATAATTCTGCAAAACTCTTTTCTGCAAGGAAGAGGTGCACTGTACTCCAGGTTTACTCTGGTTTCAATTGCAGTGCCACAAATAGAACTTTGACAACCCAGTTTTTGCATATCCTTTTTTAATGCCAAATATGATACCACATTCTAAAAGACAGCAATTGTGCTATTTTAGAAGATGTTTTTTCTACTGAAGTTCTTGTGTTTCCTATGTCTTAGCTTCACATCAATACTTATCACAACTGCTTTGAACTACTGACTTCTGTGAAGTACCTTATTATGAAATCAGTAGGTATTGAGCGCATATGATATAGTGTACTCATTGCAAGCAGGACTGTGACAGCAGTGGAAGGAATTTATTATTTACCTCATTATAAAGAAGGCCAGTAAAACAGAACAGTAATCACTGAGGCACATTAGTCCTATGAACTTACAAATAATAATTAACAAACATTCCTCCAAGGTTAATTCCACATGTAGATTCACTTGCTGGTAGTCATTAATATGGATTTGATATAGCAGGTCAGCTTCTGACGAAATGCTTTGCACTTGTCACATACTGAAAAGAATATGGGAATCCTCTGGCATACACCTGGCTATATACAGACTATGACAGCCTGTGTTTCATCTAGCAGAGGAACATTGAAAGCATTGTGATTGATTTTGGTGTACCCATGAAACTTCTTAAGCAAATTAAAATTGTGTTTGAATGACGCCAAGACGTTTGTACTTGTAAATACACGTGGGATGCATTTGTCATTACTTTTCAGTTTTGTCTTCACTTGTAAATACATGTGGGATGCATTTGTCATTACTTTTCAGGTTTGTCTTCGAATGTATGCTAGGAAGGCCCAGGGCAATTGCAGGAATGGAACAGATCAGCTTCTGATCGGAGTACTGTGGTGACTGTTTGATAAGACAGCATTTACTGTTAGAATAAATTAAGTTAGCCTGAAAGTGAATGCATAGAATACAGGGTAAAGTCATGTATGAAGACAGCTATGGAATCCAAATGTAGAAAGTTCCAAGTATTTTGGAACAACAGTCACAAGTCAGAATTACATTTATGTTCTTATATTTGCTCAGTCAACCTGTTTGTCATACATAGTTCTACATGACCAATAATACTTATTTCATCTGTTTGTCATTTTGAATTATATGTGGTATGGAAGACATGATAACTTTTTGGCCATGATTAAAAACAAATGTGACAGACTGATATATTTTTTCATTACATCCATTCTTTGATCCCAATTCATTTGCAAAATTGAGTGTGTATGCTGTTAGCAGAAATAAGATGTGGTGGTTGTGCTGCCTACCTACAGTGGATAGTACAGAATTCAAGATTGAACTTAATATATGAATGTATAAGTACGTGTAAAAATATTTTTTGTGCATGTGCTTTAGGGTACTAAAATGGAAAATATGGAAGTCACCCCAGACACTGTGCATACGATAAAGGAGATGGTAAATGACAAAATTGGAAAGGAAATTAGTGTTGATGAGATGACATCTAGAGATTATTATTTTGACTCATATGCACATTTTGGAATACATGAAGAAATGCTGAAAGATGAAGTTCGGACACTCACATACAGGAATTCCATGTACCACAACAAACATCTGTTTAAGGTTTGTATGATAGAAAGGGTCATGCAGTTTCTACATTGAGGTAAATGAATTGGATGTCTGTACAAAGTACTTGGTTATAATAGAGTTTTTTTGTTTCTTTACTGAAGACCGTGAAACCCTAACCTAAGTGTATGTGTGAGATAGAAGTGTATTATTGTGGAGATATTTCAAGCATTTGTTGAAAAGAGGTTTTTTAATAAAAGGACAAAATTACATGGGATGTGCCTTTATAATACTCATTTCAATTTTGTACTGTGATTAAACAGTTGTTTAGAACTTTCTAACATTAGTACCAGTGAGACCCAGCATTTCCATACATGGTAGGAACAGAACCCTGAGTTCATTGTCTATTTTGCCCTTGAGTTAAAAGTTATCCTGTTGAGGAATGCTTTAATCTTACCCTTATATTCAACAGACCTCGCCATTTTCATTCAGAATGATAGCAGGTCTGTTGGACTATCTATATTGTTTTGTGTGCACTCGTAGTGTTGAATGGCCCGTAAATTGTCTTGATGCCTTATTGATGCATTTCATTCAAATCAGGTAAGTCACCAGGAGCTGGTCAGCCCCTTATTATTTCTGTGAAAAGATATGGTTTTGTTGTCTATTCAACAACACAATTAGTATTGCTGTGTTATAATGCATAGCTTATGTGGTCACAGGCCTATTATCTCGGTGTTAAATTCCCTTCTTTTAAAGTATTCCTTAGTTTAGTGTTGAAACCCATTGTTGCACAAATATCATGTTCTAAACTAAAATTTTTCTTAACAGGGAAAAATTGTTCTGGATATTGGCTGTGGGACAGGCATTCTATCTATGTTTGCTGCTAAAGCAGGAGCAGCTCGTGTCATTGGAATAGAATGTTCCAATATTGTAGAGTATGCCAAGCAGATTGTAGAAGCTAACCAGCTGAGTGACGTGGTGACTATTGTGAAAGGGAAAGTTGAGGAGGTGGAATTACCTCACGGTCTGGATAGCGTTGACATTATCATCTCAGAATGGATGGGTTACTGCCTGTTCTACGAGTCAATGTTAGACACTGTACTGTTTGCCAGAGACAAGTGGCTTCGCCCTGATGGTTTGCTGTTTCCTGATAGAGCTACCCTTTTTGTGACTGGAATTGAAGATCGACAGTATAAGGATGAGAAAATCAACTGGTGGGATGATGTGTATGGCTTCGACATGAGTTCCATTAGACGGGTGGCTATCAGTGAACCCTTGGTTGATGTGGTCGATCCAAAGCAGGTATGTGTAGCTGATGTATGCCACAGTAGCATTATTAATGGAATACTGGGAAATTAAATTCACACTTCATTGTTTTGTGTGTGGTGTTTGAATTAGTGTTTGAACATTTATGAAACATTAGTCAAGCACACTTCTTGTGTAACATACTATTTCTTTCAGTTGGTTTCCATAGTTGTGGTTTATTAGAGGATAAAATTTCAATATCAGAATACTCTCTGTAGTCTTGAGAGTTGTAGTTGGCTTGTATCAAACACAGTCTGTTTGAAATATTTCAAACAGATGTTTACTTATTAAAATTATACTCATGTTTTGCATACGTGCTTCAGCTTCTTCAGTATTTTGAAGTGGAAAATGTATATGGAAGTACATAGCTTATATTGAGGTCTTGTTTCATGAATCTTCCAGGTGGTGACAAATGCATGTTTGCTGAAGGAAGTTGATCTGTACACTGTGACAAAAGAAGATCTTAATTTCACTGCACCGTTCCATCTCCAAGTACGACGTAATGACTACATTCAAGCACTTGTCACCTTCTTCAACATTGAATTCACCAAATGTCACAAAAGAATTGGGTTCAGCACAGCACCTGAAGCTCCATATACTCATTGGAAGCAGACTGTGTTTTACTTTGATGATTATCTAACAGTGAAGAAAAATGAGGAGATCTATGGGGTTTTTTCAATGAAACCAAATGCTCGCAATAATAGAGATTTGGACTTCACTATTGAATTAGATTTCAAGGGTGAGCTTGGTGAAGTACATGAGACGAATGTTTATCGCATGCGCTAGATGCACTTGCAGTAGCGATTGAATTTTAAAGTTCTTTTTAAGCACAGTGAAATATGGGAGAATAAATATTTAGGATTTTGCATTGGTTGAGAACACCATACATTTTTCTTGGTCAGTATGCAGCATTAGAGTCTGTAGAAATGTCTGTGATTCAGGAAGAAAGCTACTGTTAGCAAACATGAAAGATTTTTTAAGTTTGTAAGAAACATGAACCTTTTTGTCACCCATTAGTAATTTAAAGTTTCTGTGAACTATTTCACATTTCATATAGATCTGAGAATATAGACTCCAATGATTGATCCATGTGTACTTTTCCAGTGTCCAGGGAAGGTATAAGAAGTGTAATAATTGGCTGAATTGATAGTTCTCTGCCATCAAGAGAATCTTCAGTGTTTAATAATGTACTTCAGACCATTTTTAAAAGATTGGACAGCCCTTTGTGTTCTTCATTAATAATTATGTAAATAACAGTCGATGCTACTAAGTGTGTATGTATTTTTTATTGCTTCAACATGTTTCTACATTTTAACAGGCCATCATCAGGTTAAAGTACATTTGTGTATAAGACAAGAAAGGGGATACACAAATGTATTTTAGCCTAATGATGCCTTGTTAAATGGTGGAAACTTGTTGCAGCAGTATAAATACATATACACTTAGTTATGGTGATTGTTATTGATGTAATTGTTACTTCACACCCTTACCCACCTATCTGTTGTACTGTAAGACAGGTGTTATGAGAGGGTGTCCTGTGCAGGAAAATGAATGTATAATTTTTATGTGTCTTATATTAGAACATGTACTAACTGATATCCAAGTCATTTATGTGTACTCTTTACATAAGTCAACGTGAGATGGTCATGTTACAAAATTTACACCTGTTCTCTGTTTTGCGTAGTTTAGGTTAATGCCTCCCAGCGTCTCAAAGTGCAGTAAGAAAAAAGAAGTATAAAAAGTTCCAAGCTTAAAAGTTTAGTTTTGGTTTATTTTATAAAAATATTAAGGATCTTAATGTATGTTGTGTGTTACAGTTGAATGAGAAGAAACTTGTGAAAACATGAGAACTGTGTTTGTATAGGAGACTTCACTGTTACACTATGTAAATTGTCAGTATTTATAACAATATATTGGTAGAACTGTGTACTACCAAACATTGGCTTTGCTTTTTATCATTATATACTTTTGTTTTTAATGCCACTGAAGAAATGTTGATCCTGGTATTTTTGTTGACTACACATGCGGTGATGTTTAATCACTGTGGTAGATTTACAATTTAGAGACTATACATTACCTAATTCATACAGTATATAGATGTGCTAAACTATAAACCCAGGATATTAAAAAAAGACTGGAGAGTCCCCCAGTTTGATCACAGAGTTCATTACAGTTTGCATAACTACCAGTTGTAACAGTACAGCATGTTTACATCATTTTCACCGTTATGTTATTGATATCAGTTTTAAGGCCTTTTGATATAAAAGTATTAAAAAATGGTTCATTTCGTTTCAGCCTTGTTACAACTTGTTCATAGAGGCAGATGCCAAGCAGGTATGGCCTCTCTTCAATAAAAAGAAAAACCTACTACTAGTTCCACTCATGCTCAAAATATGTTTGCACTAAAGCCACTCTACTTACCCTCATACCACTATACCTGCTGCAAGTATCCTCCAACAGCAGTGCACATTTCTCACAGATGTAACAAATTCCATGGCAAGTTCAAGTTCTGTGTCTTCTAGAATGTGGTGCTGTGGTGGGCATTTGATGTGCGATGTTTAACACTTTAAATGCTGAGTTTAGTCCCATCTGACATTTGCTGGCATCATTAGCTCACCATATTCTCCACATTAGGAGGATAAGGGTAAAGAATGTGTGGTAGTCTCATCTTCATGAGCCAGGTGCCCAATGAATAATTGCACATAGTTGACCCTCTGTGATTTCTAGACATTCCAGATTTAAATCTATATAGCCTCCAAAGTTTATGTAGTTGTTTCAAGTTTCTCCACAAATAAAAATAATACACACTCAAATTCTGAGAATACAATGGCCATAGTCCTTTACTGATTTCTGTTCATTCATTAAAAATGGCCAGTACCATACTGGACATTCTGCTTTATGTACTACCGAAAAGGTACATAACTATTTGCTTTTGTTGATTCTTGAAAGAAGGGCTTTTCAGGTTCATTCACATACTATTCTGCATTGTGTTATGTGATTATTTTAGCATTTACAGCACACCATACTCAAAGCTTTTTGGTACAACTGAATGGAGTATCAGTATCCCAGTGACCTGTTGTGTGAGTTTTTGTAACAACCGAGATGAAAGCAGTCTACATCTACCATGTAAAGAAGCTGAAGGTCAGCTAAACTGGCATGAATATTTTCTGAAAAGCAAATTACGGAATGTCGCAGAACTGAATCTGCAGGATGGAGATGGTACATAGTACTGATAAGACTAAATTTTTTGTGGCTAATAAAGAGTGGATGCTTTAGAGATCAGTTTCACAGGACAACCCATGTTATGTTCTTGGACTCATCTTTTTGGATGTCTTGGGAGATTTTCTGGTATTAACACACACTTTGGTGTCTCTTCCTGTCAATTTATGTCACTTTTTATGCCTTTCACTGGGTAATGGTGAATCCAGATACTGTTGAGGAAATTTATGAGCATGTGTCGAAATGTTAATTCTGAACAAGAAACGTGCATTGTTCAGTATTGTATGTGTTGCAGTTGAATGAATTCTTATGGTTGATCACCAGCAAAAATGCAGTAACTGACCAAAATAAACTTGCGTATCACGGTGTCAGTGTAACAGGAAATTGCTTATGTCGCCGCACAAGGTGATGTTTACTGACTGCCAGCCAGTTGACTCATTGGTTTCAGGTCATTACAAGCATTGAATTGTAGCATAGAACAGTTAAATCAGTGGTTCCAAAATGTGCTGGTGCTTGTCACTACAGGCACTGAATTCTAGCACAGAACGGTTAAATCATTGGTTCCAAAATGTGCTGTGCAGAGCCCATAAGCTACACAGAGAGTTTCAAGTATTTTCTGTAATGTTGAATTTTATTTTCACAAAATTCTAGAATAAGTGAAATATGTTAATTATGCAGTGCAATGACAAGATATGTTTTAGATAAATAGGTTAATCACACAGTGCACTCACCTGGCTAGCTACTAGTAACTTGTAGTTATTGAAACACTGGGGAAAGTAGTGGTTTACAAACAAAACAAAGAAATGATTGCACACAAACCAGATGACATAATAAGCTTCATTTATAAGGACTTCAGCTCAAATACACTTTTTTTTTGTGTTCAGTTAGTTTTGACTGTAGATCAGTGTAAATTTCAACCAATTTAATAGTATCTGTGCATGTTGTTAGTTCGGTGTGTCAACAGTACTTTTCAAAACAAAGTTTTCCACAAAAAAAAAAAAAAGGTTCAGAAACAATGGTGTAAATGGCTGAACAAAATGTCAAACTGTTGGCTGAACCCCTCTCAAGTTTTGTATTAAGAGTTACGAAATTTGCTTGGTACTAGAAAAGAGCAAAGGTTATACAGCAATGGTGACTTGCCACGTAATTTAACATACCGGGGTGCTGATAAGTCCTTAGCCTGTCCAGAAAGGAAACAAGCTCCGAAGCATGTCGGGGACACAAGTGATATCAATAACATCGAGGAACGAGCTGTCAAGCTTTTTTTCCTGCAAGGCAAGGCGCCAAAGGAAATTCACACCATTCTGACAGAAACATTAGCTTGTTTCCTCCCTGGTTGGGCTAAGGACTCATCAGCACTCCTGTATAAAGGGTAAAGTGAAATGAACTGTAAGTTCCTGCAATTCTGCCAAAAATTTAATAAGAGAAAATTTTTGGAATTGTAACTTCATAACTGAACAAAGGAGAATGTAAATGCAAGTATTCAATAATACAAAATTCATAATCCTCATTTAACCCTTCAGCGTGGAGTGACGGGCACTGCCCGCATACAGTAAACATCACCTGTCGTGGAGTGACGGGCACTGCCCGCATGCTGCACGCTCTCACTCATTCGTCTAT
>Ga0209755_10007322_pt1 | contig 11972 bp, 11 predicted proteins | sample TergutCo191P1_FD_187301 | JGI IMG/M metagenome (GOLD analysis project Ga0209755, IMG submission 187301) | Cornitermes sp. P1 segment gut microbial communities from Petit-Saut dam, French Guiana - Co191P1 (SPAdes) (version 2) | ecosystem: Host-associated > Arthropoda: Insects > Digestive system...
GTTGTTGTGAACATGGTAATTAATGAATCTGCACGTACAGAGTACTGTGCATCATGATATATTCTTATAATAAAAGCCAATAAGATGCACTATTTCTCAACTTTAGTTTGGAGAGAACTCTACATGTTTTGGACAGGTTTAATGTCCATCATCAGGAGTCTGAATACTGTATTCACAGCAATTGGTATTTGTCGTCCAGTTATACCAACTGCTGTGAATACAGTATTCAGACTCCTGATAATGGACAGTAAGCCTGTCCAAAACATGTAGAGTTCTCTCCAAAATAAAGTTGAGTAATAGTGCATCTTATTGGCTTTTATTATAAGAATATGGTAATTAACGTCCAGGTTCCATAAAATATGGTGAATTTCTTAAGTAGTTGCAGAACTGTTAGCTTTTTAAGAAGGAAACTGCTCTGTGGAATTAGCACATAACAGCGAACTGCCGCAGAGCTTGAGAAGCTCTTGTTTCATTAATCTTAACATTTAACTATTTTCTTTCTTATAGACGCATTTGTAAGAAAATTTGAAACTAGAGGCAAGTGGAATTTGATTTAAGTTGCAGTGGTTGATATGTGTGCTGTTCATAACTCGAAACCTCATGTCAACATTCATAAGGTGGTAGCTTGTGACACCAGTTGCCTGTTGCAGGTCCAGTTCCAGTTTACCCTTCTCACAGACACCCTGTATTCACCTCTACCTGTGGATCTGCTGCCAGCACTAGATGAGGAGGATGATGATGAGAGACCATTCCCTCGTACAATCGTGGCAGTTGAGGTGCAGGACACCAAGAATGGGGCTACTCATTACTGGACCTTAGAGAAGCTTAGGTAAAATTCAGTTTCTTTGTGACCACAGTGAAACCTGTATCATGAGACCAGTCATGTGTGCATTTGGTGTAACAGGGAAGGGTCTACAGCAGTATCTTTCTTCCGTGGTTGGTAGTCACATTTGGACACAGTCTTTCAGATCTTCTACTCTGTCATATTATGAAACAGAATTCATTCTAGTTTATTTGTCAGTATGCTTCTAGTGTTTGAGCTAGTTGTGTTTTGGGCATTCAAATTTTCTTAGTCAGTTCTTCCTTTCAGTTTTATAATTTTTTGGTGGGATTGCCAAGTCATCATCAGCAACAGAGTATAAGCCATTCTTGGCATCTTCCACCGTCATGTATATGGATGTCTCCATCTTTTTGTGTGTTGACTGGCATTCTTTCTGCTGCTCAGAGTGTATCCATACCCTAACATGAGAAGGCATGTCTCATTAATTCTTAACAAATGTTTTGTCCTCTTGCATCTGTAATTACAGTAACTTAATTTCAGTTAACTATATCCTGTTTTTCTCACAATTCTTCATTTGTTTTGTTGTTATATAATATATATCCTGTAAATTACTCAAAAATGTTATCTCTGCTGGCTCAGTTCTTCTTTCCTCCTGTTTTAATGAAATATTGGTACCACACTTGTCACATATAATTTCAACAGCATTTCCTTATTACCTGTTTTAAATGTACACAAAACTGTTCCACATATATATTGAGATTGTTGTAACTTATTAGGTATGTCATTGTTATCTATATATAACAAATTTAATTCCAAGTAGTTAAATTTAAGGTGTGAAGTAAGACTACTAACTATTTGGATAAAGTTCTCAGAAGAATATGTTGAGTTAAGAAACACAAAGTGATAGGAGGGCAGGCGGAATTATTTAATGTGTAATCTGTATGTGATAGTGTTAGGGTGATGAATTGAAAGAGAATGGGTTGGGTATAACATATAAAAACGTTAGTAAAACGATACATGCATGCACAGGTTTGTTTGTGAAACTTTAAGGGAAGATACTTTGTGGTTATATAAAATCAAAATTGATCTTACAGTAATAGGATGAAGATACATAGTAGATCAACTCAGTACAGGACATATTTTAAGCAGGCCTACTTGACCAACTGAGTAATATATCAACTTCTAAGGAAGTCCTTGCACTGTGGAATTAATGTACTGAGATAATAGATACCTGATATGATTGCATTTGCAGCAGGATATGGAATGCAGTCTCATGAAGCAGATCAGTCTGACCTTTGTATCACTTCATATACTGATAACTGAGTGTCATTGCTAAGACTGGGGACTGAATTTCCTCCCATGTATGGGCAAATGTATCAAGTGTATTCATTGCTTGAATTAGGTATTAGAGAAATAGAACTCACAAGAGGAAGACATTTTAAAGTATTTGGACAGTTACTGAGGTGTGTGGTGTTCTGCCCTCAGCTGTCCAATTACAAAATTAAGAGTTGTTATAGTGAAACTCATCTGTTCAAATCTAATTCATACATTATTATGTTCATCAACTGTTGATGTTTCTGACAGAGTGATACGCTCTGAAACATAAAATTTTCCATTCTTCTGTAACCACCCTTAAGTACCACTCTTTCATCTGTGTAGACTCTTTCATTTGTGTATCCACCAACACATTTTCTGTCGACTTTGCCTTGGTCTCTCCAGTGTCCATTTTTTATGGTACTTACTGTTGACACACTCAAAGCTGTCTTATTTTTTTGAAGCATAATTCATGCCCACAGTACTGTTTCATCAACCTTTAGCATACAGCCTTTTAAATGCCAGGTTTCTGCTGCTGCTGAAGCACAATTCAACTTAAATTCCCACTGCAGGACAATGTTTTCTCTTCCAGACGAAAAGGATGTTTGAACATATAATGGGACAACATTGTCCCATTCATCCGTTCAAGGTTAATTTTATGAAATCTCATGTAGTCTTTCTATTTTTTGACTGTTGTTAATATCCCATATTCAGATTTTATGCTTGTTTGTCAGTCCTGTCTAGAAACTTAAACTGTACTGCTCATAATCTGTTTGCATTTGCAAGTAATATACCAGTGCATACTTTTGGTCTTTGAAACATGTTTTACTATAGCATGTTGAGTACGTATAGTTACACTGATTGTGTGTGTAGCCGTCATATACATTGTAGACAAAGTTTGAATGCTGTTTGTTATTCTTGGCTCTAGACGACAGTGGAGTATCAAAATTATTTCTTCTCATTATTGTGACAGTTTGTGTCTGTTTTAACAACCAAATGGTCGTATAAGTTTTACAGTTTTATTGTATGTAGATGTCTTATAAATGGAATGTGAAATAGAAAAATTGGATGAAACAGTGGTGTGTCATATGAGAATTGTTGTCATTCTATGTCAGAAAATTAACATCAGCAGCACATAAAGGCAACACAGACTGCCTGAACCATGTTGAATGTACCCAATATTTACTATGTACTAAATGTTTCAGTTAGTTAAAAATTATATCATAGCACAACTTATAAACTTCTTTATTATGTTTAAATATGTATGTTTTGGTGTTGTGGATCATCATGAGGGAACTCCAATCAAATCTGTGAGAGCTGTTTTTTTTTCACTGAAATTATTCATAACCTTGTTTCTTAATGGTTAACCTGTTTATGATACCAGATGTCCATCCTACAAATAAGGAAGGTTGCCTCACTACTTTTACAATAATGGCATCAAGGTTTTTGGGCAGTAGCTGAGAATTTCTTTATTGGTGTTATTTTAATATTTGTTGACATAGAAATAATTCTTATTCAAAACCTTTAAGAGCATTTAAAGTGTGCTATATTCATGACTTCTTGTGCACTTAATCATGGAACTCAGTAATTTTTATTATACAAGAAGAATATTAGTATGGTTTTCACATTTCTGCAATGGGTTTGTATTCACAACAGACAAAGGGATATTTCTGACATCTTATCATGTTACATTTCTCAGACATATGTGCACTTGTAACACTGCCCAGTTTACGTTTTTTGGAACCAGAGAACGTATCTGCAAATGGATTTGTTCAGTCTGTTATATTTTATTTACAACTGAAGTTACACCAACCATTTCACACTTTAATCTTGGTAAAACGTTTCAGAATCCAGTATTGAACAATGATTGTATTTTCTCAGAAATTTGATAACATTAATGGAATTATTTTAAAAGCAGGTTGGAAGGGTTGCAAGTAGTCCACTGTTAATAGGAAGTTCATGCTAAGGTTCAATTATTGTTGAGTTGGTCAATTGTGGTTGGGGACTTGCCACAGCTAGATTGTCATATGATATTTGTACAGTAGTGATGGGAAGGCCATGAGTCAGACTTATGCTCTTACTTATTTGACAATGATTTGTATGCTCCACAGTTGAACATAATTGATGAACTTACACATGGCTAGAGATGTTACCTGAGAGATACATTATATCTAACTGCTGTGTCTCTTAGTGCTTCAAAAACTGGGGCCATCAAATTTTTTTTAATAATTTCTGGTTGAACTGCGTTATGAATAATTTTACTGTTTTCAGTCTGTAAGTTTCAACGTGTTTAACCACTACCTACTAGATGATGTGGTCTTGTTTCTTGTTACTTCATGCAATTCAGTGAGCTGGAAGTCCAACTAATCATTCTACAGTTACAGTTCAGCATAGCAAAACATTGTTATCACACAGAAGTTCATGTTGGAGGTATTCATATGCATGATACTGTGACCAAAGTCTGTGAAAATATTGTGCACAACCTTCCTTGTAACTGAATTATCTCTCCCTCTGACCTCCTATACTGAAACTAAATTTAACCTATACTTAGTTGATATTCTTGCAACTGTCTTCAATGACTCAGTACCTTCCAGTAAAAGTGATAATGTATGGTATTTTCATAATGTTGCATTCTTACTGCCATCTTTGTCACAGTAATTTTCGGTGTGTATGGTGGCTTGAAAGTTTGTTTGGGTTACTAGGATTCTGCAGTGTACTTAAATTGTAAATGAGGATGGCGATTATGATGATTTGTTATCATTGTCATCAAAACAACACCACCACCAACAACAATAACAACAGCAGCAGCAAATGTGCATGATCCAAATCTTACGAATATTTAACAATATGAACTATGTTGATGCTTCTCAACCCAGAGTGTGGGTTTTATGTTTTATTACCCATTTCAGATGTAATGAAGTCAAGCAGAAATACTGGAATTTATAATTATAAATGTATCACCTTCTCACAGCCAGTGGTGTAAACAATAAGAATAATCATTTCAGTGGATACTTCTTGAGTACTCCTATGCAATTTTTTCCCCTCTAAACAGACTGTTGGGTATAATGCAGAATGATCAGAATATATTTGAAATTCATTCTTCTGTGCACATTTTATTACACATTCCATCATTTTGTTATTTCACTAATTAAAGAGATATTCACTAAGAAACAGTTTAAAAGATAATTATGGAATATGTAGATGTGGAGGGCAAAGAGCTCTGGGGTGTCATTTTAACTTCACTTACTGATTTGTATCTTGCATAATTTTTTCAGATTGGTAATGCTAAAAGACACAACAAAGAAAGAGGTATATTTGGAATGTGTACTGGAGCCATCATTCTATTTTTATTCATTCTAATGACCTCTTTCCACCACTTTTCATCCAATTGGTGTTATGCGTATTAGAAACAAAAAATATGACTTTATGTTTTACCAGTTGTATGTGTGTCTAATCCATTTTGGGTCAGAAAGTATGTTTTCCTTCCATATTTCCCTTTGGACCTCTAAGGCAAAAGAAAAGCATTTTCCAATCCTAGTATGTTTTATTTCGAAACAACAAACTTTGTCCATGATACAGGTTACTTGCTTGTGGTTATGTTGGAGACATCTGTAAAATAATTAACTCAATAATTTCCTGTATTGTAGACATCGCTTGGAACTCATGCGTCATATTTACAACGAAGATCTTAGCCCCGAGACACCGGAGGCGAAGGATGACTTTTTCCAATGTCTTTCTGTCTGTGCTAATCAGAAGTTCTCGCTTGCAAATCTTTTGCCTTCGAGGTTGGTGCTCACTAGCAAAATGTGCGTATATCTGTGAGCTCATTTCAGTAATGTGATGTGACTTCGTGGCATGGCATTCTGTTTGTTTACCTTCTTGACACTCTTCTCCGCTTCTCTCTCATCAAGTGCGTTGTGTCTTTCCCTAAGCTATGCTTACACTTGTGGACCGGTCGTGTTCTGTGTGCTTTGGTATTTTCAGTGCTCAGAGTGAAGTATGCCAGAATGTCCTCTGTGTCACTGGTTTTTTTTTAAATTTAAAGCAGGGTTTCACAGTAGGGAAATAGGACAGTATACATTTAAACCTGCACGCAACAAAATTCATGATATTCTGTTGTATTTGTTCTGTGTTTCTGTGCATCATTTATAGCCTGCTAAAAGTGTTGTTTTGTGTTGCTTACATCCATTTTTGTAACTGAAGAATAAAATCCAACTAGATGCCACTTATTACTTTATTACGCTTATGTTATGCTCAACATGTTTCGGGCACCATTATGCCCATCATCAGGAGCTCATGACGATAGCATTGGTTACCACATAGGCCGTCTGGTTCTTGAGTTGCTGCTGGTTGAAAGTTAAGTGCAGGCAGGATGGATGAGTGTCCGGACTGAAGGCTGTAACATGACACAGTTGTGTGTTACAGCCTTCGGTCTGGACACTCATCCATCCTGCCTGCACTTAACTTCCAACCAGCAGCAACTCGAGAACCAAACAGCCTTTGTGGTAACCAACACTATTGTCGTGAGCTCCTGATGATGGGCATAATGGTGCCCGAAACATGTTGAGCCTAACATAAGCGTAATAAAGTAATAAGTGGCATCTAGTTGGATTATATTCTTCATTTATCAAGATGATGCACAGCCCAATACACATCAAAAATCCATTTTTGTGTTTTTATTTGAGGAAGATAAGACACATAACCACCATATCGTGAAGACATATAAGGGGCATGAGTCCTCAAGAATTCTTAGCTTCAGTATTCAGTGGCGATATGGTGGCCAGCGTTTTGTTCCAGCTGCTTCACCCACAAGGAAAGGGCTCTCATTTTGCATTATCCATATTGGCCCAAAAGTCAGTTGGACGTTGTATACCTTTACATTCTTTAATGGTGTTTCAAGTGTATCATTATTGTCTGTGTTATGTGAAGGCCGTTTGTTGTGGAGAGGTTTTTAATAATGATCTCTTTTCTATATCTATGAATCTTCTTCATACCTTTGTTCCTGTTTTGGTTTAAAAGAGACCTGTCCTAAGAGTTGTTAATTCCCTGACTGACTGAAACCAAATATCAGTGTACACAGATTTTCCAAAAATTAAGGAGTCAGCCCAAATTTTTAGGCACCAGAAGGATGACATGAAGCAAATTCAATACTGAGAAATCACAGATTTTAGGTGCTACCATATAAAGTTTAGTTACCTAAACAACCTGGCACCTGGGATATGTGCATCTCTGCCAGATATGATAGGTACAGTGCAGTAAAAAAAAGTGACTAAAAATGAAAGCTGCATGAAGGTCCAAACAAGAAGGATTTATTTATTCCTCAGACCCTGGTAAATTCCTTCTCCTTAAGCCTGCTGTCCAATGTTCTTACAATGGGTGGCATGTACTGTGGACTTGATGAGACCAGGAGGTAATCATGCACACCCACATAATCCAAATTTGGTTTGGCCACATTTCTTTTTATTTCACTTATTAATGCTGAACATCATGTTCCTTTCCTGTATATGGAATTGTTGATTACTACACCTACATATTTGAATGTCTGTGGTTTGAATTTCTGCCATAATGTTGTCTTTGCTAATTGAAGTACTTTTCCTCAGTCCGTACAATGTAGCCTGCTGTCTCTTCCTGTAACATCTCTCTCAGTCCACTGGTCACAGCTGTCCTTACATTTTGTTTGTCAGTAGATATATTTTCATTAATTCAAGTAATTCACTTACTCTATCACTTGGCTTAGAGGTATCCTTAAATTCATTACTGTTTGTTTCAGTCACATGCAGTTATTGTTTTAAAAATTTTCTCACATGTTCATACTCAATACATACATGTTTCAGTATGTTTGTACCATCTTCAAGTGAAGTGTCAGTCACCATATCACCAGTTATTTTAAATGCAGTGTGTTGTAGTCACCAGTAAAATTAGGGTTACAGTAAACTTAGGATATTGATGTAAGATGTAGTTACTCCATTCACTTAAAAATTGTTTTAAATAGTTCTGCTCTGATATGATTCATTTATTCTGTTATTTAATTTTTATCTCTGTAATTTTATGTAAGTTAGATTCACACTGTAACTGTCCACACGTACCTTACAGGCAGAAAGGTTGGTGTAGCGTTAACATTTTTGATTATATTCAGGGATGCATATTTCAAATCTTTGTCAGATTTCTGGCTGTACTGAGTGAAGTTATGCTTTTTTCTCCTCAGTGTTTACAGTATAATTCTAGGACACTGCCTTCAATGAGTGTCATGTCTGCCTTCTTTCAATTCCCTATATATATTCACCTTGATGAACATCATGCCTTCACAATCATTGTTATTTAACTCCTGCAATTGGAGCAGTGTCATTAAATGATCCAAGAATCATTTATTCAGGCATAATTTTGTCATGTACAAAGGATTTTCTGTGTTAGGGTGTTAGGAAATGCTTAGGCTGCTGGTATAGCAGTGAACTATTTGGCATTAGTAGGCATAGTTGCAGAGAGACAACAGGTAATGCAGACCTACTCTGAGCACTGTGTGACTACTAACAAGTTGTTTGCTCTCAAACTGTGTTCTGCAGTGCTGTCTAGGATCTCCATGAAGAAGCTGTTACCTGGAATACCTACAGTTTATGGTCCACTCTTTGTTTTAAGAGTATTTCAAATCTCTGTTATGTGTAAAAATATTGCACTTCTTTAGAAAGTCTTTCTATTGACACAGTATGTTTTTGTACCTGTATAATATTATTTGTTGTTTACATTCATTTTGTACCTTTTTCTGGTATTATACATTTTAGATGCTGGCATTCCTTTGTTTCCATGTGTCTTAGGTGGCAGAAGATTAAGTAATGCATGATTTTATGTACTGCCATTTGACCAGCAGCAGTGATTTAATTCTGCATTTGATGTCTCAGTTTGTATTATGTGTGAGATTGTGTTTGTATCTGACACTGCTGTCATTAACAACTTCCCAGTGACAATCAGAGTTCTGAAATCTTAATTACTATTGTGATGAGAGTATTTTATTTAATCTTTTCTGATGCCTGTCTAGATTATAATAAAACGAAATGTTCCATGTCCTGAAAATTATGAGCTTCTGTTGTGTGATGCCATGTAATTTGGTAGATAGATATGAACTTGTGGAGGAACCTGTCTACCAAAGTACATGCCCTCACATTCCAGAGGGATCTTTGTCTTAATCACTGTGAAACTTCAAATCACACCTGTAATGTAGCATTTCTACCATTTATGTTCCTAAACAATTATAAAATTAAAAACCACTTACATACATTGTTGTTGGGACATATCTGGGGCATGTGACATGTCTCCACAAAATTTGTTCCATGACATCATGGATGACGAAAAGAAGAACAGGTTGCATCTTTGTGCAGACCTTTTGCAGTATGCTGAAGCAGATGAGAATTTAATTAGATCAGTTCTAATGATCAGTGAGACATGAGTCAATGGGTACAATGTCAAACTGAAACAACAGTCTTCACAGTGAAAATCAAAAGACTGAAAAAAGCATGACAGATCAACCTGAATTTACTCTCTTTGAACTTTAAGTTTTGGTGCATTATGAGTTTTTAGAGGTCAAATGTGACTCAAGAATTCTACCTGACTTGTTTGTGGTGTCTACAAGAAACAATGAGCAAGAAATGAGCAGAATCTCTGTAGGAACACAGCCAGTTTCTTCAACAAGACAATCCTCTTGTGCACACATGCTATCCATCCAAAAGTTTCTACCAGAAAACAAAATTTTATTGTTTTTTAAATAATCCATGACTGTACATTGACTAATAATGTATGGTAATGGCATTCCAGTGCTTCCACAGCCCCACTACAACAACTCTGATCTCTGCACAGCAGAGGTTTTCCTGTTCCTGAAAATTAAAGTTAATTTAAAAGGACATCAGTTTGAACCAGTAGATGAAATTCAGAAATCGTAGAACAACTAACCCAGATTTCTTTGAATTTTTATTTGGAATGCTGAGAAAAATGGAAGTGTCAATTGAATTATAAAAAATGCCACTGAAGAGCAAAATCCATCACCAGCACAGACTGGAATTTTGTTTGGCCTGCCAGGTACCAGAGTTCCCTGAGGAGTTAAACTCCTCAGGACTGGGAGACAAAGTCATGTGAACAGTACTGATCAGTGCTGAACTAGACATTGTCTTGTAATAGACATGGTTCTAGGTGGACATGTGGTGTATAACACTTGCAAATAAATTTAAATTCATTTTATATTAACTTTATTGTGGTGTTTGTTCATTTTGCTGAAACCCACAGAATTGTTTTATTAATGCAGGAAGGAGCTTTCAGACGGGATGATGTTTAATGAAATATATCTTGTACATATGGTGCTTTGTTTAATCAGTTTTTTAACTTTTTGAACCGACCTCATTAACAAAATAACAAAATAGAAGAAAATGTAATTGATGTTGCAAAGATGTGTTTTTATCTTTTTAAGTGTGTATCAAGGCCAATGGGTTAGGAAAAATAGGAAATATCATTTAAAGAATATGTGTTCCTCATTTGAGTATACCTTCTGTGAAGTCCAGAAACTTAATGTATATAAATCAGTGTTAAAGGTTGCGTATGTTTGTATCTTGTTCTCTATACTGGACATGATACTCTGATCTCGTATTAATCCACTGTAACTATGAGATAGCAGATCAGCAGGAATCAAATGGAAACTGTATTACAGGCACTGAAGTTTGAAGATCTGTCAAAGAAATATTCTTTTAAAACCAATTCAACATAAAAATAAATACCTGCCAGATGGTTAATCTTTACTAGGGGTATGAGGTATTTTACTTATGCATGCTGAGGAGGTTTAGTAAAACAGCGTGATTAACCTTTGGAACAAATTGTAAAAACATTCGAACATCCTAAGCAAAATAATAAAATCTCACATCCCTATCCATGGAGGTAATATTGGTCTTATGGACAGGACAGTTGGTAAATAAGTTCTATAACCATTGTGTGTCATAAATTTTAATGAAGTTTTGGATATGTTCATACTTACAAGCCATGATGACTGAATCAGTAAAGTGACTGGCTCTGGTTTGCAAGGGACATTCACATTTTGACTTCATCACCTCTTTCAGAATGGCTCTACAGGTCACTGAGACTTATTTATATTCTATGTATTTCTTTTGTTTAGTACATGATGTCTGATGCATGTTGCTGGAATGAAGTGCATGATACAGGTTTTGCATATGAATGGATGAAATTTAGGTAACTGATAACAAAAGGCCTTATCAAAGCTATGGCCAATAAATTATTTAACTTTGTAGCTACAGTGATGTCACCTAGCCAGATGTTTCTCACATACAAATATACACTTGAATCTTGATGGGGATTTGTAATAACATATATGTACAAAAGAAATGTACTTAAAAATTGTCAAGTGTGAATTGTTAAATGAAATGTATATAGATTGTGTTCTAATTGAATCTGAATTTGTGTGGTTTGCTAGATGGGTACCACCGTTTCTGAGGAAAGTGTTGCCTTTGTCTTCAGGATTGAAGGGCTTCTGCCCTGAAGTTGTAGAAAGCAGGTTCCTGTAAAGCAGTGGTAGCCATCTACAAAGCTGCATGATGTAACATCCCAGAAAACCATAACATATATACTCACTGGTGTCAGAACCTAAGATTCATTGCTGTGTATCTGTATTTTAATAGTAGTGCCTGGGTTTCATGCTTGAGCAGATCTGTGCAACATAGGGCAAGACATATTTATTTATAGTCAGGGTCATAAAGTGCATGCTGTAAACCAAGAACACAATGTTTCAATTGTGGGTTACTGGGTTATGACACCATGTAGACAGGTTCATAGATATGGATGTTTCAAAGGAACTTGCTTTGTCCACCTTCAGGTTAGACGTGACCTAAGA
>Ga0209755_10007323_pt1 | contig 11971 bp, 10 predicted proteins | sample TergutCo191P1_FD_187301 | JGI IMG/M metagenome (GOLD analysis project Ga0209755, IMG submission 187301) | Cornitermes sp. P1 segment gut microbial communities from Petit-Saut dam, French Guiana - Co191P1 (SPAdes) (version 2) | ecosystem: Host-associated > Arthropoda: Insects > Digestive system...
TCAAGCGAATACCAGATCATGATAGATCACTTGAACGGCAAAGACATTCTTACCCTGTTCTTTGAAACAAAAGTAGAAATAGGAGAAGACTCTCATCATCTTGAAAAAATTGTCGAGCACGAGTTCAAGCATAATATTGGGATCACGCCGAAGGCAAAGGCCGTTGGTATGGGCGAGCTTCCCCGCAGCGAAAAAAAATCGACGCGCGTATTTGACAACAGATACTAAGCAACAGGCATGGAGTAAAAAATGAATATCGACTTAGAACACATACGCAATCATTTTAAGAAGGACCGCTTTGCCACAGGCATAGGAATAGAAATTGATTCTGTAACGGAAGATCGTGTTGTATGCAGTTTAATACTGAACGATACCCATAAGAATTCTATAGATAATGTTCAGGGCGGCGCTATCTTTACGCTTGCGGATTTAACTTTCGCGGTTCATTGCAATCTGGAGTGGGTCTGCGGCGAAGATGTCGGCGTTACGGTGGGGCAGTCATGCAACATATCATTTTTAAAAAGCACCAGGGGCAGTAAACTATTTGCTGAATCTGCCTGCCTTTCAAAAGGCAGGAGTGTTTCTGTGTATCGTATATGCGTTAAAGATGATCTTGGCGTATCAATAGCGGAAATGACGGCAAACTCTTTCACGATAGCTAAGAGGTAGATGCTACCTTACCAACTCGTACAACTCCGACGATGACTCAAGTTTTCCTTTCTCGTCGTAATTGACGGACTTAACCATGCCTATTCCTTTTACGTACCATGTCGCTCCCTTGTTTATAATCTTAGGAGCGATCCATCCTTTTGTAATTGTGGTAGTTGTCTGCGTGATTTTGTAGGCTTCGAATGTTCCTGCCGGAACTGTGACAGTTTCGATGCCGGCGCATACAACATCCGTGATTGTGATGTCCGCGACAACTTCGCCGATGACAGGAATCTTAATTGTCATTTTCATCCATGAGTTGTTCATTTTACTGCCTGCGGTAATATTAGACGGGATAAAAAGTTTATCACCTGTGATACTGTAATTCATTCCCTTTGCCGCGAAGAAGGCGTCCATTGTATTTTTAATCTCCAGCTCAAGGACACCGCCTGTTATTTTAATGCTGTACTCACGCTGACCAACTTTATCCATGGTTTTTTTGTTTTTGTCCAGAACTTGAATGGTGTAAACCACGGTCATATCATTGCCGGACTCTCTTACATCCTTTATGGTCATAAGGCTGTAGCCTTCCGCTCTTCCGTTTGCGTTAAGGCTTGCGATAAGCTGTGTTGCTCCAACCTTTGTCAGAAAGAAGGCATCATTGGAAAAAGCGCTTGATGCGGCGGATAATAAAAAAATAAAAATGAGCGATGTTCTTTTCATACCTTTCTTCCCTTTGCTAAATATTTTTTATCAGGACTCCGTCCCAGGGCAGCAAACTGCCGTCCCATTGTTCGCCGGACGCGCTGGTAATCAGTGTGCCGGAAAAAAGACATGCGAAATTCTTGGGTATCTTAATTGTACGGTTCGAAAAATTCAAGGCAACTGTGTATTCTTCGGCTTTGGCGTTACCTGCTGCGCACCTACGCTGATAAATCATGATGCGGTTGTCAGCATAGATGGGAATGAAGTCGCCGTGAACAAGGCATCTGCTTTCCTTTCGCAGGGCGATCAATTTTTTATAAAAACTTAAAACTGAGTCCGGGTCGTTCTTCTGCGATGCGTAGTTAATTTTTTTATAATTGCTGTTGATACCAAGCCAAGGTTTACCCTTGGTAAAGCCTGCGTTCTCGCTGTCATCCCACTGGACTGGGGTGCGGTTATTGTCGCGTGAACTTGCTTTAATCCATTTCCAGCGCAGAGCTTTTGGGATGCCGAACTTTTTCATCAGCTTGTTTAAGCCGTGGCTTTCAACATCGTTTACTTCTTCTATGCGGGTAAAGTCAAAATTGGTCATGCCAATTTCCTGACCCTGGAAAATAAATGGAGTGCCGCGAAGCGTAAGCTCAAACAGGGCGAGCATTTTCGCGCTGCGCTGCCAATATTGCCCGGGTCTGCCCGGAAATTTGTTATTTCGCTCGGCGCCAAAGTGCGAGACAATTCTGCTCTGGTCGTGGTTCTCTAAATATAGAGCGCACCAGTCTAAGCCCTGCTGCCACTTTGTCATAACTTCAAGCAATTTGCTTGCGCGGAATTTTTTTGGGATAAAGCGCGCGATGCGGCGGTCAACTTCCAGATGATCAAAAAAGAAAAGCATGTTGAGTTCTTTGCGGCTTTCGTCGCACAAAAGTTTCGCGTCTTCCAGTTCGACAAAAACAGTTTCGCCGACTGTAAAGCAGTCGTACTTGTCCAGCACCATCCGGCGAAGCTCCTGAAGCACGGCATGGTTTCCCTCCTGCGACTTGTAATGCTCCATGCCCTGAACTGTTAAACTTTTTTTACCGTCTTCTAAACTTGTTTTATAAATAATATTGATAACATCACAACGGAAACCGGAGGCTCCCTTATCCAGCCAGAAGCGAAGAATATTTTTTACCTCTTCTATTACGCTTGGATTTTTGTAATTAAGGTCGGGCTGCTTTTTATCAAATAGGTGCAGATAGTATTCGCCGCTTTGTTCGTCGTACTCCCAAGTCTCGCCTGCAAAGAAACCTGTCCAGTTGTTTGGCGGCTGCCTTCGCCCACGTTTATCAGTTTTGCCAGGGCTGCTTTGCCGACCAGGACGCCAAATGTAATAATCGCGGTAAGGGCTTTTTGGGTCTCTGCTTTTTTTAAACCACTCATGTTCGTCGGAGGTATGGTTAATTACAAGATCCATAATTATTTTAAGGTCGCGCCTTTTAGCTTCAGCAAAAAGTTTTTCCATATCCGCCATTGTTCCAAATTTTGGGTTAATATCGAGGTAGTCGCTAATGTCGTAGCCGTTATCTGCGTCCGGGGATTTGTAAACAGGAGAAAGCCAGATGATACCCGCGCCCAGTTCTTTTATTTCATCAAGCCGCGAGATAATTCCGGGAATGTCACCAAACCCGTCATTTGGGAATTCAGTCTCCGCGGAATCCTGAAAGCTGCGTGGATAAATCTGATAAACAATATTATTCTTCCACCACATAAATCTGCCTTTTATAATGACAACTCTAAGGTATTATTATATAATATATTAATGCAGAATAATTCATTGCGCAATCGCGTAACCTTTGGCCTTGGAACACTCGGCAGGGACATGGTTTACGCCATTGTTTCCATGTTTCTTATTTTCTATCTTACAGATATAATCAATCTTCCTAAAAATACAATGTGGTGGATAGCGGGTATTATCCTTGCCGCGCGTATATTCGATGCCCTTACAGATCCTTTAATGGGCTTTATTATCGATAACACAAATACGCGCTGGGGTAAATTTAAACCCTGGCTTGTGATAGGCGCGATTTCTTCCCCGATTTTTACAATACTCCTTTTTACCGATTTTGGTCTTCATGGCACTGCCTACATTGCTACCTTCGCCATAATTTATTTTATGTGGGGCATCAGCTACACAACCCACGATATTTCGTTCTGGTCGATGCTTCCTACTTTGAGCGTTAATCAAAAAGAACGTGAAAAAATCGGCTCTCTCGCGCGTATCTGCGCGAACATCGGGCTATTTTTTGTGGTTGTCGGCATTGTGCCAATTACAAAGGATGTATTGGGAGCGCAATTTGGAAGCGTTCAAAAAGGTTATTTCGTTTTCGCGATTATGATTTCTGTTTTTATGGCAATGGGTCTTTGCGTTACAATATTCGGCGTAAAGGAAACTGGAATTGTTGCCGCCAAAAAACAAAGCACTCCCATACGCGAGCTGTTCCGCATCATTTATAAAAATGACCAGTTGTTTTTTACCGCAGTCGCCCTTTCGCTTTTTATGATAGGCTACATCACAACAACAAGTTTTGGGCTTTACTATTTTAAGTATGCCTACGGCGACGAAGGAATGTTTTCGGTCTTCTCCGCAATTTTAGGCGTGTCGCAATTGTCAGGGCTTGCGCTCTTTCCGCTCTTTAGCAAAAAGTTCGACCGCAAAACTCTTTTTACAGGCGCAATCATTTCCATGGTAGCCGGTTACATCATTTTCTTTTTTGCGCCGGTAACTACAATGCTGTTCATAGGCATCGCGGGTGTTTTAATTTTCTTTGGGCAGGCATTTATTCAATTATTAATGACAATGTTTGTCGCGGACTCCGTTGATTACGGACACTGGAAACTTGGCAAGCGCAACGACAGCATTACCTTTTCGCTCCAGCCGCTTATTTATAAATTGGGCGGAGCAATCGGCACCGGCGTTGTCTCTGCGGTTATTCTTCTTTCCGGTATTAAAGACGCGAATACTGCCGCAGATGTTACGCCCGAAGGTTTACTAATGATGAAGGTCGCAATGTTCATCTTCCCCATGTTGTGCTTTGTGGCAAGCTATATTGTTTACCGTTTTAAATTCAAGATAGACAGCAAATTCTATACGCAGATTTTATCCGACTTAAAAGAACGCGGCGAATTAAAAGAGTAGAAAAAAGCTATGTTATTTAAGTTTTGTAAAGGGTTTAGCTTTTATTTTTAATAATCTAGAGTTAAAAATTAGAAGAAACTGTTAAATACTATTAAATTCCTATGATAAATATATTTAATCTATATATCCTTTAATAATTAAAATCAATTTTTCGCCATTGCTTAGAGTAGCAATTATATTTCTATTTATTATTGTTTTATGTCTTCCATTTGTGTTAATTTTTACGATTATTGTTGTTGATTCGCCAGGGGAGATAATATTTTTTAAATATTCTGCAATAATCCAACTTGTATTTGTTTGAACATTTGCAATAAACAGTCCTGTCTTTGTTGGATTTTGTATTACAAATCTGGCAGTTACAAAACCGCTTAAGACTGGTACGGTTCCAAAATCATAGACAGGATTTGCAACATATGTTATAACATCAGGTGTTGGATTTATTTTTTGTACTAAAATTTCTGTTCTTACTAATCTAACTGAGTAAGAATTTAAATTATTAAGGTTATTATTATGTGCATATATCGAATTATTTACTAATCCCAATCTATTCCTATTTGCTAACAATAAATCGCGTTCTTCTTCTGTTGGCAATCGCCAATCATTAAAACCAAATGTATTATTTTTATTAATAGCAGTAATTATTGTATGAGGAACGATAGAGAATTTTCCTAAATCTTCTGGATATACATATAAATATCCATATAAGATAATGGCTTCTTTCTTATTTGTACTTGAATTAGATATAAGTAAATTTTCAGTTAATTCATTGGCTATTGTTCTCATTAAGTTTCTTTCGGTTTGATTACTGTATTGATTGCCGCCAGCTGCGGATAAAATTTCACCTGTAGAGACTTTTACAAGACGAATATCAATATTATATTCACCTGAAGCCATACCCGTAATAACATCCTCGACCGTCCTATCATTAATAATGAAATTTATAGTTCCTATGAGTAATGCATCAACTCCTAGGGTATTACCAATTGTTCTTATTTCTGTATCGCCAAGATTTGATGTTTGAAAATTTCGTTCTTGAACTATTTTATTAACTTGCATTCTTTCTACGATTGTAAATCGACCTGTTTCAAAAAGAGACGCGGTTAGCATATCTGACAAACCGTTAACCTGTGCTTGTGTTCTGCCAACTCCAGCCTTTAAATCTACAATCGCAATTTTAATTTTATCCTGAGCATGAACGCTTGTTACAATTAGAAGTAATAAAATAAAAATAATTATCTTGTTTTTCATAACATTTTATTTACTTAGATAATCCATTATAGTATCCAATCCTTCTAGTAAATACATATCAGTTTTTTGTGAGTTGTTTACCGAATAAGTTAAAATAAGCATTTGTTTGTCTTTGATTTGAGTAAGGATACCATCTGATTTCTTATCTAATGTTCCTAAAAAACGATTATAAACAACATAATCTAATAGGATATTATTATGTGCGGCAGGCTCCTTATTTTCAATAAAAGAAATAACCTGAGCGGGAGTTCCATCAAAGGACATCGACAGATTAACTAATTTATCACCAGTTTCTGTTGTGCTTTCTGAAGCGCCTTTTGTGTTTTTTTCCATTTCCATACTCCAAAACACTTCGCCATTTTTATTCCATATGATGAAATTATTACCGCTTGTTTGCGATTTCAAGAAGAGTTTACTTCTATCAGTATTCCATTTCCACTCACCAAATTCATCTTTGGAAGAAGCGTTAAGTTCACTTTGGCTTTTTGCTTCAGTATTTGCAGTAAGCCAACCACTACTGCCAACTCTTACTGAAGCAGTATGAGAACTTGATCCTGACATGTTTAATACTAAGGTTCTTTCACTCAATCGTAGTTTTCCAGAAAATTGTCCATTTACATACTCTGCTTGAAGGTCAAAATTTGTATTTATAGTTGAACTACCACTTGCATAATTATTAAAATCTTCTTCAACAAATTTTGGTGTTGCTCCTATGTATCCAGCTCCGCGATTTACACGTTGACGACCGCTTCTGGTGTAATCACCTGAAGCATTTGTTGTTAAATTAATTCTTATCATTTCATTATCCCATATAACCACTCCTTCTCCTCGGAATGTGGCATTAGCCCTATTTGTTCTTGTATCAGTCCACTCCCCTCCCCAATGATCTTTTCTTCCAGTTTCACTGCTATAATTATATGTGCCTGAAAAAGAAACCCTGTACTTATCATTTATAGTCATTGTCCAGTTATTTCCAGAAATAGTTATACTCTTTTGTTTAGGTATAATATTGGAAAAGAAATCCCATTGAGAATCACGGCTGGTATTTTGCGTATATGCATTTATTCCCATAAAAATAATAGCTAATAATAAAACTACCTTTTTCATCTTTTTTATCTCCTAAAAATGCGTTTAATTTAGGCACGAAATGTATTTATTTTTACATTTTTGTATATGCCGGATAGTCATATAAATATACATGACTTATGTTTCATTGTCAATATCTAATAAGGCATGTCTAATAAGTCAATATATCGAATATTATATGACTAATAGGATTATGGATGACTAATCTAAGAAAATTATTAGGTTCTAATATAAAGACTTATAGAAATGTCTGTGGAATATCACAGGCGAAATTAGCTGAATTATCGGATACTGCTACTAATTATATATCAGCAATTGAAGCAGGAAGGCGTTTTCCTTCGGTAGAAATGCTTGAAAAAATAGCTTTAGCCTTAAAAATCGATACAACTGAGCTATTTTCCTTGGAAAAAACATTGAATTCTTCCATAAAAGAAGAAATAGAAGAGCAAATTTGGCTAAATATCGAGAAAAACATATCAAATTACATCTCAAAAAACCTTGCAAGCTTAAAAATTAAGTAGATAAAAGGGTATATCATTAACATATACTTTTTAGTTGTAATTCAATAATTTTATATATTATAATTTAATTATTGACGAAAATATCGAAAAATGAGTATAATGTGTAATCACTTATACTACCAAAAAGGAAGAAATTGCGGTGAAAAGGTATGTTTTAAACGGAGATTTTTTCATAGCCTTTTTCCTAAAAAAGGTTGTTCTATGCAATTAAACTATAACATTGATACATCTTCTCATGATGGGCGCTTAAGAGCGGAGGCTTTGAAGGGGTTTTTATATAATTACGATCAGGTAAATTCAGCTGGTCCTGTTATTAAGTTTTCGGATAAGGACTTTAAAGCGCATGGGATTCCATCTCCAAGGCAATATATTGCTTGGAGAAAATTAATTAATATGATAGGTGAAGAAAACTTCTCTCGACTCCCCTTGGAATTGGTAAAACTTAGCAATCTGGAGATATTGCTTGTTGATAAATTTGGGAGCCTCTTTAGAGCAGATCAGATTGAACCTAATTCTGATGTAATAAAAAAGCATTTAAAGCATGATCGTGACAAGCAATTGAAGGTTACTTTTGCATGTGGTTATTTCTGGAGAACCTTTAAAGAAAGACGTAATAAAATGAAAAAATTTATTAGGGACAATATTCTGGCAAATGGATGGGAAGTCGAAATCTTAACACAGGATGGATCCTTAAAAAATGAACTGGGGAAACATGAAAATCTCACGGTTAGACATGTCTTACACAGAATAGATGTGCATTATATTATTGTTAATAACGAAGTATCCCCTGAAAAATCATATATTTTTTTAGAATTGCCTCACAGCGAAGCGTTTTATTTCAGGCTTGATACCTATTTCCCCTTTGAACAAATCAAGAATTTTTCTAATTGCAGTAAAGATGACTTTTTGAACTTCTTGAAGAATATGTGTAGGTGGGATATTTTTGGGAAAAGTTTACCATCCAAGTTAAATTTTGCAATAAACCGGAAGTAAAATGAGCGATAGTACAAAAGCACCCAAGACAATCATCCATCTTAGCGATCTTTTTACAGAATCGGATGAGTATATGAACAAGAGGGTAGAAAACGCTCTTAAAACAGGTAGACACACTGGATTCTGGGAAGAATTTTTCTTTTGTAATAAAATGCATCTTGTCTGTAAAAAGTTTTTTTATTTATTTACTGAACAGCAGTTGGTTTATCTTAAGAATTGGTGGGAAAAGAAAATAGCTGAGGACGAAGAAACAAAAGAAGCTCTCGAAATTAGTGTTCAGAATTGTTTTTCAAAAATACGACGTATGGAAAACGATAAGGTACTTAACATACGTACATATTGTATAAGACAAGAACCATCTGGTAAAAATAAAATTTCTTTTATATTGAAGTTAGTAAAAGTTGTTTTTAAACTTCCAGAAAATAATGAGAAGAGCGTACCTAAATCTCCAAACTTTTTTATTGAAAAATGGACAGTACAAGGAAAAATCGCAAAAACTCCTGATGAACGCAGAAAATATATGGAAGAATTACTGTTTACTACTCTTACAAATAAAGCTGCTGTGGAAATATTTGGTAAATTAAAATCTGAGGATATCATGTCATTATATTTGGGTGATGATTGCGGTTATGACCATCCCAGTCTTGTTTACTGCGACAAATTCAATGACACCTGTCCTTTTTATGATGTGACAAGTTCTACTGAGTAACTCCTGAATAAGTTTAAAAATATATTTTGAAATTAAGTTGATATAATTTATAAAGTTTTTACTTTGTAAACCTAATCGAAACAATATTACTCGCGGGCAATTTTACAAGAGCTGAAGTTCTGTCTTCTAATATTTCAACATTTTCTTTTACCGCGTATTTGCCATTGCTAGACCTCATTGCCGCGGCTTCCCTAATAATAAAATCTTTTGGAAGCTGGATTCTCACCTTGCCCATGTCAACTCCATCTTTTCCAAGGAGTGATGTGGGGGTAAACATGACAACGCTGATTGTATTTCCGTCAGGCGACACAAAGGCTGTAGCTCTTGCTGTGTCAGCGTTCCCGTTATAATTAGAGTTGTTAAAATAATCGGTGGTGATGTCTTCGCCTGCGCCGGTTCTTCCTGCGGCAGTGAGTTTAACGCGGTATGTCTCTTTCGCGAATTTTGCGTAATGCGATATTGCGTAACCGCGCGGAAGGATGGCGCCCTCTGTGTTGCCGTTTCTGCCGTCACCTATAAAACTATAAAAACGTTTTGCCGCCCACCAGATATAAGCGCTTTCATGATTCAATCGAATGCTAAGGTCGATATCATTCATCAGCTTCCATACATAGTTCCATGTCCAATCAAGATGCCCTTGATCGTGTCCGCTGTTAATATTGTTTTCGGTCATCCATACTTCTTTTGGGTCTGTGGGATGATCAAGAGCAGCGGCGTAACGATGCTGCCTGTTGCCGTAAGTATGGCGGCCGATAAGATCGATCACCGCTCTGGATTGAGGATCGCTAAGAGCGATGTCGTTTATATTCGGATGATTTGCGGATTCGCCGTTCATTGTTAAAACATAGGGTATTTCTTTCCCGCCTCCATGTCCCCTAACGCCTTCCGTAAAACGTCCTGTTTGTTTAAAGAAATCTCTCATTTCGTAGGGTGTCCACAAACATCCGTCATAATCAACATCGTAATTAGGTTCGTTCTGTATAGAGACAGCGTAAATCGGCGCTCCGTTTTGCAGCATATTTTGGGCGAAGGCTTTTAAATAATTAGCGTAATCCCGATAATGCGCTCTTAAAAGTCTACCATCTCCTCTGGAGTTATTCGATTTATTACTCTTCCATTGTGCAGGCGGTGTCCAAGGGCTTGCGAGAACATAGCCGCCGTACTTATTTACGATCTTTACATTCTCGTAATAGTCTGGTCTGTCGCCGCTTACAAGATCTTTCATTGTTATATTGATGTCTGTATTTGCGGGCATTATCATTATTCGAAGAATATTTAAACCTAGCCCCGTGTCGGGGTTATACATTAGCTCTGTATCCTTGGCTGAGGTTCTTGGAAAATTACCCCAGCCGACATCCATCCCGCCAAAACCGCGCACATATTGGTACCGGGTATCAGTATCTATCGTGATTACCGCATTAGCGCCGGAACTGTCAAAAGGAGCAGCGTTTGATACGCAAGCTGTAAGGCAAATTAAAAATATCCCTATATACAGGATTATATTTTGATACTTCATAATTAATGATACACAAAATCGCCTTTCCGGTATAGCCTGTGCGAAGTGCAATTTATTAAAATAAAAGGTACTAATCATTTGATTTTTATTTCTATATATAGTATCATTACACTATTATAGTTAAATTACTACTAAATCCAAAAAAGAGGTAGACAATGTTTTTATTTCGTTTGTGTAAAACGATTTTTGCTATTTTTATAGCTTTTTTTATTTTTTTAAGCTGTAACCGAGAGTATAAAAATCCGAACGATAATAGCCTGATAAATTCAATATCCTCATTCCACGAAATTCCGGGAATCACAGCCGATGAAATCGCGGCAATTGAAGAATTAAAATCCTCGCGAGGATCATTTTCTTATGGTGTCACTGTATCGAACGAAACATTTATTCAACAGGACGAGACATTTTCAGGCTTTACTCCGCTGCTCGCTGAGTATTTGTCTGCTTTATTTGGCATACCCTTTGTTTTAGAAGTACATGACCGTGACGAATTACTTAATAAATTTGACGCCAAGGCAATCGATTTTGTCAGCGAACTTACTCTGACAAATGAGAATATGGGGAAATATTTTTTAACTTCTCCAGTCGCAGAAAGGGCGCTTAGAGTATTTATAAGAAGTGGTACGGGTTCCATTCGAATGACAGAAGATCTTAACGGAGCCAATATTGGTATTCTTAGCGGTTCAACAAGCGAGGAGTTAATAAAAAAGATTTACCCCATGCTGTCTTTTAAATCCGTAGCTATTAATAGTATACGTCAAGCTGCGCAAATGCTTATGTCCGGAACAATTGATGCCATTATAACGGAAGAAACAGCGGAATCATATTTTAAAAACTACGGCAATATAACAGGTTTGAATATATTACCCTTTATTTCCGCTCAGTTTTCTTTTGCTTCGTCTAAAGTTGAATTTGAGCCGCTTATTTCCGCTATCAGTAAATACATAGAAGCAGGCGGAGTTGACAGGATGCATATTCTCTACATTCGCGGCGAATTTGATTATGCAAGATTTTTATTTGAACAATCCCTGACGCCCGAAGAAAAAGCGTACATTGCCGGTTTAAAAACAAGCAGGGCAATGATTCCCATTACAATGGAAGCTGATAATTTTCCTCTGTGTTTTTATAATAATAATCTGAATGAATTCCAGGGAGTTGGAGTTGATATATTAAAAGAAATAACGCTTCTGTCTGATATTGAGTTCACTGCCATAACAAATAAAAATTCAACAATGGCTGAAATCCTGGAATTGGTTAAAAACGGAGATGCGGCTTTTGATACAGAAATGATTCGTACCAATTCGCGCGAAAACGAATTTCTCTGGCCCGAAAAACCTTACGCTATCTCTCGTTTTGCGCTTTTATCCAAA
>Ga0209755_10007324_pt1 | contig 11971 bp, 7 predicted proteins | sample TergutCo191P1_FD_187301 | JGI IMG/M metagenome (GOLD analysis project Ga0209755, IMG submission 187301) | Cornitermes sp. P1 segment gut microbial communities from Petit-Saut dam, French Guiana - Co191P1 (SPAdes) (version 2) | ecosystem: Host-associated > Arthropoda: Insects > Digestive system >...
TTATTAAAAATATAAATAGAGTATGTAATATTAAGTGGGCCAAGTAGCTCAGTCGGTATAGCGCCTGACTACGGGCTGGACGGTCCGGGATCGAATCCCGGTGGGGACGAGATTTTCTGTCCGTCCAGACCGGCCCTGTAGCCCACCCAGCCTCCTGTAAAATGGGAACCGGGTCTTTCCTGGGGGTAAAGTGCGGCTGGGGCATGCCGCTGACCACTCGCCCACTTCTAGTGCCGCGGTCATGGAAGAGTAGAGCTATACCTGTACCCACCCTCTGGGCCACACCAGGCCTGTAACAGGATCACTTTACCTTTATGCAATATTACACTTCTGTAGTCCACCTACAGATGGTGTTTGACACAAATCAAAGATGTGGATTTATCACAGGCCTAAGAAGGATTAGAAGGCAAATGACTTGATAAGATAGCATGTTTACACTGATGTGACTAAAATACAAAATACATGAATAAAACAACTGAGAATTATTGTGCAGTTAAAGCATTGGGATAATAGGAAATAGAACAATGTGGGGTAACAGATTTACTGATTGATTACTTCAACACAGTGCGCCTACTGCAGAGGTTAATTTAGCAGTGAATGATATGAGAAGTATTATCATGTATAATAAGCAAGAAAAGATTTGAAATGCAGGTGCCATAGCCTGTTTCATCATACTTACATGGACGGTCAGTGTAAGAACACAAGATATCTCAATACTAACAAACTGGCTGAAACTTAACAAGCTTTATCTTGAACAGGTAACACCTGTCATATAACCTAACCTGCTTGGTGAAAGGTGGTGGCAATGGGAGTGATGATGGCCACTACATTTATGAACAGTGATAGCTAAACCTTATGTCACTGAAACATTAGACAATAATATGTTAATCAATGACTTACCATTAAACACGGTGCCCATTTTCTGGTCCACAGACCTTCTGCATCATCAGAAAATATGAGACATATGAATTCAGCATACAAAATGCAGACACTTCCAATCCAAATTAAAATATAGTCAATTGAAATGCAGTAACAGACATCATGATAGACACTGTTGTTATTAAGGAGACATGACATTCCTAGATGACATTTTCACAGTTAATTAAGGCACTTCAATTCTGTGTTGGTAATGATGGTCAGCTAAGCTACCGTACCACTGCAGAATCATTAGCCATTGCTCGCAACATATTATTATGCAAACATCCAATTACAAGGAAAGGCATGCAGGAGGATGGGGGATGGAAAGATCGGTAGAATATTAATTTGACTGAGCAGGTCCTGACCATATGATAATTACAACAGATGCAACTACTTATGTAGCTGTGCAGAAAAATCTTTCATCACTCTAGACAGCACATTGTTATTAAAAAAAATCATGACATAATTCTTAATACATAACAGACTGAAATTGGCAACAGTACAAGGCTGACTCACTCTATAACACATGTTACAACAATTAATGGCTGTGCTGCTTGCAAATTACACGCTTATTGCACATAATAACTGTGCGTTCATGTATCAAAGTTCTCCTACAGTTAGCATTTCCTTTATTATTCAATGTATTCCATAACACAACCGAAGTCTTACAGGTCTGTAAAACTGGGAGGCATATCATCTGCATCTGAAGCAATATGACAGAACAGTGGTTGTCAACCTTTGTGACTTGTAGGCCCATAAAATAGCTGCAAGTTACATGAGAACTAGTCCCTTGTCTGCCTCAAATTATTCAGTACAAATATTAGTCTACAAATATAATAACTAGCGTGAGGAAACCCAAATAGTTACAACACAAAATTGTCTTGTGTGGTTTTACTCAAAGACATCATAACCACAAATAATTAAAAATTAAGTACCAAGCCATAAGAAAGAATCTGTCACATTCTTTTAATTTATATACAGAAATAAATGCAATTATAATAAAGACTGTGCAAAAAAGTGATAATGAAAAACAAAAAATGTTTAGTCACTTAAAAGAAATAAATAGTTGTAACATAATGAAAAACACAGAAAATCTGTTAAACACTAGGGAATTTTGACCGAAATGAATGTGAGGAAGACTAAGTGCACTATAAGTTAATGCCTCATCACCAGAATGCAGGTCAAATCAAAATCATAATACATTAATTGAAATTAAAAAAAAAATTCCTAAGTTTGTGTATTAAGAAAAAACTGTAAAAGTTAAAGGTAAAGTTGTCCCCATGATCCATAATAATTTGTACTCTTCAACATATATTATGGAAGTAAAATAACATATATATATACATACATACAAACATACACACGTAACATACTTGCACCACCTCATTGCAGAATTTGGTTGTTGATAATTGTATTTTCTTTACAAATTCAATCAAAGTGACAATGAGTATCTTAACTTAGGACTGATTTTCAGCTACCAGTTCAAAGTGCATGACAACAGTGTAACTGATTTGACATGAAGAAAATAATGCAGATAATTTAACATCAAATAAAAGGGTGAGTTAGCTAAACAGCATGTATATGAACCTGTATGACTATTGCCAACAATACAGAGAGTTCATCCCAATTTTCAGAAAGTATGGTTCAGTTTTTCCCCATAATGATGCCTATAACAACTGAAAAAGTCTCATCTGCACAATTTTATGTCTGCAATGTGACAGGTTTCTTTTAAGACAGTTTGTCTCATCTTGCAGACTTTGTTACAAGCTCTGCACATTATGGAAAATTTCAATGAAATGGAAATCACTGAGCAAGGGTATAAAACTTATGAAGTTGTCTATAATACTTGGTGGTAAGCAACATTATTTCCAAAACAGCTAAAGTTCATACAACTATATTGTTCGTTTGTTACTTGCTTTGCATCTTGAATCATGTGGTAATGCATATACAAACAATGGTACACAGAGTAACCTAACATCAGTTAACCATATTTAATTGTCCAGTTTACTAACCAGTTAACTGACTCTTGAGCTACTCTGTATTTAAGAACAAATGAATGTGTATTCCTATATGATCATCAGATAGTATCAGAATGGTTAAAGCAAGAAGAATGAGATGGGCAGGACACATTACATACATGAGAAGGATGAGAACATATGTAACATTCCACTCAGAAAACCTTGAAGGAAGAGACTTCAGCATAGACAGGAGCATAATAGTAGAATGGATCTTAAACAGATACAAAAAAAGAGAGGTGTGCACCAGATTCATCTGGCTCAGGATAGGATCAGTGACAGACTGTTGTGAACACCATAATGAATCCTCAGGTTCTGTAAAAGACACAATGTCTTTACCAGGTGGGAGACTGTGAGCTCCTCAAAGGCTCGGCACCTTGGATTTAGGTGTAGATGGCTTTGAAAACATTTCAGTAATGTCTGAACAGCCCTGTGCTCCTGTAGGTTGAGATCTAGTGACTCTCTTTCACTGAAACATTTTCAAAGGATGATGTATCACCAGGTGAAATGACGTGTAATGCATGTCAAAATGCTACTGTCCCTCCCCATTTGATGTGCAGCTCTCACTGTCATGTTGTCCGTATGCCTTCTTTCCAGCTGTGATCACTACCACCATGAAAAGAGAGATTTTTTGTAACTGTTATTTGACAAGGGACCACATGTTTCATGGATGGCATTTATTTTGCTGGAAAATAAGTGAACTATTTTATGTGTAAAAATAAATACTTGAAACAATACATATTGTAAAGTGTAATTTCATACTTCCCTCAGATGTATTTCTTATAACTTTATATGTGAATTTTATGTACACAAAGGTAAAATAACTAAAGAGCAGTTTTCACTGATTAGCGATAACTGTACTTAAATTGGTATATTGTGTACACATGTGAAAGAAGCACTGATTCATATTTTGGTTGGTGCAGAATCTTTAAGAGTAAATCACTGGTAGAGCCTGACTGAGAATTAAGGTTACATGATACAGTTTTAATGTTTACAAATGAAGTACAAGATTCTACGTGCAACACACATCTTACGGTCTGCTGACATAACAACTAACTACTATCATGCAGACAGACTTATATCCAGATGATAGATATAAATTTTGGTATATATAATAAAATCTTGAAAAAATTTAATTATGGACACTTTATCCTTCTTGATAATGTTGTTCACACCTATTAGACATTTTCTGTCAACTCACAGTACATAAAAATGTTGGGTAAAAAATGATAAGCCCATAAATAAACTACCAAAATAGAGGATGCACAACTTCACAAACCTACCTAATGTTATGCAGTTAGGAACACTATTGAATTCTCGTTATAATAAAATAAGCCCAGACAGTACTCCTGGTGCACAATGTGTGTGCAGTGATAAGAGCTGATTTAACTTTCTACAAACAATAAAATATCTGACTTAATCCAAAATAAAATGGTTACCACAGTCTTAAAAGACCCGAATAAACTTGATTAAAAATAATTTACATTAAGTACAACACATTTAATGTAAAAAACTTGTAGTGGGTGACTAGAGTGTATGAATGAAAACAAGCCATACCAGTGTCTGAGGCAGGAATCCACAGTGCTTCAGTCCTCATAATATGCTTGTATTCAGTGCCTAAGTGGAAAGGGATGTAATCTAGCTTATTTTTTGGTGGAATTCACTTGTTCAATGTCCATGAAGTTTTCTTTTGCTCTTTTAATCAATAATGTTCTCCTTATGGAAGATTACTGATATATAGCTACTGTATACACCATCCCATTAATTTCATTTCATTAAAATAAAGCTTTATACACACAAGATATTAAACGAGGATAAGCAACAGTACAAACACGGACTTTCATTTTATGTGCAAGGGCTTAATGACTTACAGTCTACACATATTTAACGATCTCTGACGGCATGTTTTTACCATGTGGGACTTAGTGCTGGTATGTTACACCATGTCAATAGTAAATTATTACCAATATTTTGAAATAAACAGGTGCCCTCAACTTCAGGGTAAAGCAGTCCAAGAAGGCACTATGATCCAAACATTGGGTAACTGTTTACCAATAGACATGGCATAACATCTCACCATGACAAACACAAATGTTGTTTTCACAGGATTGTTGATAAAGATTCAGGTCCACTGCCTCCATAATTAGGGCAGTCCAAGGCTTTGACTACAAAGGCAATGCAGGAAATTATCTGCTACTAAACACTGGTAAATAATTACCTACCAACATGGTGTCATACCCCCCAAAACTTTAATCTACTTCTTTCACTGTATTTACAGTCAGTCCACGCGAACTGAGATGTTACAGTTGTCATTGATAAGCAGAAATATTCACATCACTGTATCATATAACCTTACATATTTTAGGACATCAGTTTTTTATGGGAATTTGATCTTTTCTGAGTGAAACACTGTACACTGTGCCACAGCTAACAGTTAATTTTAAGAGACATTTACTTAAAAGAATACTAACTATATTTGTACTGTGACTTTCACTTATAGCAGAGATTTTTATCCAAGTTATTTCACAAAATGTGGCTAGTAACCATAAATATGTATGAAATGAATGATTTTATTCACCATCCATAGGGAGGTGTAAGCGGTATTCTAAATGGTAATATGTAACACGTATATGTATTGTTGTGTATGAAGTATGTTAACTGCTCTTGTAAACATGTTACAAAAAACTGTACATCGAGAAACAAAGTGCAAGATTCAATACTGGAGTAAGAATTCACATTGTTAATGGGACAAAAGAAATTGTATGCCTGATATTCCTTCCCACAGGGTTCAGACACTGTTGTATTACACTTGGAGTTGCTTCATTTCTGGAATTTTTCCATCATCCACTATTCCAAAACACTCAATGTTATGTCAAAAATACAACTTACACTGTTTTCTTTTCAGAATAATAGACAATGTTCCAAGACCAGAAACCAATTAATCCTAAGTGGTATTCCTTATTTTGTTTCCTGTTAGTAGACTTTGAAGTTTAAAAAGAAGCAACAGAGGGTGGACATAAACATGTGGGCATTTAACAGTATAAATTTTATCATCATGATACATGGACAAGAAATAATAATTGTGCTTTTTACAATAAGAAGCAGTATTTTATTCCAGTGATGCACAAATCCTGGGCAACTAATTTTTTTATGGTGGCACCTAACATTTGCAAGTACTTCAGTATGGAATTTGTTTCATGCCACTCAGCTGGCACCTACAGTTTTAAGGTGGCTCCTGAATTTTGTAAAAATTTGTATACCCCTGTATTATTCATGACATAAAAGGTAAGGAAAAATTCCTTTATTACTGGATGAGCCATCTCCCATGCTTACAGATTTTAAGTTACTGTCTACTACATTAGAAGTACTGAAGCAAAATCTTTGTACCATTCCTTGGTATAGAACATTAGACAATACATATCTCATGTTTTCCTAACAGTGTGTTTTAAAACTTCAGTACATATCAACAACAATGCACAGTCTCACATCCTAGAAAGCAACATCTTGTAATGTTTGGAGTGCAAATTGTTAACCTGACTGGTGTTCGCAGTCACAAAACATATTACTGGCAATCTGAACATGTGCATGTGCAGCAGTGGTGAGAATGAACGTTCTTGTGATTTCATCAAAAAACTTCTCAGACATAGGCATAAATATACCTCTTGTAAAGAATGTAATGAACCCTCTGGTTCCAAAAAAATGCAGGAAATTTCTGAACTACCTGAGGAAATGTTAGCTTCTCAAGAAGGACTCAGTCCCTAAAAATCATAACCAGGCACTGTTCAATCTGTACAGCTGTAGCAAGTGTTGTAGCAGATGACATGAGATAATGGTCCTCTGTGTTCCAAACATTGGTACTTACCTACCTGATAACACCATGTCATATACTAGAGTCCTAATTTCTACTACTACAAGAACCTCATATCTCACAGAGAAGATATGTATTCTCTGCATCCTGTTCAATTCATTTTTCTTTATAACAGATGATACTGAAAGACCTGAATGATACAGTTTCAAATGATGACACAATGAAATTACAAGAAGGGTGGACAGTTTCAAATGACGACACAATGAAATTACAAGAAGGGTGGATAAAATGTTTTCTTTGTACCTCTAGTAGCTGAAGACTTCAAATGTGAGTGTTGTACCAGAATGTAGCAAATGGGAATACACAAGATAACTTGGATCATTGTCACAGAAGTTTACATTCAGACAGCCATATGCACATATGGGTTAACTCTCTTGAAGATAAAAAAAAACTGCAAGCACAGAGGAACTCCTGCAAAATATTATAGTTGTTAAATTATAATAGTTACATTTATGGATAGTAAAAGTGTTTTTCAGTTTATTTTTAAGATACAACAAAGCTGTATTCTGTAACCACTTTGATACACCCTACCAACAAAATTCACGACATATTGTTCATTTTATTGGTTGAGTGTTGTGAACTGGTTTTTGACAATGCAAGAAATGAACAATATAAAACTGTATCCTGCAACAATATGTTTATTACAGACATAAATGTAATAATTAATGAGCACTAACATTGAGTTTCTTTTGTTGATTTTGTTGTCACCTGTAATTTGTGTTTAAAAATCTAAAACATGCAGCTCAAATCAATTCCTGGTGCCTACTCTGAGCACAACTGATTTATAAGAATTGATATACAGAATAAGTGGTCTCAGATGAGACTCAATTTGCATCTCCAAGGAAAGATAGGCCTGTGCCATGTGGTTAAGTTGATGTAGCTAGCAGTAAAAATAATATTTTCATTCTTCTTATCATCATACATGCAAATAGCCAATGTGGAGTCCATCAGAAAAATGCATATTTTCGACTGTGGAGTCCATCAGAAAAATGCACACTTTCCCATAACATTTGGTCACCAGCTGTGGCTGTGTCCTATGGGAGTACATTTTTGAAGTGAATAGTTTTAGCGACAATGTTCTAGCAATGTGAATGCTTACTTAAAGGGCCATATAACATACTCCAATATCTTTGTTAGACAGTTCTTAAAAGTTATCATATGCATCTTAAACTCTGTCTTAGTGTCATTGATGTATTCTGTGTAGATTTTGTAACATTGTAATAAAATGATGGAGAAATATAAATAGTTAAATTAATCAGACTGACATTACAATATTCCTGCTAGTTTAAACACTTTCTTCTCAGTAATACTATTCTGATGTACTAAATAAATTTATTAAGCATGCTAGTGTGGTGGAAAGTCTAGCCTTGTATTCAGAGAAGCCTGGTATGAATCTTAGACAGGTCAACAGCTATCATGAAGAAAGGTGTGTGTGATTGTCCATAGTCTCTCCCTTCAAACGCTGTGATCACTCATTAATTAGGCCATGACAACTTCCTTCCAAATCCTGTCTAATTCATCATTCAGCATTATATGAGTTACTGAAATCATCACAAAATAGCCTGCATACAATGGCAAACCAAACTTAATGTGACTCACATATCATGATACTTTCTGGATTACCAGCATTAAAGTGTTAAAATTTTAAGAAAAACAATTAAGTAGCTATATTTTAGTGGTCAGTCATGTTACTCTTAATTCTGAATCACTCTGATCACACTCTAGAAAGAGGTTATAAAATGTTGGTTCTTGAGCCACGTTTAACCCACACATGAGGATGTGTATAAAGTTACACAGACCAGTTGTGTTATTAATGGTTGCTATGTAAAGTTCAAAGAATAATGTTGGATATTCAATTGAACACGAAAAGCCTGTGTACTTGAGAACACAGCAAGATACTAGCATTAAGTAAGTAGTATTGAATTATTATTATTATTATTATTATTATTATTATTATTATTATTATTATTATTGTGCGTCCCTGCATCCTACAACACTCTATGGGTTTTTGACTTCATGCCAGGCCTACCTGTCCATCAACACCTTTGTCCAATTTTTCACACCAAATACTCTAATATCCTGCAAGATTTCATCCTGCCATCTGTTCCTTTGGTATCCTCTTGATGTCTTTCCCATTGGACTCCAAAAATCCTATTTACCATTCTATACTCCATCATATTATGTAAATGGTCCAACATTTCAATCTTTGAGCTTCAATGAATCTCACTATGTTAGCTCCTCCAATTAAATTGTTTAATTCATGATTAGTCTTAATCATCCATCCATCTCTTTCATGAACGGGACCAAAAATCTTCCTCAGGATTAGTCTTTTGAAAATCATTAAATAATTAATATCACTCTCCATCAAAGTCCAAGTTTCAACAGCATATGTTGCAATCAGCCTTACAGTGGATATACATATTGTCACTTTGGATTGTTTCCTGCTGATGAGCTTTGATAAAAGCAAATTTTTATTCATAAAGAAGGTTTTATTTCCTTTCTCTGTTCTTGTCAAAACTTCCTCGCTTTTACATTATTGTCATTTATTACTGACCCTAGGAAACTGAAGTCTGCACTCTCTCAAAATTATTTTGTCTCATTTTTACACTTGTATTCCTATTTATATTGCTTCTTTTCACATCATTTTCTAAATATTTTGTTTTCTCTTGATTAATGCTCAACCCTACTTCATTTGCGTTCTCTTTCAGGGCTTTTAATAATTCTTCCATTGCTTATTTACTTCTGGCCATTATCACCACATCGTATGTGTACGCATTTATTTGTGTCATTTTAGGGGCTATTGTTCTCTAAACATCAATTTCTTAATTATGTGGTCTAAAATTATATTAAAGAGAATTGTAAATTAGGTATCACCTTGCCCTATTCCTTTGAAGATTGAGAATTTTTTAGATACATTATTTTTAAGGATGATCCTTCCTTCTGAATGTTCCATTGTCATCTTTATTAATATATCTTATTTTGCAGCCATTTCTCTTTGTTGCAGTATTTCATATATCTTTATCCTTATTATGGAGTCAAAGACTTGCTTGAAATTTACAAATAACACATGTAGATTTATATTACATTTATATGCCTTTTCTATAACTTGTCTTAATATAAATATATTTTCAGTTGTTCCCCATCCAGTGGACAAATGCATGTATTCTGAAAATTAAGTCTCTAAAAATATTATCCTGCAGAACTAGATATACTAGAGATATGATCATGTCTCCCAAAATGCAAATTAGGTACAGTTTTCACTTATAACACGAACATTCAAGCTGTCCCCCAACAGCTGTGGTATAACTTAAATATCTAATTCACATGGCCACTCAAACAAGCTAATATATATTGCAAATATACCACCATATTTGAGTTTTATTAGTTCATTGTATCTTGTGATCTGCTAAGCAAAATTTCAGCATGACCAAATATGGCATTTACTCAAATATAAAATGACCCCACACAAAAGATGATGTCCTTCAAAATCTTTGATTTTCAGGAAAATATCTATCCAAACTTTGTGCAGACAATTTTTCAGATCATGAAATAGACAAGAAAAATCTGTATTAAATTTCAATCAATATAATATATACAGTCAAACTCAGTTGTAACATCACCTAAGGGACTGAATAAAATGTGTTTCTATAAATAAGTGTTGCTCTAAGCGAGTTTTATGGTAAAAATGAAGGAAAAATATTTTAAGAAAAAATACAGGCCTGCAGGCATATTACATAAATGTTTACACTATGAACTATTCTAATGTAAAAATTATGATTAAAATCCCATAGGTTTCACCATCAAAGTCTGAGCAACCCAGAAAACGTTGGCAACTACCAATCTATGCTGCAAGTTCAACTGTACATATTCATAAAAATTAATTAATTCACCATTTCTTAGAATCAGATTATGACTATACATTACTGAACTTCAATAATCATAGTAAGAACTACAGTACATTTATGGGTTAAGTTCAATATATGTTAGATTAAGGTAATATTATATTATAATGTATGTGGTAGTTGCTGTTTTGAGTTAGCAGTGAATGCAGCAAGTGTGGCAAGCTGGACGGAACCTGTCTTGTACCAGCAGAGTAGGTAAGATCCAGCCTGCAGAAAGCCATTCAATTAGGGACTGCAAGTCAATAAACATACTTTCATTCTATAATAAAATATGGTATAATTCTGGGGGTAATTCTTCCAACAATGGGAAGATTTTTCACTTTAAACAAGAAAACTGCCAGAATTATGGCTGGTGCCCAACCCAGAACCTCATGTAGAAGTCCATTTCCATAATTACAGATTCTACCTGTTTCATGCCAGTATATACTTTCATTAATGAACTTCATTATCAACAATCAGAAAATTTTCAAATTCATTTATACACAATAGTCATATAATAAATAAGTATCATCTTCATACACCACAAGCCAACCTACCTCATTTTCAAAAAAGTACATTGTATGTATGTTGGCATAAAAATCTTCAACACTTCATGACCTAGTGTTGCAATCCTCAACAGTGTCAAGACAAAACTTAAAGCATCCTTATGAAAATACCTACAGACACACTCCTTTTACTCTGTAAATTAATTTTTTATCTTTAAATATGATTCATAGTACTGTTCTTGTAAAATGTTTGTAGTATTTTACATTGTAAATTTGTATATTTTGTGTATGTATGACTTATTCTACTTCCACTGTCTTCATGAAACACTTGTGGATCCATGCAAAGTATGTATATATATATGTTTGTGTGTGTGTGTGTGTATGTACGTATGTATGTATTTATGCATGTACACTCTTTAGAATGATCACTTGATAATTTCCAAGAATACATTGCTGGTCTATGAAGGGCAGAGTCAGGTCTGACACAATTGTGTACACAGCCTTGGGAAGCTTATGACAGTTTGCAGAACAAGGGCTTCAAACATCTGACGGTGTTACATTTAATTATTTAGAGGGTTAAGGCAATATGATACAAACCATGACGAGATGGCATTAAAAACATGATAATTCCATCACATTATAATACTCAGATTTTACCAATGTAACAGGAACTGTAGTGATGCACAAATCAGGTTCCCAGCTATATTTCACGCTCTTTTGAAGAATATTCTCGGGGTGTGCATTCCAGCTAAAAATTACTACCTAACAGCTTTCATCTTTTCT
>Ga0209755_10007325_pt1 | contig 11970 bp, 10 predicted proteins | sample TergutCo191P1_FD_187301 | JGI IMG/M metagenome (GOLD analysis project Ga0209755, IMG submission 187301) | Cornitermes sp. P1 segment gut microbial communities from Petit-Saut dam, French Guiana - Co191P1 (SPAdes) (version 2) | ecosystem: Host-associated > Arthropoda: Insects > Digestive system...
AACCACTACGACATGGTTGTCTTAAAAAAACAGGAAATTGTTTTCGCTATTCTTAAAGCCCACACGGAAAGGGGCGGCATCATTTACGCGTACGGCTCTTTGGAAATCCTCCCCGACGCTTACGGATTTCTGCGAAGCCCGCAAAATTCCTACCTGTCCGGTCCCGACGACATCTACATCAGCCCGAGCCAGATACGCCTCTTTGCGCTGAAAACCGGCGACACCGTTTACGGACAGATTCGCAGTCCCAAGGAAGGCGAGCGTTTCTTCGCCATGCTGCGCGTGGAAACCGTCAACTACGATGATCCCACCGTCGCCCAGAACCGCATCCCCTTCGACAACCTTACTCCGTTATACCCAGATGAAAAACTCGATCTTGAAACAGTAACAGAAGGCGTAAGCGAAAGAATCATCAATCTTTTCTGCCCTATCGGCAAAGGCCAGCGCTCATTAATCGTCGCGCCCCCACGAACCGGCAAAACAATCATGATGCAGAAAATCGCAAACGCTATCACCAAAAACCACCCTGAAGTTTACCTGATCGTCCTTTTAATCGACGAGCGTCCCGAAGAGGTAACCGACATGGAACGCTCCGTCCGCGCTGAAGTAATTTCTTCCACCTTTGACGAGCAGGCGACGCGCCATGTTCAGGTCACGGAAATGGTACTGGAAAAAGCCAAACGCCTTGTCGAGCACAAAAAAGACGTCGTCATCATGCTGGACTCAATCACCCGCCTGGCGCGCGCCTACAACCAGACAGTCCCCACATCGGGCAAAATCCTTTCAGGCGGCGTCGACTCAAACGCCCTTTACAAACCAAAACGCTTCTTCGGTGCGGCGCGCAACATCGAAGAAGGCGGCAGCCTTACAATCATTTCCACCGCCCTCGTAGAAACCGGCAGCCGCATGGACGAAGTAATTTTTGAAGAATTCAAAGGCACCGGCAACATGGAAATCAACCTTGACAGGCGCATTTCCGACCGCCGCCTCTACCCCGCCATCAACATAAAGAAATCAGGCACCCGCAAGGAAGAACTTCTTCTCGGAGACGCGGAACTCCAGAGAATCTGGGTTCTTCGAAAAGTCATCAATAATATGGACGACATTGAAATCATCGAGTTACTGGTTGACAAAATGAAGAAAAGCAAGAATAATGAAGCATTCTTAAGTTCAATGAACACCGGCTCCGGCAGTGTTGACTGAGGAATAGTCCTTAAACCGCTCAAAATGAGCGAAGTTGGACAATTTTGGAGGATATAATGAAAGAAAAGATTCATCCCAGGTATGAAATGACAAAAATTACCTGCGCCTGCGGGAATGTTATCGAAACCCGTTCCACGATCAAAGACATCAAAGTTGAAATTTGCTCGTCCTGCCATCCGTTCTTTACCGGTAAACAGAAACTGGTTGATACCGCCGGTAGAATTGAAAGGTTCAGGAAGAAATACAATATTAAGGATTGATGTAACATCTAACCACTCAAAAGTGGTCAGATGTTATGCGCAATACAGTTTACCGCTCAGTTTGAACTACCCAATCTCTTCCCTGCAGGGCGTAAGTACCGGCAGCTCTTCCCAAACTGTTTCCATCGTAGTAATAACTGTTTCTGTCACGGTTATATTGATCGCCGAAACGAGAATTAATATTACTTGCTCCTTGTACATTAGCTCCAATCTTTATTTTGATAATCTGATTTCCGCTGAATGCTCCTGACTCGACAGTCTGAACGTTATTGGGAATAATGATATCAGTAATTTTATTATCCCTAAACGCTCCTGACATAATCAAAATCACGCTATCCGGCATAGATACGCTGTTTAGCTGATTTCCGGCAAATGATCTGTCACCGATTACAGTCACGCCGTCAGGTATAGTAACGCTTTTTTCACTGCCAAAATACCAAATTGTCTGTTTCTCGTCTTTGCTCATAATGAAGGAGCCTTTTACCGTATATGTTGTATTATTCGTGTCAATAGATACATTAGTCAAAGGATTCGCGGCAAATGCCATACCTCCGATAGAAGTTACTGACGCGGGAATAGTAACGCTGTCAATCTGATTATCAGCAAATGAAAGCTCGCCGATATAGGAAACATTATTGGGAATCTTTACGCTGGTAATCACATTATTTTCAAACGCCCTGTCTCCTATAGTAGTTACGCCATTTCCAATACTAACGCTGGTGACAGTGCCTAATGGTTTTTTATTTTCGTCATCCCATGCTCCCAGGAAAGCTCCTGCATCGATGATTATTACGCTATTAGGTATGGTAACATTGGTAAGCAGATTATCTCTGAACGCGTGTTCTCCGATGTAAGTCACCTTGCTGCCAATTGTAATTTTGGTAAGGTAGTTATCTCTGAATGCGTTATTCCCAATGGAAGTTACGCTGTTTGGTATAACAACGCTTTTAAGCTGATTCCCGTAAAACGCGCCGTTTCCTATTGCAGTTACACTGTTAGGAATTGTAACAGTTGAAAGGTTATTTTCAGAAAATACACTGTTTCCGATAGCTGTAACACTATTACCGATTTTTACGCTTATTAAGTTGTTGCTGGCAAATGTACCGTCACCGATTGTTGTTACGCTGTTAGGGATGGTAACTTTTGTCAGCATATTTCCAATAAATGCTCTGTTTCCAATTTCAGTTATGCCGTTAGGAATAGTAACGGCTATTAATTCTTTACCGCTGAATACCCCGTCTCCTATTCGTGTAACAGGCATTCCATGCAGGCGCGAGGGAATATTTACGGATTGCTTAACTCCCGTATATCTGATAATTTCCAGCGATTTACCGTCTTCACGGGGCATTACGCGGAAAACATCCTCTTTACTTGACGAGGCGCCGTTATCCCGATTACAGGAAGCAAGGGACAATACCGCTGCAATTGCTATAATGTAAACAATTACGTTTAACTCCCTAAAAAATTTGGATCCCTTTTTCATACAAACTCCTTTTCTTTTTATAAACTATATAAACCTATACGGGTTTATCAGAAGATTATACCATATTTTAAATATTTGTTTCAACTAGGTTTATCAGTAAAAGAAGATGTATAAAATTTTATTTCAAACGTTTTCGGCGCTTTCCTTCCCCTGAAATCTTCGTCAATAATTTTATCCCCCAAATCAGTTACGCGCGTTATGCGGCAATTCTTCCCGCTAATATCCGCCGAAAAAGAACCGCGCGATTGTTTCTGCAATTCCATATTCAGCTCCGCTTCCAATGCCGCCGCTGCTGGCGCAGAGCGCTGTAGATTAATGCTAAGAAATATTTTTCCATCAGGCGCAAGCAGCTCCAAACACCGGCAAAGCAGTCCTGACAAATCCCTTTTTAAATCAAAATTATCAATCATATTCTTCGAATTAGAAAAAGCCGGCGGATCGGCAATAATAATATCCCACCGCTCTTTTTCTGCAACCGCCTTCTCCAAAAATTCTAAAACATCCGCTCTAATAAGTTTATGCGGGCTGCAATTAGTTATCGAATCACTACTCTGCGATCTTTGCGCCTCTGCGCCTCTGCGAGATGTCTTCAAATACTTTTCTTCCCTCAGTGTCCCCGCGCCTCCGTGTGAGCTCTGTGAAATCTCCGCCGAAAACCCGTTAAGCGAAAAATTTTCCCGCGCCCAATTCAGATAAGTATTTGAAAGATCAACAGAATCTGTAGAGAGAGCCCCTCCCGCCGCGGCGTATACTGAAAAAGAGCCGGTGTAGGAAAATAGGTTTAACACTTTTTTACCTGCCGCTTCATCGCGGATAATTGCTCTTAACAAACGTCTGTCAACAAAGAGGCCGGTATCAAGATAGTCGGATAAATTTACTTTAAAGGAAAGCTTTCCTGGAAGCAGTCCGCCTTCATTTACAATTTTTTCAAAACGAGTATCACTAACTTTCTCATATTGAGAAGCGCCTCTCTGTTTTTGCCTCTGTTTTAAAAATACGCGTTCGGCCGGAATGTAGAGCGCTTCTGCGATGTTTTCCTTCATTGCAGAAAGCCATTGATCTTCTTCAGCCTGATCTTTTTCATACGGACGTTTGTAAAGAGCGCCGGAAACCGCCCAATCAGTGTTCTCTGCTTCTTGAAGCAGAGAACAATCACCGAAAAAATCAAGCACAAGAGGTATTTCAGGAATATCCCTATCGTAGAGCCTGAAAGCGTCAACGCCTGTTCTAAGCGCCCACTTTTTAAGGTGGCGAAAACGTTTTTGAAGACGATTTTTCAGCATTTGCGCCTGCTCAATTATTTTATTGTCCATGTTTTATTATAGAATAAAATTGAAAGGACTTGGAATATAATTGTTTATCTTGAATCAAAATAATTATCATGCTAAAATTCTATTGACTCCGATTCCCATGCGCTAAAGCAGAAAGCTTATGTTAAGCGGCCATGCCATGCGGAACGATAGGGTGTGAATGGAAACTTTTACGCCTACCATTATGTGAAGGAGAAAATATGAAAAGGACGCTCTCTCTTGCGGCGGCTGCGCTTATTCTCGTGTTAAGCCTGTCGCTCATTGCCGGATGTAACCGGGGAAAAACTTCCCAAAATGCCGGACCGGTTCCTATAAAAGGGAAAATCACTTTATCTACTACCACAAGCACTCAGGATTCAGGTCTTCTTGACTTCCTGCTGCCGATGTTTACAAACGAAACAGGATGGGAAGTGGATGTCATCGCCGTTGGTTCCGGCGCGGCTCTGCGTATGGGGCGTGACGGAGACGCGGATGTTCTTCTTGTTCACGCAAGGCCCGATGAGCTTAAGTTTGTGGAAGACGGATACGGTATCATTCGTTACGATGTAATGTACAACGACTTCCTTGTTGTCGGCCCAAATCTTGACACCATTGCACATAACGATAATGTTATTCAAACATTTAAAGACATCGCTTCGCGCGGCCTTCCTTTCGTATCACGCGGCGACGATTCCGGAACCCACAGAATGGAGCTGTCCCTTTGGCGGTCTGCGGAGGTCAGCACCTCTGATATGCGAAATTATTCATCCGTCGGACAGGGTATGGGCGCTACGCTTCAGATGGCAAATGAAATGCGCGGCTACACCCTTACGGATCGCGCTACATGGCTTACCCACACAAAAGACGGAAAGATTGACCTTCCGGCAGTATGCGAAAGCGCTCCCGAACTTTTAAATTATTACGGCGTCATCCTTGTAAATCCCGAACTCCATCCCGAAACCAATGTTGAAGGCGGAACGGCTTTTGTTGAATGGATGATAAGCGGCTCTGCACAGAAATTAATCGGACAATACGGCGTTGCGGAATTCGGCGGCGCTTTATTTACACCTAACGCGAAATAGAAATATTTATTAAGAGGTGATCTCTGAATAGTTTTAGGGATCACCTTTTAATATATTCAGGACATAGCTTTAATGTTTTCAGGTATTTTTAATTTCAGCTCTGATACTCTGGGAATTATCTTTACAACATTAAGAATGTCCTTTGTCTCTACATTTATTTCCACTGTTTTAGGAACTGTTTTTGGACTGCTTCTTGAAAAAAACAATTTTCCGGGAAAACAAATTGTCGTAAGAATTTGCCGTACGCTCATGGGAATGCCGCCTGTTGTTGTTGGTCTTATTGTCTATCTTTTATTAATGCGAAAAGGTCCGTTGGGTTACATGAAGCTTCTCTTTACTATTGAAGCGATGATAATAGCGCAGGTGATACTAATAACACCGATAATAACAGGTATGGTCTACACTTACGCTGTACGATCCGCTCAGTCGATTCGGATATTCGCTAAAACAATGGGCGCGACGCGAATGCAGACTCAACTTTTGTTTATCAGGGAGATGAAAGGCGAATTTTATTTCGCGGTTGTTACGGCTTTCAGCCGCGCGATAAGCGAGGTTGGAGCTGTGATGATCGTCGGAGGAAACATTCAGCATAAAACACGCACAATGACTACGGCAATTTCAATGCTGCGCAATATGGGAGATTTCAGCCAGGGGATTACCCTTGGCATTCTTCTTTTAGTTATTGCGTTTTTTCTTCAAACGCTTTCCGATCTGCTCCGAAAGAATGAAAAAGTGGAGGAAAACTTCTAATTAAATTAGAAATATTATGAGACACGGATTTTCACGGATTAGCACGGATAAATAATTGGGATTATATGATACTTAATGAAGTTAGGAAAAAGTTAGGTGATTTTTCTCTTTATATTGAAGAATTAATTATTTCTAATCCGGGCGTTTACGGAATTATCGGACCGAATGGGAGCGGGAAGTCTACGCTTGCGAAAATCATGGCGGGACTAATTGAGCCTGACAGCGGCAGTATCAATACCGAAGGTTTGAGTATGAGAGATACTACTTTTCTTGGACGCAAACCATATATGATGGAAGATACTGTTTATAACAATCTTGTTTACCCTCTTGATATTCGTAAAATAAAACCTGCCACTGATATTATTAATGAGTACCTTGACAGAATGAATTTTTTGCAACGAAGCAAACAAAGAGCGAAAAGTCTTTCAGGGGGAGAGCAGCAAAAACTCAGTTTCCTTAGAGCGATTATTTTTAAACCAAAATTTGTTATCGCGGATGAAGCGATGACTGCAATGGACATGGACAGCCTTGATCTTTTTGAAAAAACAATCATTGAAGAGCAAAAAAAAGAAAATTCAATCTGGATTATAATCAGCCACCAAATGCCGCATATAACCCGCGTCTGTGATTATATTTTTTTTATGTATGGCGGAAAAATTGAAACACAGGGAAAAATACAGGAAGTTTTTTCAGGGACTGAAAATCCTCATCTGGAAAGTTATCTTCGCACTTACAGCGGTAATTGGAAGAGCGGCTCCCATCCCGCTCAAGACGGCGTTATAAAATCAGAAAAATAAATATGAAGTTGTTAAAAGTTGATACAATCGAACAAGCGCGTGAAAAAATAATTTCTTATACTAAGTCATGGCACCTAAAAACTGAAACTCTTACATTAAACGAAATTCAAAACCGAATTCTCGCCGAAGATGTTTACGCTTCCTGCGACAATCCGTCCTTTCGCCGTTCAACAGTAGACGGTTATGCGGTAATTTCACGGGAAACAGCAGGAGCGGGCGAAGCAATTCCCGTCTTTTTAAAACAAGCCGGCTCTGTTTTAATCGGTAAAGCGGCGGATTTTTCAATAAAACCGGGTGAATGCGCGTATGTGCCGACAGGCGGAATGCTGCCCGACGGCGCTGATTCTGTTGTGATGATTGAATACACAGAACAGATAACAATGGACAAAGAAAATTCAAATGTTGTAGCTGTTTATGAGGCTGTTTCCTGCGGAGCGGGAATGGTTCAAATCGGAGAAGATTTTAAAAACGGTGAATTACTTTTAAGAAAGGGAGCTTTGATACGGGCGCAGGAAATTGGAGCGCTTTCCGCTGCGGGAAAAACATTTGTAAGCGTTTTTGCTCCCATAAAGATTGGCATTATTTCTACAGGAGACGAGCTTGTCGCGCCTGAAAAAGAACCTAAGTTAGGTGAAGTCCGCGACATTAACACAAATACGCTTAAAGTGCTCTCTTTTAAACATGGTTACAATGTCGTTTCAGCTCAGGTGTTAGGTGACGATGAGCGGCTGCTTGAAACCGCCGTAAGAGACATAACCGCTTTATGCGATATTGTACTAATTTCAGGGGGAAGCTCTCAGGGAGAAAAAGATTTTACCGCTAAAATTATCGATCGTATTTCCAAGCCGTGCGTTTTTACTCATGGACTGGCTTTAAAACCGGGAAAACCGACAATTCTGGGCTGGGATGAAGAGAGCCGGACATTGTTTGCAGGACTGCCTGGCCATCCTGTTTCTGCAATGATGGTTTTTGAACTTCTCTTTGGATCTTCTTTTCTTAAAGAAATATTCCAAATCCCTCATTCATCATATCTTTTTTCTCACTCACTTGCGGCGCGTATCAGCTGCAATATCCCGGGCTCTCCGGGAAAATCGCTTTGTTTACCCGTTACGCTCTCATTGGACGACGGTAATTACTCCGCGCAGCCAGTTTTCGGAAAAGCGGGAATGATTTCTGTTTTGACACGCGCTGACGGTTATATTATTATTGATATGAATAAAGAAGGTTTAAATAAAGATGACATTGTACAGGTTTTTCTTTTTTAAGGAATAAAAATGGCAAAAAGGAATTTATATCTTGAAAATGTCTCTGTTGATGACGCTCTTCAAAAATACTTCGCCGCGCTGGAAGGATTGCTTGTTCCGTCTTCAGAAGACATTCCCGTTGAAGAAAGTTTAGATCGCATAACATCAGAAGCGGTTTTTGCCCGTTTAAGTTCTCCTCTCTATAACGCCGCCGCGATGGATGGTATCGCGGTAAAAGCTGAGAACACCTCCGGCGCGCGGGAATCCTCTCCTTTGATTCTCAAAGCTGGAAAAGACTTTATCTCCGTTGACACAGGCGATCCAATTCATGAACCGTATGATGCAGTAATAATGGCGGAAGATGTTTTTCAAGTTGACAGCGAAGAAAATAGTGAAAATATTTTTGTTAAAATAATGGAAAGCGCGTCTGCGTGGCAGCATATAAGGCCAATCGGAGAAGATATTATCGCCGGAGAGATGATAATACCGGGCAGGCACAGAATCAGAGCGATTGACATTGGCGTTTTATTCTCTGCCGGTATTACCAAAATAAAAGTTTTTACAAAACCTAAGGCCGCTGTAATTCCGACAGGAAATGAAATAATCGAAGCGCAAATTTCTGATGACAGCAATCAAAAAGCGCATCTTCCAAAAGAAGGCAAAATAATTGAATCAAATTCCAGAATGTTTGAAGCGCAGATCAAACACACAGGAGGAGAAGTAAAACGTTTTTCTCCTGTTGCGGATGATTTTGAAAAATTAAAAGAAACGATTTTAAAAGCGTCAAAAGAATTTGACATGGTATTGATAAATGCCGGCTCCAGCGCCGGAACGGAAGATTTTACGGTTCATGTGTTACGCGAAATCGGAGAAGTGATAGTTCACGGAGTCGCGATGAAGCCGGGTAAACCAGTAATCCTGGCAATAGTTAACAATAAACCTGTTATTGGAACGCCGGGCTATCCCGTATCGGCTTATCTTTCCTATATAACTTTTGCGGCTCCTGTTCTCGCTGTTCTTACGGGAGAGACTGTTACTGATCAGAGAAATAATTTTATTGAAAATGAAGCTGGAAGCTCAAATAAGGTTGACGCTGTAATAACAAAGCGTATTGTTTCTTCTCTAAAACACCGTGAATATGTACGCGTAAAAGTAGGGCGCGTAAACGGAAAACTCGTTGCCTCCCCTCTAGCGAGAGGAGCTGGCGCCGCCATGTCTCTCGTAAGAGCCGACGGTTTTTGCGTAATTGATCAGCAGAGCGAAGGAATTGAAGCGGGAGAAACCGCCTCAGTTGAACTATACCGCTCCATAAAAGAAATTGAACGCACATTAGTCGCCACAGGCAGCCATGACCTGATCCTCGATGTAATCGCGGATATGATGTCCTTCAGGGGGATTGGTTCTCTTGCAAGCACTCATACGGGAAGCCTTGCCGGATTAACATCGCTTAAACGCGGTGAGTGCCACATTGCTCCTGTTCATTTACTTGATGAAAACGGCTGTTACAATACCGGCTGGATAAAAAGAATATTTCAGATAACAGAGAAAGAAATTTTATTGATAAAAGGTGTGGGGCGTGTTCAGGGGCTTATTGTTCAGAAGGGCAATCCGAAAAAAATTAAAACTCTGTCTGATATTCGCGGATACCGTTTTATTAATCGTCAAAGGGGAGCCGGAACAAGGATTTTTCTGGATTATCTGCTAAATAAAGAAGGTATTAATTCAATTGAAATAAACGGATATACAAGAGAAGCTGTAACGCACATGGCAGTAGCTGCCGCAGTTCAAAGCGGAAGCGCTGATGCCGGCATGGGAATTGCCTCCGCCGCGAATACGCTCGATCTTGATTTCATTCCGTTAGGTGAAGAGGAATATGATTTTGCGGTCTTTCAAGACACATTAAAACTAAAAGAATGTAACCTTTTTATTGAAATTTTAAAAAGCCCTGAATTTCATCGGAAACTTGCGGAATTAGGCCGCCCATATAACGCGTATACATGGAACAAAGCAGGTGAGATAATAAATATTGAACTTGAATAACTCAATTAAAGGGGATTTTATGAATAAAGATTTAACTCATTTTGATACGAAGGGAAACGCGATTATGGTTGATATCTCGGAAAAAGAAATAACACAGCGGAGCGCCAAAGCGAAGGGCGTTATTTCCTTAAATGATGAAGCCATGAAAGCTGTAATTTCCGGAACCGCGAAAAAAGGTGATGTTCTTGGAGTTGCTCGTATCGGAGGAATTATGGCGGCAAAAAAATGCGCAGAGCTTATCCCTCTATGCCATCCTTTAAACTTTGAAAAATGCACAATAGATTTTTCAATTGATAAAGAAAAAAACGAAATAGAAGCGGTTTGTGAGGTGAAACTATCGGGAAAAACTGGAGCGGAAATGGAAGCTCTTACAGGGGTTTCAATTGCTCTGCTTACAATTTATGATATGTGCAAATCTTTGGATAAAACAATGGTTATCAGTAATATTAAACTTTACGAAAAAAGCGGCGGAAAAAGCGGCTATTACACAGCGGATAATAAACAGTTTTTATGTTAATAGATTCGTTTGGCAGAACCCTCGATTATTTACGCATCTCAATTACAGATCGCTGTAATCTTCGCTGTTTGTATTGTATGCCGCCCGAAGGCGTTGAATGGAAACCTCATGAAAAAATACTTACATTCGAAGAGATAATCAGAATTGTAAAAATATTGGCCGATTTAGGCATTTGCAATTTAAAGGTAACGGGAGGAGAGCCGCTTCTGCGAAAAGGAACGCCTTCATTTCTTAAACAGCTAAAAACCATTACAGGAATAAAAAAGGTAACGCTGACAACAAACGGAATTCTGTTAGGCGCTTATCTTGATGAAATTGATAAAATAAGCGTTGACGCGCTTCCTGACAGCATCAACATCAGTCTTGACGCGTTGAATAGTGAAATATATAAACGCATAACGCGCTTCCCTCAGCAGGAGTTAAACGCATCTTGCGGCAAAAATTTATATAGTCAGCCGCAGATGCTTCTTCCGCAGATTGACCGCCTCCTTGAAAAGCAGATAACAGTAAAGATAAACTGCGTGCCTATACGCTCTGTCAATGATGAAGAGATACTGCCTATCGCCTCTCTTGCAAAAGATAAAAACCTGATAATCCGTTTTATCGAGTTAATGCCATTCGGTTCAGCTTCAATGTATCAGCCTGTTACGGGAAAAGAGACCGCAGCTCTTATTGAAAAAACTTTCGGCGCTCTAACGCCTTTTGACGATGTCACAGGAAGCGGTCCCGCTCTGTATTACAGCCTTAAAGATTTTAAAGGTAAGATTGGTTTTATCAATGCCGTCACGCACGGCTTTTGCGAAAATTGCAACCGCCTGCGCCTGACATCAGAAGGCTTTTTAAAACTTTGCCTTTCAAATGATACAGGCGTTGATTTGCGCGAACCGCTTCGCTCCGGCGTAAATGATGAAGAAATTACAGGTATCATAAAAAATATCGCAGAAAAAAAACCTAAGTCTCATTCTCTTTCAGAAATATACGGAGAATCTAAAACACATCCTGACGGTTTATCAAAAATTGGAGGATAAAAAATGGGAAAAATATTAGCCATTTGCATAAGTGAAAAAAAAGGAACAGCGAAACATAGAATAGAAAAAGCAGAACTGATTACAAACCACGGCATCGCGGGCGATGCTCACGCCGGAGAATGGCACAGGCAGGTAAGTCTTTTATCTCATCAGAAAATTCAGGCTTTCCGCGAAAAAGGAGCAGATATAAAAGACGGTGACTTTGGTGAAAATCTTGTAATAGACGGAATCGACCTCCGCTCTCTTCCCGTAGGCACAATCCTTGAATGCGGCGGTG
>Ga0209755_10007326_pt1 | contig 11966 bp, 16 predicted proteins | sample TergutCo191P1_FD_187301 | JGI IMG/M metagenome (GOLD analysis project Ga0209755, IMG submission 187301) | Cornitermes sp. P1 segment gut microbial communities from Petit-Saut dam, French Guiana - Co191P1 (SPAdes) (version 2) | ecosystem: Host-associated > Arthropoda: Insects > Digestive system...
GGACCCCCCTCTCCAAAAAAAACTGAATTTTGTGAAGCGGAATCGCAAGCAAATTTAGGGGGTCAAGGGGGCTGTGTCCCCTTGCGGGGGTCGGGGCAGAGCCCCGAGGTCTTAAACTTGCACGCAATTTCTGCACAGTGTTCGAAAACAGAACGGGTTGCGGAAGCACTTGAAAGAGACGTTACGGACTTGAAGAAAGTGCAGTTTATGGCCGACCGAAAGGGCGATAGCTTTGAAGCGGTAGTTAGTGGAATGACACCCTGGGGCATATATGTAATGCTTAAAAATACGGCGGAAGGGCTTGTGCCTGCGTCTAACCTCACAAAACACAAGTACCGATTTAACAAGGAGTATAGCGTGTACGAACGCAAACGCCAGCGTGGCGAAAAAGCCGGAACAATTTTGCGCCACGGCTCGCCGGTGATGGTGCGGCTAACCAGCGCAGACGAGGACGAGCGGCGGCTTAATTTTGTGTTGGAGGGATAACAAACCCCGGCACAAGTTCCTGCAACTTTATGGTAAGCCCTGTACGGTCGCCGTTTTCGGCGGCCGTTTTTAGCTTGTCCAATGCGGCGAAAAAATTCGCAGGCTCTATTTCAAGCGGACGGCCAACAAAAATCTTGTTATTGGATGTTTTTTTGAGTCCCTCTTCCGCCATTAGAAGCTCTTCGTAGAGTTTTTCGCCGGGGCGCAGACCGGTGAATTCGATGGAAATTTCGCTGTACGGCTCGTAGCCCATGAGACGGATTAGCATTTCTGCAAGGTCTAGGGTTTTCACCGGGTCGCCCATGTCCAGTACAAAAATTTCGCCGCCACGTGCCATTTCGCCCGCACTCATCACAAGAGAAACGGCCTCGGAAACCGTCATGTAGTAGCGGATTATTTCCTTGTGGGTGACTCGCACAGGGCCGCCCGCCGCAATCTGCGACTTAAACAGCGGAATTACAGAACCGTTGGAGCCAAGCACATTGCCAAAGCGCACGGCAACAAATTCCGTGCCTGCCCCGCCGTGCAACGCCTGCACAACCATTTCGCACACACGTTTTGTTGCGCCGTACACATTTGTGGGGTTAACGGCCTTGTCGCTGGAGATAAGCACGAAACGCTTTACTCCGCTTTTTTGGGCAGAACGTGCCGCATTTAACGTGCCAAAAATATTATTTTTCACGGCTTCTTCCGGTGCGTTTTCCATAAGAGGAACGTGCTTGTGTGCGGCGGCGTGAAAGACAAGATGCGGCTGATACTGGGCAAAAACCCGGTCGAGCCGAGATTCTTCACGGATGTTTGCCACTTCTGCAAAGATGGCAATTTTTTCGCCAAACTTTAAGCCCAGCTCCTGTTGAAGTTCGTACAGGCCATTTTCCCAAACATCCACCATAACAAGCCGTGACGCACCGTGCGCCGCCGCCTGACGGCACAACTCCGAGCCAATTGTTCCGCCGGCACCGGTTACAAGCACCGTTTGCCCCCGCAGATATTTCTCCTTAAACCGCTGGACATCCACAACATCACGTCCCAGCAAATCCTCTACAGAAACGTCCTCGATGCGGGCAATCACTTCCTCTCGCCCGTCACTTTGGAAATCAAAAATATCTGGAACCTTTTTAAGCTCACAATTTGTTTTTGCGCAAATGCCGGAAATTCGGCGTTTTTCCTTAGCGGTGACATGAGGAACCGCCAGCAAAATCGTTTGAATGCCGTGGCGGTTGGTTAGCCGGGGGATATCGTTTGTGGTGCCGGAAACCGAAACATGGCGAATTTTTCGCCCAAGCATGGCGGGGTTATCGTCCACGGCACAAACAATTTCATACTTCGCAGAGGGGTTGCGCTCGAAGCCCTGGATAACCGCAACGCCCGTTTCACTTGCGCCAACCAACAACACCTTTTGCCGCTTGCCGCCACGCCGCCGTGCCTTGTTTGCACGAAACACACGGTAGGCCGTGCGAAAAAAAAGCGTGCTACCGCCCGCCGCCGCCGCCGAAATAAAATACACCGTTATGGGCAAACGCCGCTCTACCCGGGGCGGCTGAAAAACAAACCACGTAACCGTCACAAATGCTATAACCGCCACAATTATGGCAATCATGCACTTCAAAAACTCGTAAGCCTCGGCGTACCTCCACAGGCTTTCGTACATACCAAAGGCTAAAAATGCCGCAAAAAAAATCGCAATAAAAAATCCGTAACCCAGCAACATCGTAGGGGCGTATTCTCCAAAATCAATTCGCCGCATCAAAATAAACCACGAGCTAAAGTAGCTGGCGGAAAAAAGAAAAAAATCCGCCGCCATCAGCAGTGGCTTACGAAACCGTGCGAAAGAAGAGCGAGAAGTCGATTTCATGCTTACGGCAACCTCCAAAAACTCCATTTTTGGCGATTATAACCTACTCATCACCAAACAGCGAAAAATCAACACCCAACCTCAAATTTTCAAAATCCACCGAAAACGAGCGAATTTGCCCTCCCATTTCCTCCATGTCGTACAAAAAAGTGCGCACAGCGCACAGCGAAAACCGAGGACACATACCAGCGTATTCTCCTAAAGCCGGGTCAATTTCCATAGTCCCCGCAAACTCCGCACTAATGCGAGTTTCATAAATGCGCACACCGTTGTCGAAGCTAACAAAAGGCTCAGATATGTCCAAATTCTGCAACCTAGGGTCATTATCCATCTGCAAAACGTACGCAAGCGCAGGAAGTTTCTCCGCAACACTCAATATTCGGCGCACCGCCATAATTTCATCAATCGCTTGCTTGTTTGCTTCATATGCCGCCAAATGTGTAGTTTCTGCGGCATACCGCCGCTCAAGCCATTGCGCTTCTTCCCGTGCGCTTCGAAGCGGTTGCGAAAAAAACATCAGAACCAGCGTAACAAGCACCAAATTTGCCGCAACAAAAAGGATTTTTGCTACCATAAACGAGGCAACACAAACTCCGGGAACAGCGTAGCAAACAGCGAACCCTGCACCATTTCATAAACATCGCTGTTGGCACCGCCCACAAACAGCATGGACATTACCGCAAGACCCAGCCATGCAATACCCACACCCAGCGCAATACCCACAACAAGCCCGCCCAAATTGTTAAATGTGCGGATGATGGGAAGCCGCCCAACGATATCCAAAAATCCGCCGATTATAGAAAGTGCAAACAAAACCATCAAAAAAACAACAAACAATGCGATGCCGTTTATTGCAATATCCGCAAAAAATGCAGATATGTACTCTTCAACGGTATCCACACGCAAAAGTCCGTGAATATCAGGGTTAAAGCGGGTTTGCAGAAAATCCCTAAGCGATGCCGGCAATGGCAAAGAATCAATAATTTCTGTTTGACGATTTGCGGCGTGTTCCGTTACAAAATCGCCAAGACCAAGTTGCGCTTGCACCCGATTTTGTATCCCCGTAAAAAGGTTTGTACCCCGCAAAAACCGTGCAACATACGGATAAAAAAGATTTGCAAGAAAAATCGCAATAAAAAACGAGACTAACCTGTACACCGTACGGATTAGCCCACGTTTGTACCCCATTAAAGCACACAGCGCAATTATAACAATTATGCCTAAATCAAGCATATTCATGAATTCACCACTACCCGGTTGCGCCCAAGTTCATGCGCCAAGTACAGGGCAGAATCTGCGTTTTTGATAAAATCTTGCTCGGTACTATCCCCTACCCCGGGTACCGCCGAGTTAACGCCCACACTTATTGTTATCTCTGCGTCTTTCCCGTCCGGGCCTTTTAAGTTCGCACTTGAAACCGCACTGCGAATTTTTTCCGCAATGGTGTTTGCATCCGCCGCAGTCGAATTTTGCAAAAGCAACACAAACCTGGGATACTCCCACCTTGCAGCTATATCGCCGGGGCTAACAATCCCGCCTACTTTCACAATTTTTGCAACTTTCACCAGCAACTCGTCGCCACTCTTGTACCCATACGACGAGTTATACTGGCGCAAATTATCCACGGCCACCATCAAAATTCCAAGGGCACGCTTTTCTGCCGCCGCACGTTCCCATTCTTCGCTCAAGCGTTTTTCAAAATACCATCTGTTGGGCAATTTTGTAACAATATCCGCCATGCTAAGTTCATTTATCGTACGAATTTGCTCGGTAATTTTTAGTACAACTTGAACCCTAAGTTTTGTTATCGTTGGGTTATATGGCTTGGTAATATAATCGTTTGCGCCAAGGGAAAGCCCTTTCTCCTCGCCACCTTCGTGGTCTAGGCTGGTTATAAAAATCACGGGGATATACTTGGTTTCACGCTCTTCACGAATGTGGGAAAGCACCTCGTAACCGTCCATTTGCGGCATAACAATATCCAGTAAAATAATATCCGGTAGCACAGATTTAGCAATTTGAATCGCCTCAACGCCGCCAATCGCCTCAAGCACAACATAATCGTCTTCCAAAATTCGCACCAAATGATTGCGGCTTGTTTGACTATCATCAACCACCAAAACTGTAGGCTTTTTATTCATCCTAACCTCCCGTTGCACGTCTATGTACATTCCTGGGAGAGAACCTTTTTAGAAAAAAGGTTCTCCCCCAGACCCACTCCAAAAAAACTATAATTTTGGGCGATTCACAGCTTCATGTGCTGAAAACCTTGCAAATTTCAGTTTTCTTGAAAAAAGGCTTATATCATTTCCAACAATACCATTGGTGCGGCATCGCCCCGGCGTGGACCTACTTTAATCATGCGTGTGTAGCCGCCGTTGCGTCCGGAATATTTTGGCGCAATTTCTTCAAACATATGGTTTGCGAGGTTTATTTTCTTGGACTCGCTACGCTTGCGACGACCGTCTTTGGGTACTTCCGTCACTGGATATAACACGCTCAAAATTTTACGGCGTGCCGCCAAACGTGTGGGGCTGTCTTTTTTGATAGTGCGCTCCACTTCGTTATACTCGGTAACTTTACGACCATTTTCAACGGTTTTAACACGTTTGCCGTCTTTATCTTTTTGTGGCACTTTTACCGTAACTTCTTCCGTGGTGAAATTATCTTTCTCTTTTACCGCAAGGGTAATGAGCTTTTCGGCAATTTTGCGCACCTCTTTCGCACGTGTCTCTGTTGTCGTAATTTTGCCATGATAGATAAGCTGCGTAGCAAGACCACGAAGCATCGCCTTACGCTGGCTTGATGTACGACCTAATTTTCTGTAACCGGGCATTGGTATCGCTCCTTCATTATAAGTTCTCCCGTTTTACTCTTCCAGTGATTGAAGCGCAAGCCCCATATCCGCCATTTTTTTCAAAACTTCTTCCAGAGACTTGCGTCCCAAATTGCGAACTTTCATCATGTCTTCTTCCGTTTTGTTCGCAAGGTCTTCAACATTGTTTATTCCGGCACGCTTTAGGCAGTTGTAACTGCGAACAGAAAGGTCAAGCTCCTCGATGCTCATTTCCAGCATACGCTCTTTCAAGCCGTCTTCTCGCTCAACCATAATTTCCGTGGTTCTCGCCGAATCAGACAAATCAACAAACAAGTTGAAATGTTCCGTCAAAATACGTGAACCCAGGCAAACCGCTTCTTTCGAACCGATTGTGCCGTTAGTCCACACCTCAAGTGTTAGCTTATCATAGTCCGTCACACTTCCCACACGGGTAGGCTCTACGGAGAAATTTACCTTGCGCACAGGCGTGTAAATCGAGTCAATAGGGATAAGACCAATGGGCTGGTCTTCGCTTTTATTTTTATCCGCACCATCGTAACCCGTACCCTTTTTAATGGTCATCTCAATAAAAAGTTTCGCATCTGCCGTACCAAGGGTCGCAATTACCAAATCCGGATTCATAACCTCAACGTCTGCATCAACCTTGATGTCCCTGCCGTAAACAACACCCTCGCCGCTCACGTCAATCACTGCCGTTTTCGGCTCGTTGTTTTCGCTCATATCACGAAGTGCAAGGCTCTTCAAATTGAGAATAATCTCCGTTACATCCTCTTTCACCCCATGCAAATGGCTAAACTCGTGCAAAACGCCATCCACTCGAATATTGGTAACGGCAGCACCGGGTAGGCTTGACAAAAGCACCCTGCGCAACGAATTGCCAAGGGTTGTGCCAAAGCCACGTTCCAACTGGTCAACAATAAACTTTCCATAATTGTTGCCCTTTATTTCCGCAATTTCTATACGAGGTTTTTCGATTTCCAGCATACTGCGTCAACCTCCTCAAGTATTAGCTTGCCAAAAAGTTCGCAAAAGATAAAACACGAAACTAAAGCCGTCACAGGCACTACCTACTTACTATACAACTCGACGATAAGAGTTTCGCGCAGGTCGTACGTAATATGCTCACGAAGCGGCTTAGATGCAACCGTACCGCTAAGATTTTCCGGGTTAGACGAAAGCCATTCCGGAACCATACGCATTCCCGTCACGTCCACTACATCCTTAAAACGCTGCAATGTTTTGGACTTGTCACGAACTTGAATAACATCGCCAACTTTAACCTGGTACGACGGAATATTTACTTTTCTGCCGTTTACGGTGATTAAGTTGTGGCGGACAATTTGGCGTGCTTCTGTACGAGAACGCCCGTAGCCCAAGCGATAAACAACATTGTCCAAGCGTTGCTCCAAAAGGCGCAACAAATTTTCACCCGTAACACCGGGTGTACGGCGTGCAATTTCGAAATATTTACGGAATTGTTTCTCAAGAACGCCGTATATACGCTTGGTTTTTTGTTTCTCACGGGTTTGTTGACCATACTCGGAGAGCTTTTTGCGGCTTGTGCCATGCTGACCGGGCGCAGTAGGCCTTTTATTTATGGGGCAACCCTGCTTAGAGCATTTTTCTCCTTTTAGGAAAAGTTTTTCCCCTTCTCTGCGGCAAAGCCTGCAAACAGGACCAGTATATCTCGCCATAATTTCCTCCATTTTATAAATATGAACAAAGTTAAGACCTCGGGGGTTTCACCCGAGGTTTTCAATTACACTCTTCTGCGTTTAGGTGGACGGCAACCGTTGTGAGGAACGGGGGTTACGTCTTTAATCATGGTAACTTCAAGACCTGCGGCTTGTAAAGCACGTATTGCGGCTTCACGTCCGCTACCCGGCCCGTTTACGAAAACCTCCACAATTTTCAAACCGTACTCTTTTGCTGCACCGGCGGCGGTATCAGCCGCCATTTGTGCCGCATACGGCGTGGACTTACGGCTTCCACGGAAACCAAGTTGCCCGGCAGATGCCCAACTAAGCGCATTTCCGGAAGCATCCGTAATTGTTACTATCGTATTGTTAAACGATGACTGGATATGAACCTGCCCTCTGTCAACAAATTTTCTGTCTCGCCTACGGCGTGTCGCCGCTCTTTTTACCTGTCTTTTCGGCATTTTTACCCTCCAAAATGTTTGACATAACCGACTTCGAGACGAATGTTGCAGCCGCCTTACAATGCTCAGTTACTCGGTTATCGCTGCCGCCGGACGGCAGAATTATTTCTTCTTGTTGGCAACGGTTCTGGCTTTACCTTTGCGGGTGCGTGCATTTGTACGTGTACGCTGGCCACGAACAGGCAAACCTCTGCGATGACGAATGCCACGATAGCAACCGATTTCCACCAAACGCTTGATGTTTAGCGCAACTTCACGGCGCAAATCACCCTCTACCATTTGTGAGGATTCTATAACATTACGAATTTTTATAACCTCGTCATCCGTCAAATCACGAACACGTGTATCAAGACTGATTCCGGCTTCCTTTAGAATCCTAATGGAGCTGGGACGGCCAATGCCGTGAATATAGGTAAGCCCTATTTCAACCCGTTTTTCCCGAGGCAAGTCAACGCCTGCAATACGTGCCATAAATGCTTCCTCCTATTATCCTTGTCTCTGCTTATGTTTTGGGTTTTCGCAAATAACTCGTACAGCACGTTTGCGCCTGATAATTTTGCACTTTTCGCAAATCGGCTTAACCGATGGTCTTACTTTCATGGCTGGTTCTCTCCTTCACGAATTTGTATCCGACCTCGAGACATAAGTTGAAATTTTGCAAATTCGGATACGTTGTTTTACTTATCACGCCACACAATCCGTCCCTTGCTCAAATCATATGGCGACATTTCAATCAACACCTTGTCTCCGGGGATTATGCGAATGAAGTTCATCCGCAGTTTGCCTGATATGTGCGCAAGAATAGTGTGACCGTTTTCCAATTGAACCTGGAACGTAGCATTGGGTAGCTTTTCCAAAACCTTACCCTCAACCTCTATTACATCGTCCTTTGCCAATTAACTTCACCTCCCGGAAAATTTTTCAATTGCTTCCTAATGTCTGCGTCTTGCAAATTCCGCCCGCATTCGGGCTGCATTTGTATATGAAAATTTGTGGGCTGTACGTGTTTTGCTTTTTTTGTCTTCGGCTTCGCAATAGTTCGAATTTTTCCATCTGCCAGCGCAAGATATTCACCGTTCGCTTCAAGAACCACCATCGCCTTGCCTTTATCTCGCCCCGCCTTTGAGAAAACAACCGAACCTCGCATTAGCGAAGAATCCTCATAACTCTGTCCGTCCTTCATACAATCGTAAGAATCTCCGGCTCGCCATCGGTGATTAGTACAGTGTTTTCATAGTGTGCGGAGTATAAGCCGTCTTTTGTTATAACTGTCCATGTGTCATCTGTCATGAAAATTTCGTGGGTTCCGGCATTAACCATCGGCTCGATTGCGAGAGTCATCCCCGCACGGATTTTCGAACCACGTTTTTCTTGCCGTGTGTGCGGGATTTGCGGGTCTTCGTGAACTTGCCGCCCTACTCCATGCCCACACCATTCTTCCACAATGCCGAAACCAAAGGGCTTCACGTAATCATCTATGGAGTTGGAAATGTCGTGCAACCTGTTTTTTTCCGTGCATTTCTTCGCTCCCTCAAAAAATGCCTGCTCTGTTACATCGATAAGTTTCCTGTGAAGTTCATCGACTTCTCCCACTGCGAAAGTTCTTGCTGCATCACCATGAAACCTCTTGTAACAAACGCCAATATCAATACTTATAATATCGCCGCTCACAAGCTTCCTTAAACCGGGTATTCCGTGGATTACCTCGTTGTTTACGCTGGTGCAAATTGCCGCCGGAAAACCTCTGTATCCCAAAAATGACGGCTTGCAATCATTGCTTCGTATAAAGTCTTCCGCAATGTCATTAAGTTCCCCTGTTGTAATGCCGGGGCGGATGTGTTTCTCAAGCATTTCATGTGCCTTAGCACAAACTTTGCTTGCCGTGCGCATAAACGAAATTTGTTCATCGTTTTTAATGAAAACTGCCATGAATGTCCTGCCCCACCCTACTCAAGGAAGCCTTTGTAATGGCGCATCAACAGCTGTGACTCCAGCTGTTTCACAAACTCCAGTGCAACACCCGTTACAATGAGAAGCGAGGTTCCGCCAAATGCAATGTGTGCCATTTGCGGTACAAGCTGCCCCATCAAAATCGGAGTCATTGCGATAAGAGAGTAGAAACACGCACCAATCCACGAAAGACGATTTACAGTTACCTGAATAAAATCGCTGGTAGGTTTCCCCGGGCGTATTCCCGGTATAAAACCACCGTTTTTCTTGAGGTTCTCAGCCATTTCAACAGGGTTAACAGCAAAAGATGTATAGAAATGTGTGAATGCGAAAATCAAAACTACATATAGAATTGCGCCTACCCAGTGTAAATCACGAAAATCCACAAAACTGGCAACATTGTTTATGAAAACCGCATTGGGGAAAAACTGCGCAATTTGCACGGGAAATCCTATCAAGGACATTGCAAAAATGATTGAGAGAACGCCCGCAATGTTAACTTTAAGCGGAATGTATTGCTGTGGACCTTTGAAGCCACTGCCTGCCGCCGCCTTACGGGAATACTGCACGGGAATGCGCCTTTCGCCCTCATGCACAAGCACAACGAACGCAATGATAAGTGCGAAAGTGAGTAACAAAACCACAACCAACAAAATTGTCAAAACGTCCGGGTCGGCGGTAATCATGTTCCAGAAAGTCATAAATCCGGCAGGAAGCCCTGCTAAGATATTTGCAAAAATCAAGAACGATGCGCCATTTCCGATACCTTTTTCAGTCAAAAGCTCTGCGAGCCACATAATGAAAATCGTACCGGTCATCATGGCAACCGTTGCCACGATGTACACGAACATATTTTGATGGGCAAACAAGTTTTCGTTCACGCCCATGTGCGCCCCGAAACGTGTGTACGAAAACACCATTCCTGCGCCTTGCAGTGCCGCCAAACCTACCGCAAGATAACGGGTGATTTGTTGAATTTTCTTGCGTCCCTCTTCGTCTTCTTTTTGCATTTGACTAAGAGCGGGAATTGCGTACGTTAAAAGCTGCATTATAATCGAAGCCGTAATGTACGGAGCAATACCCATCGCAAAAACCGTACCAAGTTCGCCACCCATAAGTAGCGAAAAGAACGTCATCGCTGTGTCGCCCATTCCTTGCATGGGGTCACGGAAATATGCAAGCATCTCCAAATCTATACCAGGAAGCGGCACAAGAATGGCACCCACTCGATAAATGAACAGGAGAAGCAAAATGAACAATATTTTTTTGCGAATGTCTTCAACACGCCAAGCATTGACGAATATCTTGAACAACTTAAATCACCTCTTATGACCCGGCGTATACCGACGGCTCGAAGAATCGTTTCCACAAAAAGCGGTAAGCCTTCATTCTTTAGACAGCTACAGCCTCGCCGCCTGCGGATTTAATCTTCTCCGCTGCGCTCTTACTGAAATATCTTACTTTTACGGTTAATTTTTTTGTGATTTCGCCGTTTCCAAGAATTTTAACGCCATCTCTTGGGTTAGAAACAAGACCTTTTTGTTTCAACGCCGCAATATCAACCGTCGCACCATCTTCGAAAACATTAAGAAGTTGCACGTTAATTGCAACGATTTCCTTGGTATTACGACAGGTGTGACCACGCTTAGGCAAACGGCGATACAAGGGCATTTGTCCACCCTCAAAGCCTACCTTTCCGCCAGAACCGGCACGGGATTTTTGTCCCTTGTGTCCTCGGCCTGCAGTTTTTCCGTTGCCGGAACCATGTCCGCGCCCACGCCTCCAAGCCTTTCTTGTTGCGCCCTCAGCAGGTTTAAGTTCCCCTAGTTTCATATCGAGAGCCTCCTATGCTTCTTCAACTTTAATCAAATGTTTTACGTGGTGAATCATGCCCCTAATTGCGGGGTTGTCCTTATGCTCTGCCGTGGCGTGAATTTTCCGAAGACCAAGGGCTTCAATGGTTGCCCTATGCTTTGGTTTCGCACCAATTGGCGAACGTACTAACGTAATCTTCAACATTTCGAACACCTCATTTATTTCTCAATATCCGGCTTCGAGACAAATGCTGAAGCCTTGCGAAAACTACTCAGCCTTGCTTGATGCGGGAGCGTAAATTTCCTCGATAGGCTTACCCCGAAGGCGTGCCACAACAGACGGAGTTTTCATGCTTTTAAGTCCCGTAAGCGTGGCCTTTACGACATTATGCTTATTGTTTGAACCGATAGATTTTGTAACAACATTGCGAACACCCGCAAGTTCCAACACAGCACGAACAGCACCGCCCGCAATAAGCCCGGTTCCCTCAGGAGCAGGACGCATGAGAACTTTCGCCGCACCAAAGTGACCGATGATTTCATGGAACAAAGAATCATCCTCGTTTTTCTCAAGGAAAATGATGTTTTTCTTCGCATCTTCTTTGCCCTTGCGAATGGCCTCGGGTATCTCGTTTGCCTTGCCTAAGCCAACACCAACGTGCCCGGCTTCATCGCCTACAACAACAAGGGCGGCAAAGCGGAATGTACGTCCGCCTTTTACAACCTTTGTTACACGATTTATGGAAACTACCCTATCCTTGATATCCAGGGAATTTGCGTCAATTTTTTTCATCGCCATCTTGCAAGCTCCTTCAAAGGTAAAAAATCAGAGTTTGGTCTAGAACTTCAAACCGCCCGCAC
>Ga0209755_10007327_pt1 | contig 11966 bp, 10 predicted proteins | sample TergutCo191P1_FD_187301 | JGI IMG/M metagenome (GOLD analysis project Ga0209755, IMG submission 187301) | Cornitermes sp. P1 segment gut microbial communities from Petit-Saut dam, French Guiana - Co191P1 (SPAdes) (version 2) | ecosystem: Host-associated > Arthropoda: Insects > Digestive system...
ATCTAAATTGAAAACGAACTTGGCAGCAAAGAAAAATTTGACGTAGTTGCAGATTTTATCGGTTTTGTCCCGGATCATGTTTCAAAAGATTTTGATATTTTTAACGGCTTGTGCAAACAATTTATTTTTATCTCCTCCGCTTCTGTGTATCAGAAACCGCTGTCTTCCTGCCTTGTAACGGAAAGCACTCCCCTTGCAAACCCTTTATGGAAATATTCCCGCGATAAAATCGCCTGCGAAGAATTTCTTACCGGCAAATACAGGGACTGCGGTTTTCCTATAACGATAATCCGCCCAAGCCACACTTACGATGAACGCAGCGTCCCGCTTGGAGTTCACGGCTCTAAAGGCAGCTGGCAGGTATTAAAAAGAATGATAGAAGGCAAGAGCGTCATTATCCACGGCGACGGTACAAGTTTATGGACGCTTACACATAACAGCGACTTTGCCCGCGCCTTTGTCCGCCTCATGGGAAACATTCACGCGATTGGGGAAGCGTTTCACATAACATCAGATGAGAGCGTCACATGGAATCAGATTTATCAGGTGATAGCGGATGCCCTTAATGTAGAGTTAAAAGCTGTTCATGTCGCAAGCAGCGCGCTTGATAAATTATCAGAGGGTCGTTACGATTTTAAAGGAAGCCTGCTTGGAGACAAGGCAAACTCCGTAATTTTTGACAACTCAAAAATTAAACGCCTTGCCCCTGATTTCTGCGCTAAAGTGCGTATCGATGAAGGAATCAAAATGACGATTGCCAATGTACTATCTCATCCTGAATTGCAAATTAAAGATGAAGAATTTGATCAATGGTGTGATAAAGTAATTAAAGTTCTTGGTTAATTATTACTCTGTCAAATTTCACCTTTAATCATTTTTACCATCCGCAGTTTTGTAACAGTGCTGTTTCATTTCAAAAGGAAGTTTATAATCGATCACTTTCTTTCACCAAAAGCAGCATAACCTACAAATGAGTCGGGTACGCTGTAAGCTTTGTTTGCGCTATCTTCAATATCGGCGCTGGTACCGTACTCAAGAAGCTGTAAACTTTTTTGCTTTGAAGAGGCAAAGCCCATTGCACCTAACACCGCGCCTGCGGAACATGCAGAAAAATCTTCTTGTGCGCAACGGAGGGTTTCTTCACTGTCCCCTGATTCTACGGCTTTTATAAATTTCGCGTCGTTTTCTTCGCGCACCCATCGCAGGGCTTTTTCCCCCTTGCCGTGAGGTGAAAAGCCGTAGTTTGATCCGTAGTGAGTTAAATCTGTGGAAGCAAGGATATTAATTTTACGGTTTAATTCTTTTGCCGCATTAAAAATCATTTTTCCCGCTTTAAATGAGCTTAGACCCGCCGGAAGGCGCAGCCATAAAAGTTCCGATTTTGGGAAATAATAGCGGGCCATCGGTACAAGTACTTCAACGGTGTTATCGCGGCCGCGGTCTTCGCCGATGCGAAAATCATCATCTTCAAATTTTTGCATTAAAAGATCGCGTAATTCCTTATCTATCGGCATATTGCCGAAAGGTGTTTTAACGGCATCTTCCATAGCAAAAAGAGCCGGGTAAGTGCCGGGCAAGTGACCGCCTAAAACCGCTACAGTTTGCGCTTCGCTTTGTAAATTTGAAACAGCGCGGGCGGCGATACTGCCGCAGTAGTACCACCCTGCATGAGGAGCTATTGCAATCGAAGAAACAGATGTTTTATTATGCGGAAAATCCGATAAAATTCGAGTTACCGCCTCAGAATCCCTCGGAAACCAGCCTGAAGGCAGTGAATATTCTCTTATTTGCATATAAAATCTTCCGATAATTATATCATAACTATGGAAAAAAATCAAAACAGCACAAACAGGGTTAGCAGTCCTAAAACAGCTCCCGGGAAAATCAGGATAATCAGTGTAATTGTCGCCGCCTTTTGTATTGTAATTTATCTTTTCGCGCTCGTTCAGGCGACAGTAAGGCTTTATTTAAGTGTCGATAATAATAAATTAACAGCAGAACAGGAATTTTCACAGATAGCTAAAACCGCCGTAAATGCGGGAAATCAAGGTTTCATGACTCAAAGATATATCGATACAATTAATAATTCGCTTTCGGCAAGCAAAAGTATTGAAGCTTTAATAATTACAGGCCCTGAAGGTGAATATGTTTTTGAAAAACAAAGAGGCAATGCTGTCACATGGGTAAATAATTCTCCGCGTTTTAATTCAAAAGTAAGTTTTTCAAATCAAAATCATTATGAACCTCTTCCTATTCCAAATTTACGCAACGCAAATATAAGAGCTGTGTCAAGAGTCTTTGATTATATTGATTTTACAAAAATTTTAAAAGAAACATTGATAATTATCCTTGCAGGTTTTGCTATCGCTTTTTTTACCATGTTGATTCAACTTTTAACCGGAAAACAAGACCCAATGTTTGTTAAAATAAAATCCGATAAATCTTCCGACTTGGAAAATCATTTTACTTATGAAGCTGATATACCCCTTCCAGAAATCGGACCGAAAGGCCTTTATTCGCCGCGCAGTAATATAGGATGGGAAGATTATTTAATTGATCGATTGGATGCCGAATTACACCGATGCGCTTCAACAGAAAAAGATTTAGCTTTTGTATTGATAGAATTTACAGATTTAACAAACGATGCCATGTTTAAACAATCTACAGAAGACGCTGTCCCTTTATTTACTTCAAGAGATCTGCTTTTTGAATACGGAAGATGGGGAATAGCGGCAATAATACCCGGATTAAGTTTAGAAAACGCAATTTCCAAAGCGGAAAAATTTTACCATGTTATCATGGATAAATTTCCAAGAGGGCACAATGCTCCGTCAACCATTTTTATCGGGATCACATCACGTTCCGGCAGATTGCTCGGCGCAGAAAGGCTGTTACTTGAAGCAAGAGAAGCGTTAAAAAAAGCAAAAGCCGATCCCGCTTCGCCGATTATCGCATTTAAAAGCGACCCTGAAAAATACAGAGAATTTATAAACTCTTCAAAGCAGAATAAATAGATACCTTTTATAAGGAAGTTGTTCAATAACTGAAGTTATCGAACAACTCTACTCTTAATTTTTACTGAGATTCAAAATCAGAAATATTCTTATACAGCCGCCCCGCTGACCATGACGGAATTGAATAAACATAACTTCTTCCGCTCACTTGCGCGTAACGTCTTCCTGTGTCATCAGGTTCCGTTAAACGGATAGTAATTATGCGCCCGTTACCGAATTCAATCACTATACGATTGTTGTCATCAAAACCGCCTACAGATTCAGAATCGCCGAACTCCGGTTGCGCAAAATTATCGCCTTCGGTATTTAAAATTGCGCGGATATAAGATTCAACTGCAGATACATTCGGATTATTTACACCTTCGATTGCCCAGGTTCTGTTTCTGCGGTTAAAAATCTGAAGCTCGCCGTCATTGTAAACAGAAAGCCTCTGCACGTTATTTAGATCAAATTTCAAAGCGCCTTCGTTTTCCGGGATAAGCCGTAAATTGTACCAGTTTGTAACAGGGCCTGTAACATAAGTTTTAATACCGCTGTCTCCAGAGCGGACTTCATTTTGACCTGCTTTACGGAAATATGTTTCGTTTTTGAAAATATCATCATTACCGAGCAAAAGATCAAGAATGACTGTATTTTCTGCATAAATTGTAATTTTTGAAGCTGATTGATCCAAACCGAAGCGTTCATGATTAGAAGCGTCTGTTGAACGTACATTCCATGCTGAACGTGTTGTCAGTATACTTAAAAAATCATCAATGCGGACTTTACGCGCAGGATAAACAGTATCGTTATACAAAACAAACCATTGATTGTTGTTATACGAAAGTTCAAAGTCCTGCATATCCTGTGTGTTTCCTTCTGCCTTTATAACTATCCTTGTCGCTTTTTCCGCATTTTTTGCATCTAACCAAACAAAAGATGTTTGTTTATTTCCTATATCAGAATTAAAAATAATGCTGCCTGAAAATAACAAAGCTAATACCGCTATAAGCGATACAAGAAAAATTAATTTATTTTTGTAAGTCATCATTCTTCTCCTTATCATTTGCACAAACAGGGTTTGCACAAACAGAGTTTGCAATTTCACTTTGTTCATTATTAACAAGGTTTGTGTCTTTTCGCATTGCCTTTGACCGCCTTGTAGCGCGGTATAAACCGGCTCCTATTATTAAAAGCGGGATGATGCCGACATTTAGTATTTGAGAAAACCTCATCGCCGCTGTTCTTTGATCGGGTTCTTCTATTTTATCAAAACGCCCGATCTGAGGTTTTCTGTTTCGTATACCGATAATATCATCATCGCTTACAAGCCAGTCCGCTGCGCGTAAAATAAATTCCAAATTATGCCTTGCCTGTGTCGCATTGATCATGTTAGTTGCAAAATCCACATCCCCTACAACGATGATGCGTGAAGGTTTTGCATAATCCGGCATATCGGGCAATTCCTCATCAGAGCCTTCGCGGACAGGTTTTGCGGAGCTTTTAAAGAAACTCGGTAAAATGCCGCTTAAAGACGCGCCAAGAATTTTTTCACCCCTTGTATCAGACGCTTCCATTTCCATCATATAAGATGATGTTTCAGGGTTAGTATAAAAAGCGTTACTCATTGACCAGGCTTCGTTTGAACTTGTAAAAAGCACGCTGGGTTCAACACCGTTTATCGGATGAATTTCCAGAGGGCTAGACCAATAAAGATCAAGTCCGTTAAATGAAGAACTCACAGGATGTTCTGTATTCCCGCTGTCGCTTTTAACACCTATCCATAGCGGATAACGTACTATCCTTATTTGCACGCCGCCGTATTGAGTTCTTGTTTGATATTGAAGCGTAAGAGCGTTTCTATCAAGAGCAAGTTCAGGGCGCACAATCACTCCGTAAGAAGCGATCATATCAAGCAAGCCAAGATCGTTTTGTTTTCTGGCTTCTATCGTTCCGTAAGGTGTATCAATATAAACTCCTTTTACCGCAAAAAATACTTTTCCTCCAAGCTGTATGTATCTGTCGATTCTGTAAAGCGCCCATTCATCAAGAGTTTCAACACCGCCTAAAACAAAAAGCCCCGGAGTATTTTCAGGAATTTCTTCGCCCGGCGTTATAGGCCGCACCCTGTATCCCGCTTCAGTTAAGAAAGAATTTAAGTAGCCGAAATCTTCGTTCATCTGTCTGAAATTATCGCCTACTATAACACCTATCCAACGCTCAGAATCATTTACCAGTGCGCGAATTCTTGATGTAAGATCGTATTCAAGAGAATCTGTAGAAATTACAAAGGGAAGCACATCCATTCTGTCAAGATATTCTATAACGATGCCTGAATAAACGGTAATTAAACTTGTTTGATCCTGTTCCACAACAGGTACCTGCCTCGGCGAAAGCCCTAATTGTTCAGCTTCATCAAGCCCCGATTTTACAGGATCGCGTACCGTCAAGCGGATTTTCCCTCTGGAATAAGCTGTGTATTCCTTGAGCATATCTTCAATTTCTCCCGGAGCGGGAAGTACTGTTCTTAATTTATTGGAAAGATAATAAGTGATATTTACAGGTTCCGGCAGTTCTGTATGAAGGTTACGCGAAACTTTTGAAATTGTATACGCTTTATTTTTTGTAAGATCAAGACGGAACCAATACCTTCCTGAAACAAGAAGCGCAAGAATAAAAGCGGTAACTGATAAAATTGTAATGATTGTTGTTTGTCTTTTAGTCATAGTCTATCTCCACTTCCTGAAAAGGATAACTTTTGTGTTAAGATACAGGAAAAGACAGGCGCTTAATATAAAGTACGCCAATTCCCTTGAATCAATTAATCCTTTTGAAAAACTTTCAAAGTGATAAGCGAGCGAGAAAAAGTTTATAAATCTTGCAAGCCATTGCGGAAGATCAAAACTCATCGTAATTTGATTGATAAGCATCACCGCCATTAAAACAACCGCGCTTCCCAGAAAAGCCCCTGCCTGATTTTTTGAAAGACAGGAAAGTAAAAGCCCAAGAGCTGTCGCGCTTGCGCCTAACAGGAACACTCCCAGATATTCGCAGAATATAGAGCCGATGTCAAAATGCCCTAAACTTAAAAGACTTAAAGGTAAGGGAAAGGTTAAAAGTAATATAAGGCTTAAAACACCAAGGCTGGAAATAAATTTCCCCAACACTAAATCCCATTCTGTGTAGGGCATGGTTAATAATAATTCTATCGTTCCTGTTTTTCTTTCCTCTGCCCAGCTTTTCATTGTGATTATCGGAATAACCATAATGTATACAATCGGAAATAATCCGAAGTAAGGGCGCAGCGTCGCTTGATCTGTTGAAAAATACTTTTGAAAATAAAACAGCCATATAGAACAAAAAAGTAAAAAGAAAACCGCCGCCCCGTAAAATGCCGGAGCGTTTAAATATTGAAAGAATTCTTTACGCGCTAAGGTAAGAGCGCGCAAAGGTAAACTTAATTTGGGAAGATATTTTTTCATTTATTTTCTCCTTGAAGATTTTTTTCCTGTTCGTTTGTAAGCCGCTCGCCTGTAAGTTTTACAAAAATATCTTCGATGCTGAGTTTTTTTCTGTTCATTTCCAAAATTTTTAAATTATTGCTTACAGCCCAATCAAAAATCTTTTCACCTGTATTATTTTCTTCTGTTGATGTAAGCCCTGTCTGCACAAAAAAATGCGCGGAAACAAAACCGTTGCCTGTAGTTTCAACTAACATATTGGAAAGATTTCCTATCATCTGAGGGCTCTGTTCTTTTAATTTTCCGCTTACAGTGTCAGCGTCCGCGCCTTTTAAAACAAGCTCCCAAGTGTCGCCGCCTTTCATTGAACCGGCTATTTCTTCAGGCTTGCCCTGCGCCGCAATCCGCCCGTCATTGATAATTAAAACCTGCGTGCAAATCGCTTCCACTTCCTGCAAAATGTGAGTGGAAAGAATTACTGTCTTGCGTTTTCCCAATTCTTTAATAAGGGAGCGTATTTCTATAATTTGATTCGGATCAAGCCCTGTTGTAGGTTCGTCTAGAATCAATATAGGCGGATCATGAAGAATCGCCTGCGCAAGGCCTGTTCTCTGACGATAACCTTTAGAGAGCGTTTCTATCTTGCGGTTTCTGAATAAGCTAAGCCCGCAGGCTTCAAGGCTTGCATTTATCGCTTCGCTTCTTTTTTCTTTCGGGATAAAGTGAGCATCCGCGGCAAAATTTAAATACTCGTCCACTGTTAAATCCGTATAGAGCGGGACATTTTCCGGCAGATAGCCGATCCTTCTTTTCACTTCCAAAGGCTGCTCTTCAACAGGGATGCCGTCCACAAAAGCCGTCCCGCTTGAAGGAAAATGATAACCTGTAAGGATTTTCATTACGGTTGTTTTACCCGCTCCGTTAGGGCCGAGAAAACCCAATACCTGCTGATCGCCTACAGAAAAGGAAACATCATTAACCGCCTGCACATTCCCATACATCTTTGAAAGGTTTTTTACCTCAATTTTAGGAATTTGATTACTCATTTTTCTGTTACTCCCCCTTAAATTATTTATAATTATTTTTCTCGCTAAAACGCCAAGCTATTATTTAATATCTTTCCTTATATTCTCATTATATATAATCTCATTACATCTCAAATATTAATTAAAGATTTCTTTGTATAATGAAAACATCAAACAACAACTTAGCGCAAACAAAGTTTGCGTCCTTGCGAGAAATAATTGATTTTCTATATTCATCATACATACCAAAATTCTTAATCTCTATTTTATCAAAATCAATCAATATATTCAATTGGAAAAACCATTCTGTCGCGGGTTAGGACGGTTTCGGGGAAAACTTCCCTTGCCTCTTCCAATATTTGTTTCAATTCTTGCTCTGTATAACGCGGGCTGTAGTGAATGAGCGCGAGTTTTTTTATTCCAGAGGAAAAAGCGGCGATATTTGCCGCTTCTTGCGCCGTCATGTGCTTTTTTGAATGAGCGTCTTCCGTCAGTTCTTTGGAGAACATCCCTTCGCAAATAAAAAGGTCTGAGCCTATCACATGAGTTGAAATTTCCGGCAAGGCAAGGGTATCGGTGACAAAAGAAAATTTGCGTCCCATACGCGGGCTTCCCATTACTTCTTCAGGGCGCACTTCCCTGCCGTCTTCCATTGTTACAGATTCTCCTCTTTGTAATTTGCCCCATAAATACCCCATGGGGATATTTAACTCTTTCGCTTTTTCGGGATGAAACTCGCCGGGGCGCATATCTTCTTCCAGCGTATAACCGTAGCAAGGTTTGGTATGAGAAAGAGGGAAACACCTAATATGAAAACCTTCTCCCTGATACACGATTCCGGGAGAAGTGATTTCCTGCACAATAATTTCATAATTAATATACATATCAAGTATACGCCTGCTTGAGTCAATATATTCGGCGATCTTAGGAGGCCCTATAATATAAAGAGGATCGTCCCTGTCTACTTGCGAGGAAAGCATTAAAAGCCCCGGAATGCCCGTTACGTGATCTGCATGCATATGGCTGATAAAAATAACAGAGATTTTTTTCCAGCGGAGGTTGAGACGGCGCAAAGAAACTTGAGTCCCTTCGCCGCAATCAAAAAGGAAAAGTTCCCCTTCACGGCGCAGCAATACCGATGTTAAATGCCTGTTCGGTAAGGGCATCATACCGCCGCTACCTAAAATAAACGCTTCAAGATTCATTATGTGAAGTATAATAATTAATAAGAAATGATTCCAGTCTGATTAGTGTCTGTCTATAAAGTAACCGACTTTATAGATAAGCACTAATTAGGAAGTGTAATTTTATATTGTTTGATGTCGTCACCGGTTATTATAGCGCAATTTCTTCCGCCGCCTTTTGCCGCGTATAGTGCCTTGTCGGCAAGATCGTATAAAACCTGTGAATCGTGTGTTAAACCGCAGCGCGCTTTGTATACGCCTATGCTCATCGTAACATAATCAGAAACTTTTGATTTTTCATGCAGGATTTTTAAATTTTTAATTGTTTCCATCCATTGGGTTATCACTTTATCTACATGCGAAGAATCTTTTTCAAACCAGATAACGGCAAATTCTTCGCCGCCGACCCTTGCCGCATAAACACCAAGATCGTCGCGTAACCAATTTAAAGCATCGCCTATGGAACGCAAACAAACATCGCCCTGAGGGTGGCCGTAAGTGTCGTTATAAAATTTAAAGAAATCAATATCGGAAAGGGCGATGCACAGCCAATCGTCTGATGTTCTGTAATTGGAAAGATACCTTTGAAAGGTATGCATAAAATCGCGGCGGTTTCTTAACTGTGTTAATTCATCTGTAATACTTTGATCGACATATTTATTACGCTCGTCTTCAAGTTCGTTGGCGCTTAACTCAAGCCCCAATCGTAATTTAGAAATATGCCAGGTAAAAAATAAACCTAAAGAAGCTGCGATAAGAACATAAATAACATCATAAATCCAAATACTATAATCTTTAACAATAATTGTTGAAGCGATAAAAATTACCGCCGCGCTCAATGTTAGAACAAAATTATATTGAGGGGGATTTATAAATAATAAAAAAGCTAAAATAAAAAAACATAATGCAAGAGAAGCCGGTTTATCGGGATTTGCCCATACGCTGAAATAAATACCGAAAAGCATAAGGTTTGTATAAAACAATGTGATTAATAAATAAATCCTGCGGTTATTAACATTGATTTGCTGCATTACATAGTTTGTTAAAAAAGATAAAATAAGCGCGATGACGGCGACTGCAAGATACAGAATAGTTTTTATATAATTTCCGTCTTCTGCGATTATCGGGATAAGGGCGCAGGGAAGAGCGAAAATCGCTACAAGAAAATTCCCTTGCCGCAAACTTTGCAGGTTATTTACAAAGGCATTGCTCATACATTCCTGATACTGCTCACGTCCGAATGTATAAAAACGCCAAGAGTAAATGATGTTTAAGAAGAACTTTCTCAAGTTTGCCTGCATTCAACCGTCCTAACAGAAACTATATCATAAAAACATCAATTAGTACAGTATAAACGATAAAAAACGCTCAGAATCGGGTTTTATTACGTTCTGCAAAACCTGTCAAATTATGAAAATCAATAACGGAACCGTCGTCAAGCTGCACCTTTCCCGAGAAAAACCCGAAAATCTGCCGCCGTGTAATACTGTTAAAAAAAAGGCGGCGGCGGTCCAGCCTCTCCTGATGCGGGTAAAAAAGCATTTCCAGACGGTTATCGTTGCTTGTAAAACGCCAAGGGGAAAGCCAATCTGACATAGGTATATGAAATGTAACCTGATCGAGTTTATGAAGCTTTCCGTCAAGAAAAAAGCCGTTTTCAGTTCCGTTAGAAGAATCAGCCCAACTGTACCCTACGCAAAAACCCAACTGCCTGCCGTAACTTTGACCGCAGGCGGCTGCCCAGTAACGGATATCCGCTTTTGGGCGCGTGCTGCGGTTCCAATCCAAAATACCCCAGGCGTTTCCCCTGGTAAAAACAATTTCAGTGCCTCCGAATTGAATAACACCTTCGGCGATGAACCAGGGAGAACAGCGGCTGTATCTGAAAGCTCTTACATCATTCATCCAGGGCTGGCTTGTCACCAAAGACTGAGGATCGTCAGGCTGGCTGAGAACTAAAGCGCATCTCATACTGCGGTTGCGTCCCCATTTTGGAATATCAGCTTTGATGATTCTCGCCCCGCCCTCCATGCAGATAAAATCAAGATGAGTTTTTTTCTTGCGCCAGTAAATGGAACCTGAGAGGCTGCTGTTAGGGAGGTTAAAAACATCAAAGGGAAACATCGTTTTAAAAAACTGTGTGTGCCTTTTTTTATCACGTAATGAAATAATAGATATACCCATATGACCGTGCCATCCGTCATCCCTTATTTCATAAACAATCATGTGTGTAGGCGAATGAACGATGTAACGATCCGATTGGGATATTTTATACATCGGTGTATTTACCATCGAATGTTCATATAAAAAATGAGCTTGCCTTGACCAGCCGAAAACCTGAGGGCGGCCTGTGTCGCCAATTAAAGGAATGGGGCGAGTGATCTCATTTTGAGCCATATTTAACCTGTATACATGAATTAATCCGCATGATAACCTCATATTAACATAACATGGATTATAGAGGATTAAAAGTATTAGTAATGGGCTTAGGTCTTCACGGAGGAGGCCTTGCATCTTCTCTTTTCCTGCTTGAAAGAGGCGCTGAAGTAACAGTTACCGATTTAAGAAACGAAAAAATATTACAGCCTTCGATTGATGAATTAGAAGCGGCCTGTGCAAACAAAGCTTGCAAACCTGTCAGGTACATTCTTGGCAAACATGAAATTGATGATTTTAAAAAAGCCGATATAGTGATAAAAAACCCCGGTGTAAAACCTGATTCAGAATTTTTACAAGCGGCGAAACGTATTGAAACAGATTTATCTTTGTTTTTATCAGAATCTCCTGCAAGACTTTTTGCCGTAACAGGTTCTAAAGGAAAATCAAGCACTGCATCAGCTCTTCATTACATACTTTCCAAAGACAGAAAAAAAGGAAACGCATACCTCGGCGGAAATATAACCGTCTCTCCTTTAACTTTCCTTGACGCTCTCACTAAAGATGACGATGCAGTGCTGGAACTTTCCAGTTTCCAGTTAGGTGACATTAAAAACAGCAAAAATAAAGACGGAAAGCCCTTATTAAAACCTGCCGCGGCAATTATAACAACTATAATGGAAGATCATCTTGACCGTTACGGAACAATGACACAATATATTGAAGATAAAAGAAACATTTACCGCGGACAGGATGCCGATTGCATCACAATAGCAGGCGATGATGATTGGGGGAAAAGTTTTTTAAGCGAATCAAAAGCACGCCCCTTAATTTGGTCAAAAACGGTGTTAGACGAAAGCCAAAGCGGCGGCTGGATCGATGCAAACGGCGTAGGTCTTGCGCGTATTTTAAATAAAGAAGGCAAAC
>Ga0209755_10007328_pt1 | contig 11966 bp, 5 predicted proteins | sample TergutCo191P1_FD_187301 | JGI IMG/M metagenome (GOLD analysis project Ga0209755, IMG submission 187301) | Cornitermes sp. P1 segment gut microbial communities from Petit-Saut dam, French Guiana - Co191P1 (SPAdes) (version 2) | ecosystem: Host-associated > Arthropoda: Insects > Digestive system >...
CCAGGACGTTATGGCCTGCCGCCAGACAGGCTGGGCAATGCTGGCTTCCAACAGCGTTCAGGAAGTAATGGATCTTGCCCTTATCGCTCACGCGGGAACTTTGCGTTCGCGGGTTCCTTTCCTTCATTTCTTTGACGGTTTCCGCACCAGCCACGAACTGCAGAAAATTGAAGAAGCGTCCTACGAAGTAATGCGCCAGATGATCGATGACGAACTTGTCGCGGAACACCGCAAGCGCGGCCTTTCGCCGGAAAATCCGCATATCCGCGGAACGGCGCAAAACCCGGACACCTATTTCCAGGGACGCGAAGGCGTTAATAAATATTACGAAAAAGTCGCCGCCATTGTTCAGGCGGAAATGGATAAATACGCGAAGCTCACCGGCCGCGCGTATCATGTATTTGACTACCACGGTGCCAAAGACGCGGAAAAGGTGATAATCATAATGGGTTCAGGCGCGGACACCGTAGAAGAGACAATTGATTATCTTAACGCCAAAGGCGAAAAGACGGGCGTTGTGAAAGTGCGTCTGTATCGTCCGTTTGACGCGAAACTGTTTGTAAAGGCGCTACCTTCAACCGTTAAATCAATCGCGGTTCTGGACCGCACCAAAGAGCCGGGTGCTCTGGGCGAGCCGCTTTACGAAGATGTGCGCACTGCGATTGCCGAAATGCAGGCAGCCGGGGAGTTCTCGGCCAATCCTGTCGTTCTTGGCGGACGCTACGGATTGGGTTCAAAAGAATTTACCCCCGCGATGGTCAAGTCGGTATACGAAAATCTTTCCGGCAAAAAAATTGCCAACTTTATCGTCGGCATCAAAGACGATGTTCTTGGCAAGAGCCTTGATTACGATGAGAATTTCTTCCTTGCCGAAGAAGGCATGAAAGAGGCGCTTTTCTACGGTCTTGGCTCCGACGGCACTGTCGGCGCGAACAAGAACTCAATAAAAATCATCAGCGAGGCGAAACCGGAACTTAACGCGCAGGCATACTTCTCCTACGACTCGAAAAAATCAGGCGGCTTTACAGTCTCGCACCTTCGCTTCGGCAAAGGCAAGATTCGCCGCCCGTATCTTATCAACTCAGCGGACTTCCTCGCCTGCCATAAATTCTCCTACATGGAAATGTATGACATGCTGGCAAAAATTAAAGAAGGCGGAACCTTCCTGCTTAACAGCCCCTTTAAGGCGGCCGATGTATGGAAAGAGCTCCCGGTGGAAGCCCAGAAGCGCATAATTGACAAGAAACTGAAATTCTACGTCATCGATGCAGCTGAAATTGCGCGTAACACAGGAATGGGCAACCGTATCAATACGGTTATGCAGGCGGCTTATTTTAAAATATCAGAGGTAATTCCTGAAGCCGAAGCCGTCAAGCTCATGAAAGAGCACATTGAACATTCTTACGGCAAAAAGGGCGCGGACGTTGTGCAGAAGAACTACAAAACCGTAGACGCGGCGCTCGGAGCGGTAGAAGAAGTGAAGTATCCTTCTTCGGCAGACGGGACTATTCACATGAAGAAACCTTTCGCCACCGCCAGGGACGATTCGCGGCCTGACGCGAAATGGATCAGGGAAACGCTCGGGACAGTTTCCGTTCAGGACGGCGACTCCCTTCCTGTCAGCAAAATCCCGGAAGACGGAACATTCCCGACCGCTACAACACAGTATGAAAAACGGTCAGTCGCCGAAAGGGTGCCGATTTGGAATCCCGATGTCTGCATACAGTGCGGTGTTTGTTCAATGGTGTGTCCTCATGCCTGTATCCGCATGAAGAACCTTACAGCCGATCAGGTAAGCAAGGCTCCCAAAGGCTTCCTTGCCGCCGATATTAAACCGGCCGCCAAGGCGATTGCCGGCATGAAAACGACGCTGGTTATCGCGTGCGAAGACTGTTATGAATGCGGCGCGTGTTTTAACGCCTGCCCGATGAGCAAAGGCGACGGAAGTCCGCAGGCGCTCACCTATAAATCTTATTCTGACGATCCCGAGTTCCACGCGGAACAGGTCGCTGTCTGGGATTATTTCCTCTCGCTGCCGGAAACCCCGGCGGCAGGCGAGCTTAACAACGCCAAATCGCTCGCCTATAAGCGGCCGTTGTTTGAATTCTCCGGCGCGTGCGGCGGCTGCGGCGAGACTCCTTATGTTAAACTCATGTCGCAGCTTTTCGGCGACAGGGCGATCATCGCGAACGCTACAGGCTGTTCGTCAATTTACGGCGGCAACCTGCCCACTACTCCCTATTGTAAAACCGCCTCAGGACGCGGCCCGGCGTGGTCAAACAGCCTCTTCGAGGACGCGGCTGAGTTCGCGATGGGTTTCCGGCTGACAAGCGACAAACTCGCCATTCATGCCCGCGAAATGGCCCAAAAAGCAAAGGGCGAAGGTATCGCGGCGGCAATAATCGACAAGCTTCTGGCTAACGCCCAGGCGGACGACGCGGCCATTGAAGAACAGCGTAAAAATGTAGACGAGCTTAAAGCAGTTCTTAAGAACGATTCTAAACCAACCGCTAAACTGCTGCTGTCTCTTGCGGATCATTTTATCAAACGATCTATCTGGGGCTTCGGCGGCGACGGCTGGGCGTATGACATCGGTTTCGGCGGCCTTGACCATGTGCTTGCCGCCAGCAGGAATGTAAACCTGCTCTGTATGGACACCGAAGTATACTCCAATACCGGCGGACAAATGTCAAAAGCTACTCCTGTCGGCGCGGTTGCCAAATTCGCGTACGCCGGGAAAAATGTCGTAAAGAAAGACCTGGGCGCAATCGCCATGAGCTACGGCTATGTCTATGTCGCTAAAATTTCGCTGGGCGCGAATATGCCGCAGACGATTAAGGCGTTCCGCGAAGCGGAATCCTACGACGGACCGTCTTTGATCATCGCGTACTCGCATTGTATCAATCACGGAATCGACATGAGCAAAGGTCTTGATCAGGGCAAGGCGGCTGTAACAAGCGGTCTGTGGCCGCTGTTCCGCTATGACCCGCGTCTTAAAGATCAGGGCAAGAACCCCTTCCAGCTTGACTCCAAAGAGCCCAGCACGGCAATCGAAGATTTTATGTACAAGGAAGTGCGCTTCAAGAGCTTAAAGGCCGCGAACCCGGACAGGGCGGACGCGCTGCTTGCGATTGCGAAAGCCAAGGTAGAAAGGACCTGGAAAGAGTACAAGTATCTGGCTGACAGGCCGTTCTAAGGCGCTCGATGTAATGTTTTAATAACCCCTGGCTGTTTCCAGCCGGGGGTTTATTTTTTTAACCATGGAAAATAATTTTTTTTATAAAATAAGCCAGTATCTTTCCCGGTTCAAAAATTATCTCGCGCTTTTCAGGATCGATAAAAAACTTCTCGCTGTCTGCGTTCTTTCGCTTCTGGTGCCTGTTACATTGAATGGCGTTTATTTTTCATCAAGTTATATTAAGTTAATCAGGCAGAGCGAATTCCGGCAGGCGCAGAACAATGTTGATAAGATTGAAAACCTGCTCAGCGGCATTCTTGGCAAAGCCGCCGATATTGCCAACAGAATTTATGTTAATTCCCGGATTCATCAGACAGTGGCCGCGGAATATGACAACCAGCTTGATATATACAACGCCTATAATGAAATTTCCGTATTTGACGATTATCTTTATTCGTACAGGGAAATTGCCTCTATCCGTCTTTATGTTGAAAATTTGACAATGCTGAACAGTTCGAATTTTATTGTCGCGGATGAAAATACCGTTAACCAGGACTGGTATACGCGCGCGAAAGACATGGACGGAAAAATGTTCTGGGTTTCCCGCTATGACTCGATTTCGCGTTCCAGTTATGTTTCTCTTGTGCGCCAGATTCGCAATACGGTTACAGGCGGCTTTGTCGGGATATTGTGCGTAAATTTAAGCGCGGCGGCTCTGGAACAGATATGCGCCGCGGAGCTTTACAGTACTTTCATTTCACTTAACGGGGAAACGGTTTGTCCCGCCGGAATTGAAAAGGACAGTTTTTCTCCCGCTGACAACTGGATTACCGCCAATTCATTCGCCGCCCGCCAGTCTGTTGACAGCGTTTTTGAAATTACCAGCGTTATTCCCCACAGACTGCTGTTCGCTCCCGTTTACTCCATGATGCGCAAAAGCCTTATTCTTATTTTTATCAGTTTCGCCGTGTCGCTTGCCCTTATTTTACAGATTGTCAATGAAGTTTACATTCAGAAACTGCAGAAACAGCGGCTCTTTTCGCAGCAGAAGGAAATGCAGCTTAAAATTCTTTCCAATCAGATAAATCCGCACTTTCTTTACAATACGCTTGAAACAATACGCATGATGGCGATTGAAAAAAAGGAAAACAAAATCGCGTCTGCCATAAAAATGCTTTCGCAGCTTTTGCGCCAGAGCCTTTCCGCCGCGGAGAAAACCATTACTCTGGAAAAAGAAATTGAGCTTGTGCGCAACTATCTTGAAATTCAAAAACTGCGTTTTGGCTATCGAATGGAGTATTCCATAAACATGGAGCCGCAGTTAAAGGATTACAGCATCCTTCCTCTTATGATACAGCCGCTTGTGGAAAATTCCCTTATACACGGCCTTGAGAAAAAACCCGGCATTGTGCGCGTTCGTATTGACATATCAGGCGATGATCAGGCGCTTAACATTGATGTCAATGATGACGGAGCCGGAATGGAACAGGAAAAACTGGAAAAACTTGTTTCTGATCTTGCGTCATATACCGGTTCCATTGACGGTCATATTGGGCTTGTAAATATTAACAGCAGGATTAAACTGTTTTACGGTTCAGGTTTTGGGCTGGAGGTTTCTTCCATTTCGGGTTTCCATGTCCATGTGACGCTTCCGGGGAAGATATAATATGTTAAAACTTCTGATAGTCGATGACGAACCTATAATCCGAAGCGGCATTCGCGTCATTATTGACTGGGCGCGGTATGGATACGAAATTTGCGGCGAAGCCGAAGACGGACCGGGCGCTGTAGACGCGATTGTTAAAATGGAGCCGGATTTGGTGCTGCTTGATATTCATCTTCCGGGATTTTCAGGATTGGATGTAATCAGAAAAATAAGAGCGGCTAACGCGGCCAGCGCGGCTAGCGCGGCGGGAGCCAGGACTCATTTTTTAATACTTTCCGGTTACGCGGAATTTGAATACGCAAAAGATGCTATCAATCTTGAGGCGGACGGATACATTACCAAACCCATTGATGAAAATATTCTTGTGCAGAGAATTTCCAGCATCGCCGGAAAAATCAGGGAAGACGATGATCAGCGTCAGATTCAATTTCTTGAAATTTTGGAAGGAACATATAACGCCAAAAATCATGAATATTTTTATTTTGAAAACGGATTTGTTCAGGCTGTTTTTGTTTCACCTGACAATGCGCTTTCGCGGAAAAAGACGCAGGTGATAAAAAGTTTTTTTAATAAAGATATTTGCCGTGTTTTTAGTTACAGGAATTTTATAGTCTTCCTTTTCGAAAATAAAACGGAAATTTCAATAAAACGCATGCTGGAAAATTTATGCGCTTTTTTAGCGAAATCAAAAGACATAAAGAAAAACGCTATGCCGCATAAGGTTACAATGGGAAGCCGCCGCATGGAAGAAAGTTCATCGCCGGGTTCGGGGATTCGTCAGACGTGCATGGAAGCTGAAATGCTGATGGATAATGTTTTTTTCTGCCGGGACAGGGAGTATCTTACAGTTGACGACGTTCCGCGTCCGGATGATACCAATAAAAACGCGCCGGACTGGTCTGTTGATAATGAAGCGGGTAAAATCTGCGCACTTTTACAGGTAGTCGATCCGGTAAAAATCAGGGAATTTTTTTCCGGGCTGGAAGATTCTTTACGCAAATCGGGAAAACCGCCGCAAAGAATCAGACAGGAGTGCTTCGCGTTAATGATAGAGATTCGCGGCGTCATTACCAGAAAATTTCCCGCGCTAAAGGATTTATCCCGCGAAACGCCGCTTGAGATGCCGGGAACCGGCGAAGATATTCTTGACGCGATAATCAAGGAGCGTTATCTGGCGGATATTGTGGATATAATGGCGGAAGCCTGTATCAGCGTAAGCGAAGCACTGCCGCTTCTTTCGGCTGACTCGAATTTTCAGCGTATTATAAGTTATGTTAAAAATAACTTCAGCGAAGATTTAAAACTGGAAACAATGGGGCGGCTTTTTTCCTACAATTGCGCGTATCTTGGCAAGCGTTTCAAAGAATATACCGGCATGAATTTTCATTCCTATCTGGACATGTTAAGAATAGACGCCGCGAAGGAAATGCTGGAAAATACCGGCATGAAGGTTTACGAAATTTCCAGCGCGGTAGGGTACGCCAATACCGATTATTTTTACAGCAAATTCAAAAAATTCGCCGGTAAAAGTCCGCTGGATTTCAGGAAAAAATGTAACAATCCCCGTATCCATTAATTGTAGAAAAATAGTGTAATTTTCAAGGTGTTACCGCCAAAAATAACCGGTTTATAATGAATTATGCAGGGAAGGTCTTTTTCCAAACGGTTGTATGAACAGCGCTATCTTCTTATTTTGTCGCTGCCTTTTGTTATTTGGCTTTTAATTTTTAAATACATTCCGCTTGCCGGATGGATTATGGCTTTTCAGGATTTTAAGCCCCATCTTGGTTTTTTTAACCAAACATGGACTGGCTTAAAACATTTCAGGGATCTTTTTAACGCGCCTCTTTTTTACAGAGCCATTCAAAATACTCTTGGAATGAGCGTGCTTGGACTTGTCTTTGGTTTTGTTACTTCCATTGGTTTTGCTGTGCTGCTTAACGAATTGCGTTTCCTTCCCTTCAAGCGCTTTACCAAGACCGTTTCATACCTTCCGCATTTTGTTTCATGGGTTGTAGTCGCCAATATTATCACTTCGCTGCTTTCGATTAACGGCCCTGTTAATGAAATTCTTCTGACATTAAGGATTGTTTCCGATCCTGTCAATTTCATGATCAAGCCGGAGTATTTCTGGTGGCTTGTCGTTTTCTCCGACATCTGGAAAGAGATGGGCTGGAGCGCGATTATTTACCTTGCCGCGATGGCAGGCATCGACAGCCAGATTTACGAAGCGGCGGAAATTGACGGCGTAAACCGCTTTCAGAGAATCTGGCACATAACGCTGCCGGGAATTAAGGGGACGATAATTATTCTGCTTATTATCAGCATTGGAAACATAATCAATATCGGTTTTGAAAAACAGTTCATGCTGGGCAACGCGGTGACAGCGACCAAAGCGCTGGTTCTTGACAAATACGCGTTGGATTACGGCATCGGACTTTTCAGGTATTCTTATGGAACCGCGATTGGAATTTTCAAGTCGGTGGTCAGTATCGCGCTGCTTCTGCTTGCCAATTATATGGCAAGAAAATCCGGCGCGGGAAAACTTTTTTAATATGGAGCACAGATGATTTTTGGAAGAACAAAGATTTCAGCATTTGATATTTTAATTCTGCTCTTTATGTTTTTTGTAATGACCGTTACGCTCTATCCTTTTTTAAATGTAACGGCAAAATCATTTAATGATCCCATTGATACCGTAAAGGGGGGTATTCACATTTTCCCCCGCGTGTTTACTGTCAAAAATTATACGGGTCTTTTTGAGGGGGGGAGCAACTTGCCTGCCGCTTTCCGTATGTCAGTATTAAGAACCTTGGTAGGCACATTAACCGGCGTTATCTGCTGCGCCATGTTCGCCTTTGTGTTAAGCCGCGCGGATTTTATGTTCCGCCGCGGTTTTACTGTTATACTTGTAATTACCATGTATGTAAGCGGCGGACTTATCCCCGAATATCTTTTAATCAGAAACCTTGGGCTTATCAATTCCTTCTGGGTTTACATTGTTCCGGGGCTGATCAGCGCTTTTAATGTCATTGTGATACGCGCGTTTATGGATACCATTCCCTTCTCGCTTCAGGAATCGGCAAAGATTGATGGAGCGAATGACATCGTTATCTTTTTTAAAATAATCCTGCCGCTTTGTAAACCGGTTCTTGCTACAATCGCGCTTTTCATCGCTGTGGGGCAATGGAACAGCTGGTTTGACACTTACCTGTACGCCAGAGGCAGTCCGGCTCTTTCGACGCTTCAGTTTGAACTGATGAAAGTTCTGGACAGCGCGCAGTCGGCAGGTTCCGCGACGGATATTTATTCGGAGGGTCTGCGTTCCGCGAAAAGAAACCCGGAGGCGATAAAAATGGCGATAACGGTTATCGCGACAGTTCCAATCCTGATCGTTTATCCGTTTTTGCAGAAATATTTTGTTTCCGGGATTACTCTTGGCGCGGTCAAAGAGTAGTGTTAGAATTTATAGATATTTTAGGAGAGACAAGATGAAAAAATCAGGAATGGTTATTGTAATGTCCGTGTCTTTCGTGCTGCTGTTTTTCGGGTGCGAAGGCAAAAAGGCGGCCAGAGGTTCCACAACAGCCGGAACCAAAACGCCAATCACTTTTACATTCTTCAATCTGGACGCGACAGAAGACATGATCTATGACGATCCTGTCGCGAAAGAAATCACCAAAGCAACCGGGGTTACGCTGAAAGTTGACCGTCCTGTCGGCGGCGATCAGCAGGCGATACCTCTTATGATCGCTTCAGGCCAGTATCCTGATTTGATTTTCGCGAAGGGGAACCTTGGTCTTCTTATCGAGGCGGGAGCGATCATTCCCTTAGATGATATAATTGAAAAACGGGGGAAGCACATCAAGGAGCTCTACGGCGATTTAATAACGCGCCTTCGCAACACAACCGAGGATCCGCGGATTTACAATGTCGGCACGTATCCTGTTAAAAACGGAATGTGGGCTGCAGACGGCACAATGCAGATTCAGCACGCTGTGCTTAAAGCGCTCGGTTATCCTAGGATGCGCACGCTGGACGATTATGAAAAAGCAATCAAATCATATATGTCCAGATACCCGGCAATCAACGGACAAAGGACAATCGGTTTTTCACTTTTAATTGACACATGGCAGTGGTACATCGATCTTTCAAATCCGTCATGCTTCCTTCTTGGGTATCCCGATGACGGCCAGTGGATTGTGGATCAGAAAACACTGGAAGCGTATTATAAATTTCTGCATCCCGACGCGAAGCTGTATTACAAGTGGCTTAACCGCATGAACACCGAGGGGATTCTTGATCCCGAATCATTTACGCAGAAAGAAGATGTCTGGAAGGCGAAGATTGCGTCGGGCAGGGTGCTGGGAATCGCGTATCCGGGATGGGGTTACGGAGACGCGCGTTCTTCGCTAATCAATGACGGCATGGCGGAAAGAACTTACGCTTACCTTCCCATAACAATTGACGAACGATTTAAAGCGGCTTCGCTTATTGATCCGGGATTCACAGGAGGATGGGGTATCGCCATATCTTCAAGCTGCAAGGATCCGGAACGCGCTTTTGAATTCCTTGACTGGCTGTGCAGCGAAGAAGCGCAGAAACTTGTCAACTGGGGAATTGAAGGCGTCAATTACCGGGTGATTGAAGGCAAGCGCGTCGTTCCTGATGAGGAACAGGCAAAGGTCGATTCCGATCCAGACTATTCCAAAAAAACCGGCGTGGGCCGCTGGGTGCATCCGTTCCCGCAGCGCGGACGCGGCTTTATTGATTCAAGCGGCAATTATATTACAAGGGACAGTCCTGAAACAATAAAGAAAAATTATCTTCCCGTGGAAAAGGAAACGCTCGCCGCTTACGGTGTTGATATGTGGATCGATCTTTTCCCTTCTTCTGAATCGCTTGGAATCTCCAGGCACGGGCAGGCGTGGCAGTACACGCTACCGCCGGATCTGAACGCGAAAACAACCGAGGCTGACGATTACATGAAGAATGCCCTTGCGAATATCGTTCTGGGAAGGCCGGAAAATTTTGAAGACGCATGGGCAAAAATTGTTACGGATCTGCGCAGGATGGGAATCGAAGAAGCGAACAAGGCCCTGACCGCGCTTGTCAAAGATAAAGTGGAATTATGGAGTAAATAAAATGAATTTAGCGGGAAAGATTGATAAGGTTTTATACGGAGGAGATTATAATCCTGAACAGTGGCCCAGAGAAACATGGGGCGAAGATATGCGCCTGCTATGTCTTGCCGGGATTGATATTGTTACCATTAATGTTTTCAGCTGGGCGCTGCTTCAACCATCGGAAGACGAATACAATTTTTCAGTTCTGGATGACATTGTAGAAACTGTAAGCAAGGCGGACATGAAGATCTGTCTTGCCACAGGAACAGCGACTCATCCTGCGTGGATGGCGCGTAAGTACCCCGATGTGCTTCGCGTAAACACAGACGGCTCTAAGCGCAAATTCGGCGACAGGCAGAATTCCTGTCCGAACAGCGGCACATACCGCAAGTATTCAGCGCGACTTGCGCGATTGCTTGCCGAGCGCTACGGAAAACTGAAAAACCTCGCCGCCTGGCATGTGTCCAACGAGTACGGCGGCTACTGTTACTGCGCGAATTGCGAAAACGCTTTCCGCATCTGGCTTGAGCGTAAATATAAAACCATCAAGGCATTGAACGAAGCGTGGAATACTTCCTTCTGGGGGCACACATACTACAGTTGGGAAGACATTGTTGTTCCCAGTAATCTTGGCGGCGAGTGGAATTATAACCGGGGTTCCTGCCAGATTCAATCAATTGATTACAGGCGGTTTTATTCCGACCGCCTTCTTGACTGTTATCTCGCCGAAGCCAATGAAATAAAGAAAATTACTCCTGACATTCCCATAACCACAAATATGATGGGAACATTCTGGGATTTGGATTATTTTAAATGGGGCAGTCATACCGATTTCATTTCGTGGGACAGTTATCCCTGGCCCGATTCCTCGTATACGCGCACCGCCATGAACCACGCGCTCATGCGCGGCTGCGGAGGGGGAAAGCCTTTCTCTCTTATGGAGCAGACTCCCAGCGTCACAAACTGGCAGCCGTACAATTCACTAAAGCGCCCCGGCATTATGCGCCTGTGGAGTTACCAGGCTCTTGCTCACGGTTCCGATACGGTGATGTTTTTCCAGATGCGCCGTTCCCGCGGCTGCTGCGAAAAATTCCACGGAGCCGTAATTGATCACTGCGGCCACGAAAACACCCGCGTCTTCCGCGAGACAGCCGCGCTTGGGGAAGAACTCAAAAAACTTGGAGACTCCTTCCTTGACAGCCGTATTGCAAGCGAAGCGGCGGTATTATACGACTGGGACAACTGGTGGGCTTCTCATCTGTCTGCGGGTCCCACAACAGACATGAACTACCCTGAAGAAATTTTCCGTTTCTATAACGCGCTTGCCCTTCAGAATATTTCAGTTGATGTAATCGGCGTTGACGCTCCGCTGAATAATTATAAAATTCTTTTCGCTCCAATTCTTTACATGGTAAAACCGGGTTATGCCGAAAAACTGACGGAGTTTGTCCGTAACGGCGGCGTTCTTGTTATCACGTACTTTTCCGGCATGACGGACGAAAATGATCTTGTTACAACAGCAGGCTACCCAGGCGAACTTCGTTCCCTGTGCGGACTTTGGGTGGAGGAGACTGACGCTCTTCCTTCCGGCAAGGCGAACGCCTTTGTAATAAAAGACGGCCCAATGGCAGGAACATGGAAGGCGGATTTTCTTTGCGATATAATTCACCCTGAAGGAGCGAAGACCGCCGCCGTGTATGAAAGCGACTTTTACGCCGGAACGCCCGCTCTTTGCAGTAACAGTTTCGGCAAGGGGAAGGTCTGGTACTTCGGCGCAAGGCCGGAAGCGGCGCTGCTGGAAAAATTTATTTCTCTTGTCTGCTCCAAAAGCGGCATACAACCGGTATTCCCCGCGCGCAAGGGGATAGAAGCGGCGCGCCGCGTTAAGGGAGACAGGGAATTTATTTTCGTGCTCAATCACAATGCCGTAAGCAGCGAAATTGTCATCCCATACGCCTGCCGCGATCTGTTAACAGATAAAGGATTTGCTTCCAAT
>Ga0209755_10007330_pt1 | contig 11964 bp, 8 predicted proteins | sample TergutCo191P1_FD_187301 | JGI IMG/M metagenome (GOLD analysis project Ga0209755, IMG submission 187301) | Cornitermes sp. P1 segment gut microbial communities from Petit-Saut dam, French Guiana - Co191P1 (SPAdes) (version 2) | ecosystem: Host-associated > Arthropoda: Insects > Digestive system >...
TGGCCGCCAGCACGGACTTTTCCAGAATATTGTTTATAACGTCTGGATGCTGGTCAAAGTACAGCTCCAACTGCTCGTTCACCAGCGATTCCACCAGGCCCTTCACCTCGGAATTGCCCAGTTTGCCCTTGGTCTGCCCCTCGAACTGCGGGTTAGGCACCTTCACCGAAAGCACCGCCGTAAGCCCCTCGCGCACGTCGTCGCCAGAAAGGCTCTCGTCAAGTTTTTTGCCCTGCTTGGACTTTTTCAGGAACTCGTTCAGGGTGCGGGTCAGGGCGGACTTGAATCCCACCAAGTGGGTACCGCCCTCGCGGGTGTTTATGTCGTTGACGAACGAGTACATTATCTCGTTAAAGCCGTCGTTGTACTGAATCGCGCATTCGATTTCGACGTTGCCGCCCATGCCATCATCGCGGACACCCTCGAAATAGACCGGCTCCTTGTAAAGCACAGTCTTGTTCTCGTTCAGGTAGTCCACGAAACTCTTGACACCGCCCTCGAACACAAACTCGTGAACCTTGGGCGTGGAAAGCCGCTCGTCGCGAATCGTTATCTTCAGGCCCTTGTTCAGAAAGGCCAACTCCCGCAAACGATTGGAAAGCGCGTCGTAGTTGTGGGTGGTGGTCTCCATGACCGAACCGTCGGGCTTCCAGCGGACAACCGTACCCCTGCGTTCCGGCGTGTAGTCGTATGGCAAACCAGAGGGGGGAATCTCGCGAACCGGCCCCTCGGGTACACCTATCTTGTAACGCTGGGTGTGAATCTTGCCGTTTATGTGGACAAATGCCTCGCACCATTCGGAAAGGGCGTTCGTAACCGAAACGCCAACGCCGTGCAAGCCGCCCGAAACCTTGTAGGACCTCTTGTCGAACTTGCCGCCCGCGTGAAGCCGCGTCATGACAAGCTCCAGCGCGCTGACTTTCTCGGTCGGGTGGATGTCAACCGGAATACCCCGGCCGTTGTCCTCCACCCGGATAACGTCGTTCCCCTCCAGGACCACCAGAATTTCACTACAGAAACCCTGCATGGCTTCGTCAACGGAGTTGTCCACGACCTCGAACACCAGATGGTGCAAACCGTCGATACCAGTGGTACCGATGTACATACCAGGCCGCTTGCGAACGGCCTCCAGACCCTTTAGAACGGTAATGTTCTGTGCCGAATAGTTGGAACTCATCGCGCGTACTCTGTTATTCTTGTTTCCCTAATGGTCGTAACCTTAATCCTGCCTGGGTACTTAAGGTCGCTTTCGATTTTCTTAGCGATCCCCCTAGCAAGATTGCGGGACTGCTCGTCGTTGACTGCCTCGCTGTTCACCATTATACGAAGCTCCCGCCCCGCCTGAACCGCAAAAGCGCTCGATACACCAGAAAAATCCTTGGCTACATTTTCCAGGTTCTCCAGACGCTTGATATAACTGTCCAAGGTTTCCTTGCGTGCACCTGGACGCGCCGCCGAAATAGCATCGGCAATCTGCACCAGCACCGCCTCCATGGAAGCGGGGTCAATGTCGTTGTGGTGACTGCCTATGGCGTTGATGATCAGCGCGTCCTCGCCCATTTTACGGGCCATGTCCATGCCGACCTCGGCATGGTTAAGGTCGGAATCCGAGTCCACGCCCTTGCCGATATCGTGCAGAAGCGCGGCCCGCTTTGCAAGATCCCTATTGCAGCCAACCTCCGAGGCAAGCATTCCAGCGATAATCGCCACTTCCTTGGAGTGGATCAGCACGTTCTGACCGTAACTGGTGCGGAAATGAAGCCGCCCCAGGGCGCGTATAGCATCCTGCTTTATGTTGGGTATACCCAGGTCAAACAGAACCTTCTCACCTTCCTCGAAAATCTTCTGGGAAATGTCCTTACTAACCTTGGTAACGATCTCTTCGATACGCGCTGGGTGTATCCGCCCATCCAGAATGAGCCTTTCAAGCGCAACCTTGGCAATCTCCCGCCGAATCGGGTCGAAACACGAGATCACGACCGCCTCTGGGGTGTCGTCGATGATAATATCCACCCCAGTAAGCGTTTCCAGGGTGCGGATATTCCGGCCCTCCCGCCCGATAATCCTACCCTTCATCTCGTCGTTGGGCAGGTTTACGGTCGTAACCGTCAGATCACCCGTAACCTCGGATGCAAAACGCTGAATCGTCGTTACCAGTATGTCCCTGGCCTTCTTCTCGCTGGAAAGATTGGCCTCCTGCTCGATCTTGTTGATCAGCGTCTGCGCATCGTGCCTGGCCTCGTTCTCCAGACTCTTGATGATCAGCGACTTGGCTTCCTCGATACTCAAACCAGAAACACGTTCCAGTTCCGCCTGATAGCGTTCCTCTTCCTTGGAAAGAGCGCTCTCACGCTCGACACAGGCACGCTCTTTATCCGCAAGCTGCTGTTCCGTCCGCTCTACCTGCTCGACTTTTCTGTCCAGAGCATCCTCTTTCTGCACTATGCGGCGCTCAAGCCGCTGCAATTCAGCCCTTCGTTCCCGGGTCTCTTTCTCCTGCTGGTTGCGTTCGTGGATAACTTTTTCTTTCGCCTCAAGAAGGATTTCCTTCTTTTTGGCTTCAGCTTCTTTTATCGCATCCTGTTTTATACGTTCGGCGCGCTGCTCCGATGCCGTAAGTTGAAATCTGGCGTATAGCCACCTTATAATCCAGCCTAGGGTCAACCCGGCAAGAGGGAGAACGATGTACAATAACCACATCTCGTACCCCTTACCGCTAATATGGGCCTTCGCGAGCCCCTGTTTCGTCACTCGAAACCTTCAATAACCATGGTGAGTATACGCCAGAAAATGTAAAAATGTCAAGCGGCAGGTTGATCCGCGACTAATCGGCGAACATCGCGGTCGAAAGGTACCTTTCCCCTGTGTCCGGCAGGATCACGACAATGGTTTTCCCCTTGTTTTCGGGCCTTCGCGCAATCTGAATCGCCGCCCAGGTCGCCGCGCCAGAGGAAATTCCCACCATCAAGCCTTCCGTTTTCGCGAAATCCCTTCCCGTGGCAAGGGCATCCTCGTTGGTTACCGTAATCACCTCATCATATACCTTCGTGTTTAACACATCTGGCACGAAACCGGCCCCGATCCCCTGTATCTTGTGCATACCTGCCGTCCCCTTGGACAACATGGGCGAGCTTTCGGGTTCCACGGCGACAACCCTAACATTGGGGTTCTTCGACTTCAGGAACTCCCCCGCGCCGGTTATCGTGCCCCCCGTGCCTATTCCCGCCACGAAAATGTCCACCTTTCCGTCCGTATCATCCCATATCTCGGGCCCGGTGGTCTTTCGGTGTATTTCGGGGTTGGCCATATTGACAAACTGCCCTGGCATAAACGCGCCTGGGGTACTGGCCGCAATTTCTTCCGCCTTGGCGATGGCTCCTTTCATGCCCTTTGTGCCTTCGGTAAGTACAAGTTCCGCGCCGTAGGCTTTCAGCAGGTTTCTTCTCTCCATACTCATCGTTTCAGGCATGGTAAGCACGACCCTGTACCCCCGCGCCGCCGCGACGGAGGCAAGGCCGATACCCGTGTTGCCGCTGGTCGGCTCGATTATGACCGAACCCTTCGTAAGCAGCCCCCTTTCCTCCGCATCGTCTATCATCGCCTTCGCGATTCTGTCCTTTACGCTGCCGGCCGGGTTGCGGCTTTCCATCTTGCCAATCAGCGTCGCGTCCAGACCGTGCTTTTTGGTAAAACCCGACAGCTCCAGCAGCGGCGTCGAACCTATAAGCTCCGTTATGTTTTTGTAGATTTTGCCCATCGTCTCTCTCCCTTGACTAGGTTGCTTTACCTAGTAAATAGCTTGGTTTTGTATACATTACCATGCCTTGGGTTGCGAGTCAAGTCACGTCACATAGGTTACCTTGGATTTATCGAAAAAGCCCCTGCGATCTGGAGATTCGTCTGGGGTTCCGATTGCGATGACGCAGAACGGGATTTTCGGATCGCATATGTCGAAAAGCTTTCGAAAATCGCCTATGCGTTCCTCTTTGGGATAAACGCCGCACCAGCAGGTGCCAAGGCCCAGCGAGACGGCTTTCAAAAGGATGTTTTGGGTTGCCGCTCCACAATCCTGCGGGTAAAAATCCGATGGCAGGGGTTCTGTCTGGGGAATCGCCACTATTACGATGGCGGCCGTGGCGGAGGCACACATCCTGGCATAGGGGTGAATTCTGGCGATTTCGTCCAGGGTTTCCCTTTTCGTTATGGCGATAAACTCCCAGGGGCGCGTGTTGCAGGCCGATGGCGAAAGCATGGCCGCCTCCAGTAATTTGTCAAGCTGTTCCCTGGTAACTGGCTTGTCGGTGTTGAACTTCCTTATGCTTCTGCGGTCTTCTATTAATTCGCTCATTTTTGCCTCCTAAAAAAACATGGCCAGCTTAATGTAGCACGAAGTTTCCCAAAAACCAAGATGGGCTGGGTTTCATAGATAGCCGATGCTGATACCCTGGATTGTGCCCGCTTTTATAGAAGCTTTTGGCGTTTACTTGACCATTAGTAAATGGTCTGGTATGCTTATGCAGGTTAAAAAAATAACCGAACAACTCATTTTTGGAGGAGTGTATGCTCAAGAAATTGACAGGCCTTGCCTTGGCCGTTGTGATACTGCTCGCCTTTGCTTCCTGTGCCGACGATGATGATGCCGCCCCTGAAGGCTGGAGGATTGGGATTATTACTGGCACGGTTTCCCAGGGCGAGGAAGAGTATCTGGCAGCCGTAATGATGCAGCAACGATTTGGATCCGATAGGATTATCAGGACGACGTATCCCGATAACTTCAATGCGGAAATGGAAGTCACCATTGCAAACACGATGTCTTTGGCGGACGCGGGGGCTAGGGCCATTGTGTTTTTGCAGGCCGTTCCAGGCACAATCGCGGCCATTCAGAGGACGCGCGAAGTATTTGGCGATGATATCTTCTTCTTCGTCGGCGTAACCCACGAGCCGCCCGCCGAGCTTGCCATCCATGCGGATATCGCGATGCTTTCCGACGATCTGTCCATGGGCAGGGTCATTGTCGAGCAGGCCTATGCAATGGGTGCCGACACCTTCGCCCATATCTCCTTCCCGCGCCATTTGGGAATGGAGAATATCGCTGCCCGCCGCGCGTTGCTCATGGAAACCGCCGCAGAAAAGGGAATGGCCTGGGTCGAGCTTACCGCTCCGGATCCCACCGCCGAAGGCGTTGCCCAGACGCAGATGTTCATTTTGGAAAACGTGCCCCGTTGGGTCGCTGATCACGGCCAGAACACGGCTTTCTTTTCCACCAACTGCGCTATGCAGGAACCTTTGATCACCCAGATTGCGACCCACGGCGGACTTTATCCGCTGCAGTGTTGCCCCAGTCCCTTCCACGCCTTGCCTGCCGCCTTTAATGTTTCGATGGAAGGCCGTGAAGGCGACGTTGAATTCCTTCTGGCCCAACTTACCGATTCCGTAGCGGCTGCCGGTGGTACCGGGCGTTTTTCCACCTGGCCCATCCCGATCAACATGCTTCTGGTCGAGGTTGGCGTGCTCTATTCCATTGAGTACCTTGAAGGCAATATTGGTCGCCATGACCGAGCGGCCCTTACCCGAATCATCAATGAGGTGGCGGCCCGGTTTGATGCGTCCGTGGAGCTTAGCAATTGGCCCGTGGGCGATGGCACCTACCTGGAGAATTTCTACAGGGTGCTTTCGGACTTTGTAACTTTCTAACTACACAACGCCGGCACACTTGGGGTGCCGAAATAAAGAAGCAAACCGCCTGGGTCTAGATCTTTGGGCGGTTTGTTTCGATTTAGCGAACACTATAAAAAAGGTAGGATGTCTGCTTGCGTAACGAATACGTATTGGAAATGTCGGGCATACGTAAGGCCTACAGTGAAAACGTTGTACTTAACAATGTATCCGTTTCGGTAAAACCAGGCGAGATTCATGCCTTGCTTGGCGAAAACGGGGCTGGAAAATCCACATTAATGAACATCCTCTTCGGAATGACCGTAATCCGTGACACGGGTGGCTTTGATGGTGTTGTGAAAATTTCTGGGCAGGAGGTAAGCTTTAACTCGCCTACCGATGCCCTTGCCGCAGGTATTGGCATGGTTCACCAGGAATTCATGCTTATCCCCGGCTTCACCATTACGGAAAACATAAAGCTGGGTCGGGAAGACACAACTCCCACGATCCTTAGCCGTGTCTTTGGCAAAAGCTTGGAACGTTTGAATGCAGAAAAAATGGCTATCGATGCGCGTAAGTCGCTGGACTCGATAGGCATGGGCATAGAGGAGCATACGCGTGTTGCCGGTCTGCCGGTGGGATACATGCAGTTCGTGGAAATTGCAAGGGAAATCGACAAGCTTAATATCAAGCTGCTTGTTTTCGATGAGCCCACCGCCGTGCTTACCGAGGACGAAGCCTCCCAGCTTTTGGAAGTTATGAATACCATTGCCTCAAAAGGCATTGCGATAATGTTTATAACCCATCGCCTGTCGGAAGTCATGCGGACGGCCCATCGCATGACGGTGCTTCGCGACGGCGAACTTATAGCCTCGAAATCGGTTGCCGAAACCAGTATAGTGGAAATCGCGGAGCTGATGGTCGGGCGACCAATCGACAAACTGGCCACGGCCGAGGGAAGTACTGTTTCAGCGGATGCGCCGATTGCCATAAGTGTAAAAGACCTGCATGTGGACATGCCTGGCGAACAGGTAAAAGGTGTAAGCTTCGACGTTCGCCGTGGCGAGATTTTCGGCATCGGCGGAATGGCCGGTCAGGGTAAGGTTGGTATCGCCAACGGGATCAGCGGGTTGTTCCAGGCGGAAGGTAGCGTCGAGGTGTTTGGGGAGCCGCTTAACCTTTTCAGGCTGGGGGATGCGCTGGACAAAAAAATGGCTTTTGTTTCTGAAGACCGGCGTGGGATCGGGCTTTTGTTGAACGAAAGCATAGCGTATAACATAATGTTCCGTGTCATGACCACAAGGCGGGGTTTTCTGCGAAATTTCCTATTCATGAAACTGCTTAACTGGGGTGAAATGAAGCGTCATGCCGAAAAAATGATAAAACTTTTGGACATTCGCTGTCGCAGTTGGCGGCAAAAGGCCGGCACCCTGTCTGGCGGAAACCAGCAAAAGGTCTGCTTGGCTTCGGCTTTGACGATGAATCCCAGAGTGCTTGTGGTTTCCGAACCCACCCGTGGCATTGACATCGGCGCGAAAGAACTTATTTTGAACTATTTAACGAAACTGCGTAACGAAGAAGGCCTTACCATTATTATGATTAGTAGCGAGTTGGCCGAGTTGCGTAGTCTGTGCGATCGTGTTGCCATTGTGTCGGACGGTAAGATTGTGAATATTCTGCCCCCGGATGCCTCCGACGCGGAATTCGGCCTGGCCATGAGCGCGGTTGTCGATGAGAAATAAAACCGGGGATATGGTGGTATAACAATGGGTGTAGTAATGAATGTCAAGGACCAGTTGGGCCATCAACGGGTCGTTAAAAAAATTCTTGCGGACTTTGGCCTTCCTCGCATAATCATACTTTCGCTGTTTGTTTTGCTGTTTGTCCTGGCGGGAATTTTCAGCATGGATCTTCCATCTTTTTTCGCCGATGTACTGCGTCGCTGGGGAATGTTCGGCATCTTGGTGTTGGCTATGGTCCCGGGCATACAAAGCGGCATAGGTCCCAACTTCGGTGTTACCGTCGGTATCGTTGGGGGGCTGCTGGGGGCCGTGCTAAGTATCGAGATGAACCATGCCGGCGTTTTTGATTTTATTGCCAACCCAGCCCTGCATTCCGTGATTCTGGCCTTGGTCGCAATAGTAATCGGCGGAGCTCTTGGCACGGGCATGGGTGTTCTTTACGGAATGCTCCTGAACAGGGTCAAGGGTAGCGAAATGGCCGTTTCCGTTTATGTGGGCTTTTCCGCAGTGGCGGTGTTTAACATAGTGTGGGCACTTATACCCGTTCGCACCAGCATAATGATCCTTCCTGCCACGGGCAGGGGCTTGCGTCAAATGATTAACCTGCAAGACGATTTTGGCGGCGCGTTTGACAATTTGTTCAGTTTCACCATAGGCACTTTCACCATGCGCACGGGTCTGTTGCTGGTGTTCTTTATTGGCTGCCTCTTGATGTGGATTTTTACCAAAAGCCGCCTGGGCATGATGATGAGCGCGGCCGGTTCCAACCCCAGCTATGCCAGGGCCTCTGGCATTAATGTCGAAAAAATGCGTATTTTGGGTACGGCCATTTCCACCGCGTTAGGAGCTGTCGGGATCATCATCTTCGCGCAGAGCTTCGGCTTTTTGCAGATGTACAACGCGCCGCTCATGATGGGCTTTACAACAGTTGCCTCCGTGCTTATTGGTGGTGCCACTGTCAAACGGGCAAGGGTTTTTGATGTGTTGCTCGGGGCCTTTTTGTTTAATGGTATTTTAACAATCGCCCTTCCCCTTGCCAATGTGATGCTTCCGGATGTTGCCGGGGTTCCTGAAATGCTACGGCTGATTATCACCAACGGCATTATTCTGTACGCTTTGACTAAAGTGAAGGGAGGTGTTTGATTATGCTTGACAGGGAACGGAATACCCCGAATTTTCTGAATGTGCTGTTTGAATACAAAGTAGTGCTGTTGTTTGCGATAGTGGCTTTGTTCGCCTTTTTCGCTTCTGGTATGTCCACTGTTCTGTTTTTTAACGAGCTTTTTACCCGTTTTGGGCGCAATACCTTTATGGTACTTAGCCTGCTTATTCCGGTTGTAGCTGGGCTTGGCCTTAACTTCGGCATAGTGATCGGTGCAATGGCCGCGCAAATTGCCATGTTCCTTGTTGTACTTTGGGGCGGGCAGGGCTTGGCCGGCGTTGGCCTTGTTGCTCTTGTGGCAACTCCTATAGCCATTCTTCTGGGCTTCTTGATTGGCAAGCTCTTTAACAAAATGAAAGGCTCCGAAATGATCGGCGGTATGGTCACAGCTCTTTTTGCGGATGGATTTTATCAGTTCTTTTTTCTGTTTGTCATGGGCGGGATAATCACTATTACCAATGAACGACTTATGACCGCCACCGGTGTGGGTGTATTAAACGCTATCGGCCTGCGGGAAAATAACATGCAGCAGGCTTTGGATAACGTTTCCCTGTTGAATATTTTGACCGTAGGCTTCTGGCTCGTTCTGGTTTTCGTAATTGCTGCGATAGTCTTTAACCTGATCAAAAAACAACCGTTTAAGCTACGTGGACGTGGCGGGCTGATCAAGCCCCTGGTGGTGTTCGCGTTTTTCGCCCTGACCTATGGCCTTAGTTTTGTTATCGAGCCTTTTCTCTACTTCCTGTATCAGGATCGGGTTATCGGATTAACCGCCGTGCGGCTGGCGGCATTGTTTGTGGCATTGTACGCAATATATCGCATAATTCGGGTAAAGTTGGTGGAAAAGAGTGCCGAATCGCTTTCGAAACCTTTTTCGTATATTGTTATCGCGGCTGTCATATTTTTGGTTACGCTTATACCGGATATCAACAACGGCCTTAGCCGTGTAAGGGTTCCCATTTTTACCTACATGATTATCGTTGGTCTTTGTTTCTTTATTAATTGGTTCCTGACCACGCGCCTGGGGCAAAACATGCGAACGGTAGGCCATGACCGGGCGGTGGCTACCACTGCCGGCATTAATGTTGACAGGACTCGCATAATCGCAATGATCATGTCAACTTTGCTGGCCGCCTATGGTCAGATAATAATGCTGCAAAACTTTGGCGTTATGCAGACCTATGGTGCCCACTCGCAGGTCGGGCTGTATGCCATCGCCGCTTTGCTGGTGGGTGGTGCCACGGTTAGTCGCGCTTCCGTCAAACATGCCATACTGGGCGTAATTCTTTTCCATTCGCTGTTCATTTTGGCCCCAGTTGCAGGCACCCAGTTGATGGGTAGCGCACTGATCGGCGAATACTTTCGCGTGTTTGTTGCCAATGCGGTTATTGCCATTGCGTTGATTATGCATGCCTGGAAAAGGGTTAAAAGTAGGCGGAAGAATAAGCCGGTACTTGATGGTGGTAAAGTGGCGGTGGTGTGATTCCTTGCAGGATTCCTTGGCAGGATACTTTCCATAAACGACTTTAAACAACTTTTTTGAAGCTGCCAGTATGTTTTCCGCCGTCTGCCTGAAGTTGTTTTTTCTCGCCAATGTTGCCCTCCTTAGTTGAATAAATACAAATACCTACCGTTGGTTTTTATTGCCAAACGATATGACTGGACCCCAAAATTTGTATTGCAGATAGATTCACTATGGAATATCCTAATCAACGGAGGCACGATATGACCGAATACGCGATTATTCCCCAACCTGTATCCGTTAAATATACGGCGGGGACTTTCTACTGTTCTGGCATTCCCAGAGTTATATTCGACGGCAACACCTTTGAAAACGAGGCGCGTGTATTCAATGCCCAGATCGCCAAGACCCTGGGCGAAGAGGCTTTTGCCGAGGGCGGCGGTATTCATCTTGCGAAAATAGAAGGCCCAGCGGATGGGGAATTCTATCGCCTGGAAATCCTTCCCGATGCAATCCGTCTTAGCGCTGCGAGCGGAACGGGCATATTTCGGGGGCTGCAAGCTCTGCGCCAGCTTTTTCTTTCGGAGTACCAGGGGGGCGAGATTACCATTCCCTGCGGTATTATAGAAGACAAGCCGCGTTTCCCCTGGCGCGGACTTATGCTGGACTGTTCCAGAAATTTCTTTACGGTGGATTTTATCAAGAATCTGCTGGACGCGCTGTCTCTTCATCATATCAGCGTTTTTCACTGGCATCTTACCGACGATCAGGGCTGGCGGCTCCTGGTAAAGCGGTACCCCCTGCTCACCGAGATTGGTTCCAGACGCTACGATAGCCGTCTGCGGAGGTACCTTGGCGGCTTTTACACGGAGGAGGATATCAGGGAAGTCGTCTCGTATGCCGCCGAGCGTCATATCGAGGTGGTGCCGGAGGTCGATCTGCCCGGGCACACCAACTCGGTTCTGGCGGCGTATCCCGGGCTGGGCTGCACGGGCGGCCCATACAGGGTGGAGGAACGTTTCGGGATCCGCGAGGAGGTACTTTGCGCGGGGAACGACGGTATCTTCGACCTTGCGGAGGCGGTTTTTGACACCCTGGTCGAGCTTTTCCCATCGAAGTACGTGCATATCGGCGGGGACGAAGTGGTTTTCAAACACTGGGCGGAGTGCCCGAAATGCCAGAAGCGTCTTGCGGAACTGGGCCTGAGCGAAACGCCGCAACTGCAAAGCTGGATCACGTCCCGTCTTGCCGGGATGCTCGACGGGCGTGGCAGGGTCGCCATTGGCTGGGACGAGATTCTGGAAAACACGGAGAAATTCCCACTGCCAGAGAACACCGTCGTCATGTCATGGCGTAGCGAGGGCGGCGGGAACGAGGCCGCGGCTCTGGGCCGGCGCGTCATCATGTCGTCCCTGACCGAGGGCTGTTATCTGGACTACAAACACATGGATCATCCGGATGAGATGGGGCAGCTTCAGGTAAGCACGGTTGCCCAAGGCTTTTATATGAACCCTATAACGGCGCAAATGGACGAAAAGGACGCTTCGTTCGTGCTTGGCGGCCAAGGCAACCTGTGGACCGAGGTTGTCTACGCCGGCAAAATCGCCGAGTACATGATTTTCCCCAGGATCTGCGCCATTAGCGAGTCGCTTTGGACTGCGGGCAGGGACAGGGACCTTGAGGATTTCGCCAGGCGGCTTGTCGTTCACAGGCGCAGGCTGGAGAGGCTGGGGTTGCTGCAATATCTTGGGCCGCTGGGGTAGAAACCAATTCCCCGTTTATGGTAGGATTGGGTAAGGGAACCGCTGGTTCCTACCGACTTTCGGTCGCCGGCTGAAAGCTGGATGCGACACTAGCTCATCCGGATAGAGCAACTGCCTTCTAAGCAGTAGGTGGGGGGTTCGAGTCCCTCGTGTCGCGAGAGCTAATTCCTTGTGGGACAA
>Ga0209755_10007331_pt1 | contig 11963 bp, 12 predicted proteins | sample TergutCo191P1_FD_187301 | JGI IMG/M metagenome (GOLD analysis project Ga0209755, IMG submission 187301) | Cornitermes sp. P1 segment gut microbial communities from Petit-Saut dam, French Guiana - Co191P1 (SPAdes) (version 2) | ecosystem: Host-associated > Arthropoda: Insects > Digestive system...
ACCGAAATGCCCAAAACTTTTTCATCAGGATATTTCGCGGCAAGCTCCGCCAGCCGCCCCTCTGTTTCTTCTAAATCGGTTTTTGTTCCGACAAGAAGCCGTTTCTTTTTTATAAGGCTGCCTGAACTTCCAACGGTGTTATCCGCGGAAAAAGAATCCAGCTCATTCATTAAAATATCAAAAGCCGAAAGGTAATTGTCATCAGAAAGATCAATGAGGAACGCAAGAACCTGCGTTCTTGAAATATGTTTTAGAAAACGGATGCCAAGCCCGGCGCCCTTCGACGCGCCTTCGATGATGCCGGGAATGTCCGCGATGATGATGTCCCTGTCGCTGACTGTTAAAACTCCCAGATTGGGGATTTTAGTTGTGAAAGGATAGGCGGCTATTTTTGGCCTTGCGTTTGTAAAATGATCAAGCAGGCTGGACTTGCCGGCATTCGGAAAACCCACAAGGCCGATATCCGCGATTATTTGCAATTCCACCTTAATCTTCGCGTACAGACTTGGCTTTCCGGGAAGCGCCTTGCGCGGCGCCTGATTAACCGATGATTTAAAATGAATATTGCCCCAGCCGCCGTTACCTCCCTTTAGAAAAACAAAATCGCCTGTATCGCGTGAGAAATCGCGGATTACCTCATTTGTCTGAGAATCGCGTATCAGAGAACCGGGCGGCAGAGGAATTACCACATCAGCTCCGTTCGGCCCGTACCTGCCGGCACTTTCGCCGTCACGGCCGTTTTCCGCCTTAAAGGTATGTTTATAACGCAAATGCGCAAGGGTACGCAAATTCCTTCGGACAGAGAACACAACGTCCCCTCCCCTGCCGCCGTCTCCTCCCGACGGCCCGCCCTTGGGTACATACTTCTCCCTTCGAAAAGACGCGCAGCCGTTTCCACCCGCGCCTGAGAAAACCTCGATTATAGCCTCGTCTGCAAATTTTTCCATAGTTGTTGATGACATTATAGCTTATTTATCAGATGGGTTTAAGGGGTTGGGAGATTAAATCGGGGATATTGTTTTGAAGCGGATTAGGGATTGTGTGGTTTGTTGCGGGAGTGCTTGTGAATTGGAGGCAACATCATAAAATACTAAAAATGATGCCTAATACCTGCCTGTCTCATTATAATATTTGCCAAATATCGGGATTTAATTATACTGTCTACAGGAAAAGTTCTATTTGAGAGCGGACTAAACCAGATATCATGATCTCCTTTACCTCGCCGCTTAAAATAGCATCCATTCTCTTTCAATTTTTCTCGTACTTTTATTTCATATTCTGCCACAATTATGCCGCCATAGTATAACACTCCATTTCAAAATGAAGAGTGACGTTTTCATTATTTTTACCATTTAGTTCCAGTAATTCAGGCGCCGCAATCCTGACTCTTTTTATAAGAGTATCAAGCGAGGCAGATTCAAGAGCGATAGGTATATCATTATTTTCCGCAATCCATACTGAAGCGTCTTCATCCCATGATAATAAAACGGTATATTTATTCATACCATAAGTATTTAGTATCATTTTAGTGGAGTCAAGGTATCAGGGTAGCGAAATATAAAAAGCATATTGAATAGCTTATTAGAGGGGTTTAAGGGGTTGGGAGATTAAATCGGGGATATTGTAAAGCCAATTATAACTTCGCCGCCTTCGGCGGCAAGAATCGTTTTCTCTTCTTAACCTACAAATAAATCTTCAATCCGAAAGCCTGTTCCTGCTCTATGCCCCCGCCTTCGCTCCCCTTCAGGTCGCTGCGGCTCGGTTCATTTCACCGGAACAGGCTAGCAGAAACTCAGGGACGAAGGAGCCGGAAGCCGAGAGCGATGCCCCTGCCGTCGGGGCTGATGATGCCCCGGTACGCTGAACGAAGCCCCTGCCCAACGTTGCTCCAACTGCCGCCGCGAGTCACGCGGTCGGAGCCGGAAGCCGCTCCCCTGGGATCAGTCTGCGATCCGCTCGCATAACTTCCATACCAGTCCCAGCACCATTCGTGTACGTTCCCGTGCATGTCATGCAATCCCCATGCGTTGGGAGCGTAGCTTCCTACTTCGGTTGTCCTGTCTATATATGTACCTGCAACTGTATTATATGTATCTACATATCTCGCTTCATAATTAGCTTGTGTACTGTTAATAATATTGCTCCCCCAGTTAAACGCTGTTGTCGTTCCTGCGCGGCAGGCATATTCCCACTGTGCCTCTGTCGGCAATCGGTATCCGGTTGCGTCAGCTATAATCTCTGCTGCATTCCATGTTTCATTACTGCTTGTCGGCGCTGTCCCCCAATCATCAGGATTGGTACTGCCGTTTATTTGATACGCAGGTGTTAGTCCTTCCATTATGCTCAATCTGTTGCAAAACACTATAACGTCATACCAGCTTACAGATTCTACAGGCAGGTGATCTCCTCCAAAATAACTTGGGTTCGCGTTATTCATCACAGCTTTATACTGCGCTTGTGTTACCTCGTACTTACCGATGTAAAAACCGCTGGTCAGTGTTACAGGGCGTGTCGTCCCTCCGCTGTCCGTACCATCCATTTGAAAGGTGCCGGAATTTATCCATACTATCTCATTCTTTATTATTTGTGTTTCACTACAATTAATTCTCAGACAAGTTTTATAAATACTGCCTTCAACTGCTGACCAGCTGCCATTCCAATCATGCCCTAGCGGAGGATACGTATCACCGGGTGATTTCGCGGAGCAGTTTTGGCATATACCCTGTCCGCTTCCTGCTGTGGTACAGGTAGGCGGTACGGCGCTGCTGTCATAGACCCAATCATGCTCAAGCGATTTAACTACTATCGTTTCATTGTGTATCTTATTACGAGTACACGTCTTTGTTGCTTCTCCTGAAGATGCGCAGGTGGGCGCGGATATTATCCATTTGCAGCTATCACAAACACAAATACACGGGTCTCTCCAGCATACGCCGCAATACCCGCCGTCAATCCATGCCCGTTTCCATGCATCATCCATATCCCATACTGTGCAGCCGACAAAAACAAGAGAGGATAATAATAACAGAAAATATATTACTTTGTTACTGAGTATTCTCACATTGTTCCCCTTTTTATGTTATTTTTACGATAATAGGCGGTTTTTGTCAATGGGGAGATTTAAGACGCGGTATTTGTTTAAAGCGGCAGCTGCTACAGCTCAGGGTCGAAGGAGCCGGAAGCCGAGGTTGTAGTACCTGAGGATGGGGTGGTAGGAGCTCCGGTTCGCTGAACGAAGGATCTGCCCATAGTCGTTCCAACTGCCGCCGCGCTTCACGCGGTTGGAGTCGGAAACCGCTCCCCTTGGATCAGTCTGCGCTCCGCTTGTATAATCTCCATACAAATCCCAGCACCACTCCCACACACTCCCGTGCATGTCATACAATCCCCATGTGTTGGCTGGTTTTTTCCCTACCTCATGGGTTCTGCTATTACTGTTATTTGTATACCAGCCTGTGTTATCGCTTATCGTTTCTCCGGTATTGTACGCCGTTGTCGTCCCTGCGCGGCAGGCGTATTCCCATTCCGCCTCGGTCGGTAAACGATAACCGTTTGTTTCCCAATTAATCGTTACTGTCGCGTCTGTTATCGGATATCCGGTTGCGGGATTTCTGTTAGTTATCGTGTATGCCTTTGTTAGTCCTTCCTGTTCGCTCAGCTTGTTGCAGAACTCTACTGCGTCATACCATGTTACTGTATCTACAGGCCGTCTGCTCTGCGTTTCTCCTGACACGGGACTACTTGAAAAATAACTGGGATTTACTCCTGTTACCGCCTGATACTGTTCCTGTGTTACCTCATATTTGCCCATCCAAAAGCCTTTGCTTATATTTACCTGATGCGGCGGGCTGGCGTTCCAATCAAGAGTGTTTGAACTCCCCATTGTAAAAGTTCCGGAATCTATCCATACCATTTCATCATTTGCTTGTCTTTTTTGAGTTGCATTACAGTTGATTCTCAGACAAGTTTTTATAAAAATACTGTCGACTTCTATCCAGCTTCCACTCCAATCATGCTCAATCGCTTTTACTACCATGGTTTCATTGTGTATCTTATTACGAGTACACTCCTTTATTAACTCTCCTGACAATGCACAGGTAGGCGCGGATATTATCCATTCGCAGCCATCACAAACACAAAAACATGGGTCTCTCCAGCATACGCCGCAATACCCGCCGTTAATCCATGCCTGTTTCCATACTTCATCCATATCCCATATTGTGCAGCCGACAAAAACAAGAGAGCATAATAATAAATATATTACTTTGTTACTGAGTATTCTCACATTGTTCCCCTTTTTATGTTATTTTTACGATAATAGGCGGTTTTTGTCAATGGGGAGATTTAAGACGCGCTATTTGTTTAAAGCGGCGGCTGCTACAGCTCAGGGACGAAGGAGCCGAAAGCCGATGCTGATGCCCCTGAAGTTGGGGAAGTTGTTGAGCCGGTTAGCTGAACGAAGATCCCGCAAACCGTCGTACCAACTGCCGCCGCGTCCCACGCGGTAGGAACCGGAAGCCGCTCCCATGGGATCAGTCTGCGATCCGCTTGCGTAACTTCCGTACCAGTCCCAGCACCACTCCCACACATTCCCGTGCATGTCGTATAATCCCCATCTATTGGCTGTTTTTTTTCCAACTTCATGGGTTCTGCTACTGCTGTTATTTATTAACCAGCCTGTGTGAACACTTATCACATCTCCGTTATTGTACGCTGTCGTTGTCCCCGCGCGGCAGGCGTATTCCCATTCCGCCTCGGTCGGGAGTCTATAACCGTTTGTTTCCCAATTAATCGTTACTGTCGCGCTTGTTATCGGATATCCGGTTGCGGGTGTTCTGCCTGTTATCGTATATGCCTTTGTTAGCCCTTCCTGATCGCTCAGCTTATTGCAAAACTCTACCGCGTCATACCATGTTACCCGCTCTACCGGCCGCCTGCTCTGCGTTTCTCCTGCCGAGGAATTACTTGTAAAATAACTGGGATTAAATCCTGTTACAGACTGATACTTTTCCTGCGTTACTTCATACATACTCATCCAGAACCCTTTGCTTATCACTACCTGATGCTGGTTTTCATCATTATAACGGTTTGCCTCGCTTTCAGGGCTTCCCATTGTGAAAGAGCCGGGATTTATCCATACCATTTCATCATCTGTAAATCCTGGTTTAGTTGCATCACAGTTGATTCTCAGGCAAGTTCTTACTATGATGCTGTCGACTTCTATCCACATTGCACTCCAAACATGCCCAAGCGCCGTAACTTCTATAGTTTCATTGTGCATCTTGTTTCGAGTACACTCCTTTTTTACTTCACCTGAAGATATACATTCAGGCGCCAATATCTGTTTCCATGCGCACTCATCGCAAACACAAATACACGGATCCCTCCAGCACACGCCGCAATTTCCGCCGTTTTTCCATGCTTGTAAACATACCTCATCAAGACTGGGACCAAGCGTACAAGTCACGAATATTAAAGAACAAAACGAAATTAGAAAAGATATAATTTTATTATTGAGTTTCTTCACATTGACCCCTTTTAATTTATTTTAATAATTAAGGGTGATTTTTGTCAAGTGAAGATTTAAAGTGCGTTCCTACTATAAAACATTAATTATAACTAATATTAAACATGCTATAAGAGACAAAATTAATAGCATTGGAATAAAAATAACAATCAAGGCATTTACCTTAAAGAGATGGAATTTTATATTCTTTATTTCAATATCAACAACTGGTAATACATGATTCTCGTCTAGTTGATATAATATTTTTAATAAGATATCTAATCTTAAATGAATTCTATAAAGTGCCAATCCCATAATAATAATTATTACCAAGCCGGTGGATAGAATCATCAATTGCAATAATTTGTTGTTGGTTAGCATAAATGCTCCCATAAAAAGAGAGTATATTACTAATAAAAAATGAAATCTGTCTTGAAAAATATTTTCTGTTGCTTCCTTTTCCTCATAGAATGTTCTTCCTATGATATTTCTTTGATGAGCGTATATTTTTCTGAGTTCTTCTTTTGAGTGCTTTAGTTTTGCCATTTTTTCTCCTTCAAATTTATGTCAAAGACACAATATGATCCTTAGCGGAATAATAATATAAATTAATACATAATGTCAATTGACCGCTTGCCTCACCCAGAGAAATCAATATTCGGATTATTCTCTCGCAAAGACGCAAAGATACGCAGAATATCACCAGTGTTACTATTCAAATCTTCGATATGTTTATAATATATAATAAAGAATAATTTTCTCAGGAGTTACTTATGGATATCATTCAGAGACTTTCTTCCAAAAACTTGCTTATTTTCAATTTGGTTCTTATCGGAGCCATTATTGGCTTTTCATTGGCTTTTTTGTCGTTTTCATGCTCTACCCCGAAGGCTAGAGCGCAGGCGCAGGCGCAGACAAATCCCGTTATAATCCCGGAAAGTTCGCTTGCTGTGGCGGAGGATTTGCAGACGGTTTTCCGCGCGGTATCGGAAAAAATGCTGCCATCTGTCGTTGAATTAAAGACAGTTTCCGTCAGACGGTCGCCGATGAATAATTTTAACGGTATTCCGTGGGAGTTTTTCTTTGGGCCGCGTGAGCGCGCGCCGAATAACAATCAGGAAAGAGAATTCCGCTCGCAGGGGTTAGGCTCAGGCGTTATCGTACGGCATATCAACGGAACATATTACGCGATTACCAATAATCATGTGGTTGAAGAAGCAACAGAAATTACCGTTGCCACAAAGGACGGTCATGAATATCCGGCCGCGCTGGTCGGCAAGGACGAACGCAAAGACTTAGCTCTTATTTCTTTCAAGACCGGTGATTTTTATCCGGTTGCCGTTCTTGGCGATTCAGATGCGGTAGCGGTTGGGGATTGGGCGATTGCCATCGGTAATCCGCTTGGACAGCAATTTTCTTTTTCAGTGACGATGGGGATCGTAAGCGCGGTAGGAAGGACAGGCGGGCCCGGCGGCAATATCAATGATTTTATTCAGACCGACGCTCCAATCAATCAGGGAAATTCGGGCGGCCCATTAATTAACATCAGAGGGGAAGTAATGGGTATTAACACATGGATTGCGAGCAATGTCTCAGGCGGCGGTAATGTGGGGCTTGGATTCGCGATCCCTGTCAATAATATTAAACGGGCAATAGACGAATTTATCGAAACAGGAACAACAAAATACGGCTGGCTCGGCGTATCATTAATCGAAGCTACCAGAGAGACAGTTACGGCGCTTGGACTTGAAAACAGGCGCGGCGCTCTGGCGGCGGCGGTATTCCTCGGCTCACCGGCTGACTCAGGCGGCATCAAACCCGGCGATTTTATAACTCACGTTAACGGAAGAGAAGCGCGTAATGTCCAGCATCTAATGATGCTTGTCGGCGATTTAAAGGTGGGCGAAAGCGCCGTCTTCACCCTCATAAGAGACAAACAACCGCAGGATATTAGAGTCCGCATCCAGGAGCGCACCGATGAAGTGGCAGCGGATAACAAAAAGCTTTGGCCGGGAGTCACGGTTATCCCGCTGAACGATTCAATCAGGCAAAGCCTTCGCCTTGAAAACAACGCAAGAGGGCTTTACGTGGCGCAGGTTTCATCAGGCACTCCTGCCGACATTGTCGGCCTTCGCATGGGAGACAGAATTATTTCAGTTAACGGCGAAAACGTACCCGACCTTACGGCGTTCTACAGAGTGCTACGCGAAAAAGCCGCGGCTGAATTATGGTTCGGCATTATAAGAGGCGAATCAACATTGGAGTCGTTGAAGTTTAAAAAGTAACATTATAGATCTACCTTAAAGACCGGGCGCTTGGTGCGGTTTTCTTCGTAGCGGTAGATGTCCGCGTTGAAGCGGCGCTCGGCTTCGAGGGTTGAGGGCGGGCCGTGGCCGGGCAGCACGATGTAGTCGCCGGGGAGAGAGAGAAGACGGCTGCGGAGTTTGTTCATTTGCGTCGTGTTGCCGTACGCGCTTGCGGTGCTGCCGACAAGACCGGCTGTAAGAACGTCGCCTGTAAAAAGCAAATTGCCGATGCGGTAAACCACAGAGTCGGAAGAATGACCGGGAATTGAAATTACCTCGACTACCAGATCGGCAATGTTAAAATAATCGCCGTCTTTTACCATGTTTGTTTTGTAATCCATGATGCTCTGATTAACAGCAAATGTTTCCACATTGTAAATTCGTTTTAACGTACGCAAACCTCGCACATGGCCTAAATGATCGTGTGTAATCAGCACTGCTTTTATATCAAAGTTGTTATTTTCGATTGTTTCGAGGGTGATCTTTTCCATGCTTCCGGGATCGACAATAATCGCTGCGTATTGCTGATCTTTGTTTTCGGAAACACCACCTGTTTCCTGCCTGTTTGATTTGTCAGATCCAAGAATATAGCAATTACTAAAACCGTAAGAACAGTATTGAAAAAAAAGTTTCATCGTTCTTCCATCTCCATAATCGCTTCCGCAGTATTGGATGATTTAAATAAAACGCCGGTTAATTTCGCGCTGATGTAATTAACGCGTTTTAAGTTACAGTTAATAAAGGTTGTTCTGGTCAGGTCGGCGCTTATAAACCTCGAGTTGTACATATTTGAATTGTTAAACGACGTATCAACAATTGACGCGCCTTCAAAATTGACATGAACAATATCAGACCATGAAAAATCGCAGGAGTTAACGCTTGATCCGGCATAAGATAAAAATTGTATATCGGATTTTGAGAAATCACAATTATTAAATTCACAGAAATCAAAAAAACTCATTCTGATTTTTACTTCGGAAAAATTGCAATTAAAAAAAACCGCTTCCTGAAAATTGCATCCGTATAAATGACGCCGCGAAAAATCAATATTTTCAAAACGCATACCGGATACATTCAGATCCTTTATAGTATTGTTTTCTTTAATGTAATCACAAATACGCGCTTTTTCCTGCTCCGGCGCCGCAAGATGAGTGAAACAAAGATTTTGTCCTGTTATAGCCGGTCTTCCGCATCCCGCGGCGCATGGTTTATTTGTAAACATCAGTTAAACCTAATCATGATAATTTTATCATATTATCATCTTTACAACCACCCTTAATACAGGATAAAATGAACGTATGTGCTGGTATTGCGGATCGCCTGTTACTGAACCTGCGCCGATTGGGCGTTCTCAAAGATGTGTTTGCTGCGGGAAAGATCTTCGCTCATGCAAAAATTGCCGTTTCTTCCTGTCAGGCGCAAGGGGCGACTGCAAAGAAACAAACGCAGAGCCGCAAGCAGATAAGGAAAGAGCTAATTTTTGCGACTGGTTTTCGCTGGACGAAAAATACCGTAATAAAACAGACGGGCAGCAAAGCGACATGAAAAAGGCGGACTCCTCCAGAGCCGCCTTCGACAATCTTTTTAAATAAATATGAGCGACAACAGACCGGTAACTTTTATTGATTCTGGCATCGGCGGCCTTCCCTATTGCGTTGATTTTCACAAGAAAAACCCGCAGGAAGAGGTTTGCTACCTTGCCGATACAAAGAATTTCCCTTACGGCTCCCGTGAAAAGGAGGAATTGGCTTCTATTCTGGTTTCATTAACAGAAAAACTGTTAGAAGTCGTCAATCCAAAACTCATCGTTCTGGCATGTAATACCGCTACTATTTCAGCTCTTTCTTCGCTTCGCTCTCATTTTCCGCAAATTCCCTTTGTGGGTACGGTTCCGGCGTTAAAACCCGCGTCAAAAATCAGCAGTAACAGGAAAGTTGGCGTACTTGGAACGATGCGCACAATCGAAGAGATTCGCGGTCTTAACCTTACAGATGACAACTGTGAGATTTACGGCATAGCCGCTCCCGAACTTGTCGAATTTGTCGAAAAACATTTTGATAAAGCGGACGATAATGAAAAAACTGAAGCAGTAAGAAAATATATAAATCTTTTACGCGCACAAGGAGCGGATAGTCTTGTCCTGGGCTGCACGCATTTTTTGTACCTTCTTGAAGATTTCCGCCGTGCAGCGTCGCCGAATATCGTTGTTTATGATTCGCTTGATGGAATTACAAAACGTGTTGATTTTCTTCTTGATGAAAACGGCGGCGCGCTCAGAGCTGAAAAAGATTTTACGCCGTCACACCGTCTTATCCTGACATCGGAGAGCGCGGATACTTTTTGGCAAGAGCGGGCAATGGCGCTTGAGTTTAATTTAGGCTTTATATAACAATTATGAGTAACAATACGGAAGTTTTAAAAGGTCTTGTAATCCGCGCTTCTCATAATATAATCACCGTTCTTATTGAGGATTCATGCGGCGCTCCTTTTGAGCTTGAATGCCGCATAAAAGGAAAAGTTTTAAAAGGAAGCGGCAGCTTTTACAATCCGGTAGCGCCGGGAGACATTGTTCTTGCAGAACGGCGTAAAAAAAACGATAACACGGCGCTTGTGCTTTCCGCAGAAGAGAGGCGTAATTATTTCAGCCGTTACAACCAGAAAGGAGGCGCGAGCCAGCTGTTAGCCGCAAATATCGATCTCGCGCTTTGTGTCACAACAGCCGTCTCCCCTCCTTTTAGACCGCGTTTTCTTGACAGACTTCTTTTGCAGGCTGACATTGCCGGCATTGAAGCATTTGTTATCTGCAATAAAATCGATCTTGAATATAATAATATCGACATTGACGAACGCCTTGAAGATTATACCCGTATCAGATACAAAATTATTAAGATTTCAGCGAAAACAGGCGAAGGACTTGACGAACTGCGTTGCAGTATTAAAGGTAAAACATGCGTATTAGCGGGACAATCGGGAGTCGGCAAGTCAAGCATAATTAACGCGCTTCAACCCGGGCTTGATATCAGGGAAGGCGGCTTAAACGAAAAGTACGACAGGGGTGTCCACACTACAACGATGTCGGTTATGTTTGAATTATCTGACGGGACAAGATTGATTGATACTCCCGGAGTGCGGAGATTTATTCCTGACGGAATTCAACCGCGTGAATTAATTACATACATGAGAGAATTCTCGCCTCTTGCAGGCAAGTGCAGTTTTGGAATGTCATGTTCACATAAAACAGAGCCGGGCTGCAAGATATTAGAAGCTGTAACCGCAGGCGTTATCCACGAAGATCGCTATGAAAGTTTCATGCGCATAATTGACGATCTTGAGGGAAAAGACAATGACAATTGATAAAAACACTCTCGCCGAAAGAACCGAAATACTGCTTGAATACCCGCAAATAACGGAAAATGTCGCGTCACATTCCGTAAGCGAAGAAGCTTCTTTGATAATTAAAAACTCTCATCCTTTATACAGCGATTCTATTTTTGAAATAAAAAACACAGTCATCGAAATTTATTCTCTTATAAAAACAAGGAGCGATGAACCCCGTTCATGGCTGCCGTCAATCGGCTTCCTTCTTCCTAAAATAGAAACACAGGGCTGTGTTCTTGATATTGACGAATTCCTGGCTTTAGGACTTTTCATCGAACGCGCCGAAGAATTGCGTCAGTGGATTATCAAGGGAACAACTGATCGGCAGAATACGCGGGCGTACACTGACGTAAATGAATACGGCGCTATGCTTTCTTCCGGACAGCAGGATTCGATTTTTCTTTCAACTCTTACCGATAACGAAACCGTTCCGGACTGCAAATCCGCGGCGGAAGAAATTTTTAAGGTAATTGACAGAGAAGGTAATATGCGCGATCTTCCCGTGTTACGCGCAATAAAGAAGCGCATTAGCGCGCTAGAAAAAGAACTTAAACACTCAGTCTCGCGTTATTCCTCTGACGAAGATTACAAACGGATGCTTCAATCGCCGCTTCCTTCACAGAGGGACGGAAGAGCGGTTCTCGCTCTCAAGGCGAATTTTCGCGGAAGGATACGCGGAATTGTCCACGAAGTTTCATCAAGCGGTCAGACTGTCTTTATTGAACCTCTTGACGTGATGGAAAAAAACAACGAATTACTTATAGAAAAACGCA
>Ga0209755_10007332_pt1 | contig 11963 bp, 10 predicted proteins | sample TergutCo191P1_FD_187301 | JGI IMG/M metagenome (GOLD analysis project Ga0209755, IMG submission 187301) | Cornitermes sp. P1 segment gut microbial communities from Petit-Saut dam, French Guiana - Co191P1 (SPAdes) (version 2) | ecosystem: Host-associated > Arthropoda: Insects > Digestive system...
ACCAAAGCATAACCCGCGCAGAAATGACGGCATTGGTCGTACGTTTCATGGGCTATGGCCACCTTACAAATGTGAGTGGCAGCACATTCTCTGACGCTGAAGGACATTGGGCACAAGATGCAATTACTGTTGCAAGCAGACGCGGCTGGGTAACCGGCTTCGAAGACGGCACATTTAGACCCAACCAGCCGATAACCAGAGCCGAAACAGCAGCACTGGTAAACAGAATGCTTGGCCGCTTGCCAGAAAACAGCGATGACTTATTAGAGGACATGCTAACATGGCCAGACAACATGAATGTGAATGCTTGGTACTACTTGTATATTCAAGAAGCAACCAACTCGCACTATCATGTAATGAAGGCAGACGGTATTCACGAAACATGGACACAGTTGATTGCACCACGCGACTGGCGCAGCCTTGAATTGCTAGATTAACACTTAAAAGTCTATAAAGCGCCCCAAAAGCTGGACATTCTCCAACTTTTGGGGCGTGTTTTTTTCAAAAGATTTACGGCAATTTATGGCCACAAAAAAAGCTACGACAGTCTTTTTATACAAAACGTGATGGCTTTAGTTGTTTTTTTTTCAAATGCATACTTGAGCAAATTAGTCAATTATAATAATTGCCAAGTAAATCGCGTAATATAAATCAATTATATGCAACTTAACAATAACGACCACCAACCAACACAAACCGCCTGACATTTTCATCATTGCGCTTGTCTCTTGCCTCTGCTATAATCCAACAGACAGTTTCTTATGGAAAGAATCACTATAAAACAAACGATTTCAATAGGGGAAGGATCGTGTTTAAATGCAGACGATTATCAAAAGAGACAGCAGAGAAGCTCAATTTGACGCAAGCAAAATTACTACATGTATTGTTAAAGCATTTGAAGCAACAGGATACAACGGGCAGTCACAGTTTCTCTCCATAGCACTTACGGCAGAAGTTTTGAAAAAATTGGAAGCCAAATATGCCGACAAACCATTTACAGTAGAAAACGTGCAAGACTTGGTAGAAGCTGCACTGATAGAAGGTGGACATACATCCGTTGCAAAGGCATACATTTTGTATCGCCACAAGCGTACCGAAATTCGCGAGGCCAAAACCGAGCTTATGGACATTGTGGCAGAAATTATAAAGGAAACAAACCGCGATAATGCCAATGTTGGCAATTCACCATCGGCAAAGGTGTTACAAATTTCAGAAGCGGCATCCAAAAGCTATTACTTAAAACGCGCACTACCTCCTCAGGAAGCAGAGATGCACACCGATGGCGACATCTATATTCACGACCTTAGCTGGTACGGAAAAACCCTTACATGCTTGCAAATTCCCCTTGCTAAACTACTGAAGGACGGGTTTAATAACGGGCATGGAAGCATTCGTTCGCCCAAAAACATACGCTCGGCAGCAGCTTTGGCGGCAATTATTTTGCAAAGCAACCAGAATGACATGCACGGCGGGCAAAGCTACGCTTATTTCGACCGGGATATGGCACCGTACGTAGAAATAGAACGTGCACGCCAAAGCAAAATACTGCGCGAAAGCCTGGACGCCTTAAAACTTACTGCATCGGAAGAAGAAATTCTTGCGCTTATAGACGAACGCACCCGCCACGAGACTTTTCAGGCAATGGAGGCTTTGATTTATAACCTTAACACAATGCATTCCCGCGCAGGGGCGCAAGTGCCATTTTCCAGCGTAAACCTAGGCACAGATACATCCCCAGGCGGCCGCATGATATCTGAGTGTTTTTTGCGCGCATTCGAAAAAGGGCTTGGCAAGGGTGAAACACCAATTTTCCCAAACCTGGTCTTCAAACTCAAATACGGCATCAATTTTGACGAAGGTGACCCTAACTACGATCTTTTCCAACAGGCAATGCGTGTTGCATGCAGGCGGCTTTTCCCAACATTTGCGTTTATGGATTCCAGCTTCAATCGCATTTATGGCGAAGAAGAGGTTGGCTACATGGGCTGCCGCACACGCGTTATTGGCAATATCAACGGGCCAGAAGTTACCGACGGCAGGGGCAACCTTAGCTTTACATCCATTAATTTACCGCGGCTTGGTATTCGCGCGGGGCGTGACATTGGCAAATTCTATCAGCTCCTTGACGAAACCATGCATCTTGCCATAAATCAATTGTTGACCCGCTACAATTTGCAAAAGAGTTTGCGTGTTAAGGATTTCCCGTTCCTAATGGGACAAAAATTATATGTAGACAGCGACGGCCTTAAACAGAAGGACACTGTCGAAAAGGCTATCAAGCACGGCACATTAAGTCTTGGGTTTATCGGCCTTGCAGAATGCCTAGTGGCTCTTACCGGCAAGCATCACGGCGAAGACGCTGGCAGCCAAGCGCAGGGGATTTCAATTGTAAGCCATATGCGCCAAATATGCGATGAGGCAGGAAAAAAACACGGCCTTAACTTCTCGTTGCTGGCCACCCCGGCCGAGCAATTAAGCGGCAAGTTTACAAAAATAGATGTGAAAAAATACGGTGTCCTGCCAGGCATAACGGACAAAAAATGGTACACAAACTCTTTCCATGTTCCGGTAGAATGCAAAATTTCCGCAATGGAGAAAATCGCAGTCGAAGGCCCATACCATAAATATTGCAACGCAGGCCATATTTCTTATGTAGAATTTGCATCTGCCCCCGGGCACAACATCGAAGCATTCGAGCAAATTATAAACGCAATGGCTGAAGCCGATATGGGTTACGGCGCGGTCAACTTCCCACTGGATCTTTGCCGAGATTGCGGCAAGCAAGATTTACAAAACCAGAAAAATTGTACCCAATGCGGCAGCGAGGATATTACACGCGTACGCCGTATAACCGGGTATCTGTCTACGCTGGATAGGTTTAACGATAGCAAATTGGCGGAAGAAAGTAGCCGGATAAAGCATGACTAGACCATGAAAATTGCAGGCATCACATACGAAAGCCTAGTTGACGGCCCTGGGATACGCGTAGTCGTATTTACCCAGGGCTGCGACTTAGGCTGTCCCAATTGCCATAACCCAGAAAGCTGGGATAGTTCGGCCGGAAGTGAATACACCGTGGCCGAACTTTTTCGTGCAATAAAAAAGCCCGGGCCAGGCAGTAAATCAGTGCGAGGCGTAACATTTTCCGGCGGCGAGCCGTTTATGCAGGCCGCGGAACTGGCACTGGTTGCCGCCCGTGCTAAACGCATTGGCTGGGACGTGACCACATATACTGGCCACACATATGAAAAATTAACCGCCCGTGAAGACAACGGCGTACAAGCCCTGTTGGATGCCACAGATTATTTGATAGACGGCCCGTATGTACATGACCAGCGAAATTTGGATCTAAAGTTTCGCGGGTCTAGTAACCAAAGGATAATTGACATGAATGCGACCAGAGAACAAGGGCGGGTTGTATTTTTTAAAGAGGGTTGATTGCCATAAGCGTCCTATACGCAGATACTAATTCCTGCTGTGACATTTTGCAATTTGCCGGGCTTGTAGACGGCAGATAAATTGGCTTGTAGCCATATTTATTTTCACAATATCTTTCAAACAGCTGAGTAGCTTTTTTGCCTGTGGTGAAAACAGCTTGGATATTTGCTGTTTCAAAAATTTTTGTAAAATCATTCACTATTACGTCTTTTATGCTACTATCATCTGCCCCGGAAATTTTGCAGGCCGCCAAAACATCCCACAAAGCAATGCCATGTGTTCGTAAAAGGTTTATCTTCTCATCAATTGTTACCGGGGTTTGTACATACAAGACTTCTGCAATTGTTTTCCAAAAGCGGTTTTGGGGGTGGGAATAGTAGAACCCCGCGCTGCGTGATTTAGGCGACGGCATAGTGCCAAGTATCAGAATCTTTGAATCTTCGTCATAGATTGGGGCAATTGTATGCGTTATAGTCATGGCAACTTGAAACAACCTATTGTATTGGGCCTTTTGCCGCCGTGATAATCACTGCCGCCTGTTATCAGCAGGCCATTTTTTTTGCACAATTCCAGCAAATACTCGCTTTGCGCGGCAGTAAACGATGGGTAAAAGCACTCTACGCCGTCCAGTTTGTCCAGCATACCATGCAGTATCATTTCGCTGTTTTCGTCATATTGGTAGACGTGGGGAAGTACGGCCTTGCCACCAGCGGTGTGGATAATATCAATTATTTTCTCTGCCGGGGGGACAACGTCGTCTTCGCGAATATAAAACGGGCTATTTGGATTGGCTATGTGCCGACGAAAAAATATATTGTCTTTTTCCCAGCTTTCTTCGTCCGGAATATAGGTGCGGTTAGCCGAAAATTTTCGCATCTGGGCATGGAGATAATCCATAGAGTAATAATGCTTCGTGCTGTCGTAGTTTTGTATTACATTTGCGGGCAGGATTATGCCTATGGATGTTAGCTTTTGGCATGTTTTTTCTAAAACAATTTGATTTAGTTCGTCCATTGGCAGATACAGGCCCTGCAAAAGTTCACGCATTTTGTAAATGTCAAAATCATAGCCCAATATCTCGATAGATATGCCGTTGAAGTAGGCCTGCAGCTCTATGCCGGTTAGTATTTTTCCGGAGAAAAAGCGGTGCGCTCCTTCTTTCTCCATTTGAAAATATGCATCGCAATTGTCGTGGTCGGTTATAGATATTAGCGTAAGCTTTGCCTCCTCGGCTTTTTGCAGGACGGTTTGCCAACTGTCCATGCCGTCAGAGTTATTTGTGTGCAGGTGTAAATCATACATCTAAAATTTCCCCTTATTTTTTATCCGATAAATTAATTTTTCAAAGCTCGATTAAACGACTTTGGCAACCTGCGGTTAAGTTCAAGTGCAGTGGTAGTCTTGCCCACGCCAAACGCACCATTTATCCATATAATTGTGGCGCGCCTATTTAGCATATCGTCCGGCTAATTTCGCCTGGATGTCAGCCAGCTCAACACCTTGCTCGTGCATAAGCACCAACAGGTGATACAACAAGTCAGATATTTCTTCCGTAAGTTCGTCTTTGTTACGGTTTTTTGCAGCGATGATAGTCTCAGAAGCTTCTTCGCCTACTTTTTTACATATTTTGTCCACACCTTTGTCCAGCAGATAATTGGTGTAGGATTTTTCTGCCGGATTTTGGCTGCGTTCTTTTATTGTAGCGGCTACTTTGTCCAAAATGTTAAACTCGCCATTTTCGTCGCCAAAGCAACTGAAACTGCCTGTGTGGCAGGCCCCATTGCCGGTTTGCTGTACTTGTATTAGCAGAGTATCATTGTCGCAATCAAATGTCATGTGCTTAATTATTTGCACATTGCCAGAAGTTGCGCCTTTGTGCCACAACTCTTGCCGCGAGCGGGACCAAAAGCATGTTTCGCCATGCTTTAGCATAAAATCGTAGCTTTCCTGGTTTACATAGGCCAACATTAGCACGCGGCCTGTGTAGAAGTCTTGTACTATTGCGGGGATTAGTCCATCTATTTTCATAAAATAATCAACCTTTGTCATAGCATAGTTCATATCAAACTTAGATTTTGGACTTTCATCTTTGGGGGTTTTGCTTACCAATTTGTAGCCCAAGCGTTCTGCAAGTTTGCAACTTCTTGTGTTAAAATCCGTTTTTGTAATCGCAAACGTAAGCGCGTCATATTTTTGACCACGCACTTCGCGGATACCAGGGATTCTATCGCATTCCGTAAAACCGATTTTTTCCGCAAGGCGTATCATTGGCGTGTTGCCAGACCAAGTTTGAGTATACAACATGCTTTCATGTTCAAACAAGTACTTCATAAATAGGGTTAGCGCGTTGTAGCCATAGCCCTGCCCTCTATCGCATACAGCAGGAATATCAAGACCAACGGCCAGTTTCTCGCTGTCAATTCTATATGCACTTACCCAGCCGATATGCCTGCCATCGGCCGTATCAATTTCCAGCTTAGAGTATCGCGCTGGCGCTTTGCCCAAACTGTCTCTTTGCCGCTGCACAAATTCTTCGTTGTCGTCTTCTTCCCAGGGCGCGTCCCACTGGCACCATTCGGTTTCGGTGGTGGTCCAGCGTATATAGTCGGCGATATCGCTTTCTTTTATATAGCGCAAAGTGATGTTTTTGTTTTTCATGAGTCCTCCATTGACAGATACTTTGGGGTGTGAAACGGAGTCCCGCTGTATTAACCTATCGCCGCGCGGACATCGCTAACCGTGGCTTTGCCATAGTGGAAAAGGCTTGCCGCAAGTGCAGCGTCACAGCCGGTTTTCGCGAACACTTCTGCGATATCTTCCACTTTGCCGCAGCCGCCGCTGGCTATTACCGGGATGTCAACGCTTTGCACTACGGCACGGGTCATGGCAATATCGTATCCGTTTTGTGTGCCGTCACCATCCATAGATGTAAGCAGAATCTCGCCCGCGCCCAGGCTTTCGCACTTCTTGGCCCATTCTATAAGGTCAAGGCCGGTATCTTCGCTGCCGCCTTTGATATATACGTGATACTTATCGCCGTGACGCTTTGCATCTATCGCGACCACAATTCGATGGCTGCCGTATTTGTCTGCGGCCTGTTTTAATAGACTTGGGTCAAATACGATAGCGGTACTGACAGACGCTTTGGCCGCGCCGCATTCAAAAACTTCGTCAAAATCTTGAATACTGCGAATGCCGCCAGCCGCGTTTATAGGAATGGTAAGCTCGCCCGCAATGCGGCGCACAAGATCAAGGAAGATGCCACGCGTTTCACCATTTATATCCAATATCGAGATTTCGTCTGCGCCCTGAGCCTGATAATTGCGCGCCATTTCTATTGGGTCGCCCACATTGGTTATGTTTACAAAGTTTACGCCTTTTACTACGGTACCGTTTTTTATGTCCAAAGCAGGTATGATGCGCTTAACACGTTTTTTTAAGCACCCTGCAAGGTCAATTCGTCCTTCGTAATACGCTTTGCCAACAATAACGGCGTAATAGTCACTTGCCCGCTCAACATCCGCCTGACAAGAAACCCCGCCGGAAACCACAAAATTTATACCCTTAATTTTCTCGTACATTTCCCAGTTAGGGGATGTTAATGAGCCGTCCTTGATAATATCCGTAGCAACGATGTATTTTACGCCAATTACTTTCAAACTTTCGATAAATTCCAAATAATCCACCATGCTGTCTTCGCGCCAGCCCGCGGTAGATACCATCCCGTTGCGCACATCCACACCAACTACAATTTTTTCCGCCCCATGTTTTTCGAGCATCGCCCGCACAAAATCTGGGTCTTTTATCGCGATGGTACCAAGTATCACACGGTCTATTTTTATTTCGTCAAGATACATAGCCACGGTTTCGGCATTACGAATGCCGCCGCCAAGCTGGATTGGTATGCTTATTGCCGCCCTAATTTTGCGTATTGTCGCAATATTTGCGGTATTGCCGTCCTTTGCGCCGTCTAGATCTACCACGTGCAGATATTTTGCGCCCATATCTTGAAAGCCACGCGCAATGGCGGCAGGGTCGTTACTATATACAGTTTTTTGGGAATAGTCGCCTTGATACAGACGTACAGCTTCGCCATTTTGCAGATCAATTGCAGGAATAATTAACATTTAATACGCTCCTTTTAAAGTACTCCTTTAGTAGATGGTACACCACCGCCAGTAATCTCTATCGCCTGCTTAAACGCCACACCAAACGCTTTAAACATCGCCTCTATCATATGATGTGTATTTTTGCCGTACAGCATGTTTATATGCAGAGTCATACCGGCGTGTGTTGCCACCGCGCGGAAAAATTCTTCTGTCAGTTCCGTTTCAAAATCGCCCACTTTTTCGTTAGGGAATTGGGCGTTAAACACCAGATATGGACGGTTGCAAATATCCGTATCTACTTGAGCAAGGCATTCGTCCATTGGCAAGCGTGCGCTGCCATAGCGGTTTATGCCTCGCTTGTCGCCTAAAGCTTCAGAAATTGCTTGGCCCAAAACAATACCCACATCTTCTACCGTATGGTGACCGTCAATTTCTAAGTCGCCGTTGCATTTTATGGACAAATCCACCCCGGCGCGGAAAGCAAAAAGATTCAGCATGTGATCCAAAAATCCGATGCCGGTGGAGATGTCGGATTCCGCGTTAAAATCATCAAGGAATAATTTAAGCTTGATTTTTGTCTCGTTGGTGTTTCTTTCTAAAACTGCTTCACGCATTTTATAAACGCCTCCATTTCTACATTCGTACCAACGGATACTCTCAAATATTCACTTAGCCGCGGTTTGTTCCAATACCGGGCCAAAATTTTATTTTCTAGCAGATATTCATAAAGCTTACCGGCCTGGCCATCGGACTGTTTCATAAAAATAAAATTCGTATGCGAATCCAAGACATCGTAACCCATGCCACGCAGCTCCAAAATTGTTTTATCACGAATGGCGATTACGCCGCGGCGGGTATTGTCCCAATATTCCACATCGCAAATAGCGGCGGCGGCGGCCCTTTGCTCCAGCAGCCCCAGTGGATAAGAGTTAAACGCGTCCTTAACCCGCTGAAGCCCATCTATAAGAATTTTACTGCCCACGGCAAAACCAACGCGCAAACCCGCAAGGGAATATGACTTGGAAAATGTTTGTACAACCAGCAAGTTTTCGTACTTTTGCGTAAGCGGCACAGCAGATTCTTCGCTGGAAAAGTCGATATACGCCTCGTCGATTAGTACAACGCCGCCTGGGTTGTTTTTTGCAAGCTGTTCTACCTCGCTTAAAGTTAGTGCTAAACCGGTTGGCGCGTTTGGGTTGGCGATTATCACGCCATTACCATTTTTATATTTACTTATATCAACGGAACAATCATCTTCCAGTGGGATTATTTTTGAGCCGGCATCGTACATTTGCGCCCATATAGGATAAAACCCGTACGAAATATCCGGTGTCAAGATGTCCGTTTTTCCGCTAAAAAACGCCTGATACGCAAGTGCCAAAACCTCATCCGAGCCATTACCGCAGAAGACTTTGTCCTCGGGGACATTGTAGCGGCTTGCAATGGCCGTACAAAGCTTGCCGCTACTGCCATCAGGGTATAAGCGCAGGGCTACAGGATCTGTGGCAGCAAGCACTTCCGCTACTTTTGGCGAAGGAGGATATGGGTTCTCGTTTGTATTAAGTTTTATCCAGCCCGGCTCACGAGGTTGAATGCCCGCTACATATGGAGTTAGTTGCTGGGCTTTTTTTGTTAGGTAGTTCATATGTTCACTCTCCAATAACCGAATTTAATACTTCGCCGATGCTTTCCTGTATCACCAAACAAGCTCTCTCGTCTATATGAGTTTCTCCTTTGTTGATAACCACCAGCTTGTCCCCGTTAAAATACTCTACAAGCCAGGCGGCGGGATACACCACCAGCGATGTACCGCCTATGATAAGCATGTCTGCGTTAGAAATATACTTGATTGCGACGTCCATGACAGTTTGGTCAAGATCTTCTTCGTACAGCACAATGTCTGGCTTGATTATACCGCCGCATTCACAAAGTGGGACATCTTCAGCTTGCAAAACTGCCTCCAACAGATAAGGCGCATGGCATTTCATACAAAAGTTACGATGCATACTACCGTGTAGTTCTATCACATTTTTGCTGCCCGTCGCTTGATGCAACCCGTCCACATTTTGAGTTATGACAGCTTTTAGCTTGCCCACACGCTCCATTTCCGCCAAAGCGGCGTGGGCGCGGTTAGGCTTGGCGGATGTGTGTACCATTTTATCGCGGTAAAATCTGTAGAATTCGCTTGTGTGTTTTTTGAAAAAACTGCGCGACAGCATAACTTCCGGCGGGTATTCGTACACGGTATTGTATAGGCCGTCCTGGCTACGGAAGTCCGGGATTCCGCTTTCGGTAGAGACCCCTGCCCCGCCAAAAAAGACTATGTTTTTTGCAGCATCGCAGTAGACTTTTAGCTGGTTGATTTGTGTCATTTAAACCTCACCCTCACAGAATTGGCATGGGCATCAAACCCTTCCAATTCCGCAAATTTTATTACGTCATCTTTGAAATCTGCCAACACATTTTGCGGATAATAGCTGTATGCGCTATATTTTACAAAATCATACACGCCCAGAGGGGAAGAAAACTTTGCAGTACCGCCCGTTGGCAATACGTGATTTGTGCCGCTCATATAGTCACCAAGCGGCTCTGGAGTGTATTCGCCCAAGAAAACAGAACCGGCGTTTTTGACCAGCGGCAACTTGTCCAGTGGGTTAACTGTGAGAATTTCCAAATGCTCTGGGGCTACTTCATTGGATATTTCAAAAGCTTCTTTAAGGCTTTGTGCCAAAACCGCCGCACCATAATTTTTAAGCGAAGTTTCTGCAATGCCTTTGCGTGGCAATTTTTCAAGCTGGAGCGCAAGTTCTTTTTCCGTTTCTGCTATTATATTTTCGCAAGTTGTGACCAAAATTGCAGATGCCATTTCGTCATGCTCGGCCTGACTAAGCATATCTGCGGCAATGTAGGCGGGGTTTGCGGTTTCGTCTGCGATAATCAAAATTTCGGAAGGGCCTGCAATTGAGTCGATGCCTACCATGCCGTACACAAGCTGCTTTGCCGTTGCCACATATATGTTGCCGGGGCCCACAATTTTGTCCGTCTTTTTTATTGACGAGGTACCATATGCCGCTGCCGCAACTGCCTGTGCGCCGCCAATTTTATATATTTCGGTAATCCCACAGCATGCAGCGGCGGCCAAAATAACATCCGGCACTTTACCGTCCGCTTTTACCGGTGTAAAAATTACGATATCCGTCACACCCGCCAGTTTTGCAGGGACAGCATTCATAAGCACGGTAGAAGGATACGCCGCCGTACCACCCGGTACATATAGCGCAACACGGCTTAGTGGGCGCACAAGCTGGCCCATTATTACGCCGTTGTCCTTGTACATACCCCATGATTTTTCTATTTGGTTGGCGTGATATTCCGTAATTTGCTGCTTGGCACGCCGCAAAATGCGCATAAAGTCATCGCCAGCGGCATGTACACCGGCAGCAATTTCGTCCGGGGTCACAAGCAGGCCCGCGCCCGTATAGCCGTCAAACCTTTCTATGTATTTTCGAATAGCGGTATCGCCGTTTGATTTTATGTCATCCAAAATTTCGCGCACGGAATTTGTGACGGAACTGTTTGTTTCCGCCTGGCGGGCTGTTATTTTAGATAGGTTGTTACTTAGTTTAAATGGTTGCATTTTATGGCCTCCTGTAATTTTTCAAACGCGGGCTTGCCCGCTTTTTCAAAGTTCAATCCAGTACCTTTCAAGCACCTCGGTATCGTTTTCTGCCAGTCGCTCAAATTTACCGCCGCACGATATTATTACCCCTCGGCACCATTCATAACCTCCAACAACTTCCCAACATTTTCGTCATATTTCAAAGCTGCGCGGCTAACCAAAATCTTTGTCTGTATCGACAGTGCCTCTTCAAAAATAACAAGCCCGCTTTCATGTAAGGCAATTCCTGTTTCCACTATGTCAAAAATGGCATCCACGCTGCCGTGCTTTGGCATTAGCTCTGTGGAGCCGGTTACGGTTATCACGTCGGATAATACACCCTGCCCTGCAAAATAGTTGGATGCAATATTTGGGTGCTGCGTTGCAACCGTAAGAATTTTATCATGATTTTGTTTGCATTTATTATAGAAATCCAAATTTTGCGGCAAGCCCGCCACACAAAAACGCGAATTGCCGCACAACCCCAAGTCCGGAAACAAGTCAGACACAAAATTGTCACCGCGCATAGAGTTGTTGGAAGATATGCTGGACAATTCATATTCCCGGTAGCAATCAAAACCGGAAATGCCTACATCTGCCCAGTTGCGATCCACATACTGCGGGATGTCCGCCACGCGCACAAGCAGGAAAATGATTTGCCCGCAGTCGCTTTCAAACTCAAGCTGCTTCCAATCACCTTTCGCAATTTCGTCCTCCAATAGCGCAGAAGCGTACCCGGCCCTCTTAAATACTTCATA
>Ga0209755_10007333_pt1 | contig 11962 bp, 13 predicted proteins | sample TergutCo191P1_FD_187301 | JGI IMG/M metagenome (GOLD analysis project Ga0209755, IMG submission 187301) | Cornitermes sp. P1 segment gut microbial communities from Petit-Saut dam, French Guiana - Co191P1 (SPAdes) (version 2) | ecosystem: Host-associated > Arthropoda: Insects > Digestive system...
AAAATCGGCGCAAGCCCGGAAGGAGTAAAAATATGAAGACTGTTTAACACTCCCTGAAAAAGAGCGGCAAGAGAAATAAATGCAAGAAAAGGAAACATGATCTTTGTCAGAAAAATAGTTTCATCGAATTCAACAATTCCAAAAATTTTTACAAGAAGGGGAGCTGTAAGAATACCCGCGCAGACAAGAAGCGTTACAAAAAAAGTTAAAAATGTGAACACGCACGATAAAAATTCGCGCGTTTTTTCTTTGTCGCCTTCCAGCAAATGTTCTTTAAATGTTGGAATAAACGCTACCGCTATGGAACCTTCCGCGCAAAGGCGGCGGAAAAGATTGGGAAGTAAAAAAGCCACGGAAAACGCGTCACTCAGAGCGCTTGTTCCAAGAAAACGCGCCTTTACCATTTCTCTTACAAGACCCAGAAGACGCGAGATTAATGTTAAAAGCGAAAGCGCAGACCCATGACGAACCAGAGATTTTGCTGTTTGTACAGGTACATCCGCAGCGTTAAGCGGTGTGTTCTCTGATTTTATGTCTGCTTTTTCCATGTAATTTAAGGGTATACTTTTGTGAAGCAATTTTCAACTAATCAAAAACGTAAAAATTTTATTTTTTCAATTTGCCGGTACTTTATCAAAATCGATTTTTTGTATATTATATGTGAAGGAATAAAGTCATGGAACCTGTGGAAAAAGATTCTGCTAAGGCTAAAAGCGCCGCATTTGCTCTGGCAACAGGGTGGGCTGATTATTTAAGCGCGACAAGCGATAAGATAGATGAAGGCAAAAGCTTTATGAGAAAGACCGCTTTAGATGTTATCTGTCAGACAGGATACGCGGATGCCTCGGTTTACGATAGTCTTGAAAAATCTTACTTAAATAATTTTATCAGAGAGATTCCCGATTATGATGAAATTCATAAAACATTAATCGCTCTTTCTTCCATAAATACCGATCAATCTATTAATCTGCTTTTTATTTTCTTGCAGGGACTTAATCAAAAAAAGAGCAACGGCGTCTGGACAAATAAAGAAAAACAAATTTTTCCGTGGATTGTAGAAAACCTCAGCGTATCAAATCATATAACAAAAAATATTTGGAGCCTTCTTGTTTTAATATACCGCACAGAAAAATATTCCGAATCAGAACGCGCCTGCGCCAAAGAAGCCCTTGTCAAAATCAGAGAAGCCAACAAACAACCCGAAGACGATTGAGCAATAAAAAAGCTACCATTAAGGTAGCTTTTTTATTATGTAAATTATTTTACGTTTTTAATAGTCCATACCGCCCATGCCACCCATTCCGCCGCCCGGCATTGCAGGAGCTTCCTTCTTCTCAGGAATATCGGTAATGGCACATTCGGTTGTAAGCAGCAAGCTGGCAATTGATGCCGCATTCTGTAATGCTGAGCGTGTGACTTTCGCCGGGTCAATGATACCTGCTTTGATCATATCAACCCATTCCATTTTAGCGGCGTCAAAACCCATGCCTTTCTTTTCGTTCTTTGCGCGGTCTGCGATCATCGCGGCGTCTACGCAGGCGTTTTCCGCAATCTGGCGAATTGGTTCTTCCAGTGCGCGTCTGACAATTTTAAATCCGACTTTTTCGTCATCGGTAAGTCCGCTCATATCAGCCTTTTCAAGTGACATGGCCGCCTGAATAAGAGCGATTGCGCCGCCGGGGACGATTCCCTCATCGATTGCAGCGCGTGTCGCGGATAACGCGTCTTCTACTCGGTGTTTCTTTTCTTTAAGCTCAACTTCTGTCGCCGCGCCTACATTGATAACCGCGACGCCGCCTGCGAGTTTCGCAAGGCGTTCCTGCAATTTTTCGCGGTCGTAATCGCTTGTGGTATCTTCGATCTGCGCTTTAATCTGCGCGATTCTGTCTTGAATTTCTTTTTGCTTGCCTGCGCCATTAATAATCGTGGTGTTGTCTTTATCGACTTTAACAGTCTTCGCCTTTCCAAGCTGAGAAATATCGGTGTTCTCAAGTTTGAGACCGAGTTCTTCGGAAATAACTTCGCCGCCTGTTAAAATGGCGATGTCTTCCAACATTGCTTTGCGGCGATCGCCAAAGCCGGGAGCTTTAACCGCGCATGTGCGAAGTGTTCCTCGAAGGCTGTTTACTACCAATGTGGAAAGCGCTTCGCCGTCACAGTCTTCCGCGATGATAAGAAGCGGTTTGCCGCTCTGTGCGACTTTTTCCAAAAGCGGAAGCATATCTTTCATGCTTGAAACTTTCTTATCGTGGATCAAAATGAAAACGTCTTCATAAACGCTTGTCATTGTGTCGCGGTCTGTTACGAAGTAGGCTGAAATATAGCCGCGGTCAAACTGCATACCTTCGACAAATTCGATACTCGTATCCATTGTTTTGGATTCTTCTACGGTGATAACGCCGTCTTTTCCTACTTTTTCCATTGCGTCCGCAATTGTGTTGCCGATTTCGCTGTCGTTGTTTGCGGAAACTGAAGCAACATGGGAAATTTCTTCCTTGTCTTTAATCGGTTTGGAATTTTTCTTAATTTCGTCAACCGCTATTTCGACCGCTTTATCGATACCTCTTTTGAGTTCGAGAGGGGTCATTCCCGCTGTAACTGCTTTAAGTCCCTCTTTTACTAATGAGTAGGCAAGGACTGTGGCGGTTGTTGTGCCGTCGCCTGCTACGTCATTTGTCTTTGTAGCGACTTCTTTTAAGAGCTGAGCGCCCATATTTTCATAAGGATCGGCAAGTTCCACTTCTTTTGCTACCGAAACACCGTCCTTTGTTACTGTTGGAGCGCCGAATTTTTTGTCTAAAAGGACATTTCGTCCTTTTGGACCGAGTGTTACCTTGACGGCCTTGGAAATTTGCTCAACCCCTGAAAGCAGCTTGCGCCGGGCTTCTTCGTTGAACATTAACTGTTTTGCCATATTTTTTCTCCTAAATGGTAAATAATTGTTACTTTCTTATATCAAATTACCGCAATCTCTTCAATAGGGGTAATTTAATTCTCAGGCTTGGCTAGGGCAGAAACCAGCAGTTCCGCAAGGGCTGCCGCCTCGCCTTCGGTCAAAGTGACCCCTTTACCCATTTTTTCACGGTTTGGCGCCCAATCCCGGACATCGAGCTTTGGAGCCCTGTTATTCCATGATATAAGGTTAAGCTCCTTCTGCCATCCGCTTTTTTCCGAAGAAAGTACACCAAAATGCTTTACTACTTCGTATTTAAAATCGTCCATAAATATCTCCCTTAATAATGTTAATTATCTCAGAAAAATCGGAAAAAATCATCTTGAAAAAAAGCTCTGAAGGCTATATACTGCATATCTGGGACTAAGCCCCCAGTTTCTAATTAAGGAGAGGCTGATGAAGAAAAATATTTCTTTTCTATTAATATTGAGTGTCGCGCTTGCTGTATCGATATGTATTTCCTGTAAATCGACGGCTCCCGCTCCGGCGCCGCAACCCGCGCCAAGACCTCAAGTGGCTCAACCGGCTCAAACTGCTGATGAGGATAAGGCAAGAGCAGATAAGGCAAGGCAGAGGGCGATGGATTTTGAGACCCCTTCGTATTTCCCAAGCGAATGGGAAGATGCCGAGTCTCAATATAACTCAGCCAGTGATGCTGCCTCATATAATGCCGTAGCGGTTGTTTATGATAACCTCCTCCAGAAGGCACTTCCTCTTTATGCCCAGGCTAGAGAAGACGAGATAATGGCTGTAAGAGAACAGTTAATTAGCTCTGGATTTTCGAATACTTTTCCACAATACTTAAAGAAGGCAGATGATATGGCGCTTGCTGCTCAGGCTGAGTATGAGTCAGAGGCAGGGGATTATTACAGAGCCAGGGACATGGCTGCCGAGGCATTGTCGGAATATCAGACCTTGTTGATGGGTTCTAAAATATTGACGGCAAGAAAGGAAATTATCGATCGTGGTTTTACTCAGTACGATCCTGATAACTTCCAGAAGGCTGATGAAGTCGCCCAGTCCGCGCTTAAAGCCTATGAGGGTGGCGACAGAAATGGCGCGGTTACTAACGGCGAAGAAGCGCTGCTTAGGTACAATCTTGTACTTGGAAACGGTTGGATAGCCTATGCTTCAGACCGAAAGGCGGCAGCCGAAAAGGAAAGGGAGCTTGCTCTTGCGGAGAGAGCGAATGTCGCGTCGCGTGATACTTTCCGTGGCGCCGAGACATTTTTTAATCAAGCCGGCGAGCTTCTCGCGGCTGAGAATTACAAGGATGCGGGACTTAATTATATTGAAGCTGAAGCAAGATACGCGATTTCCAGAAAGGAAACAGAAGAAAAACGTATAAGAGCGGAAGAGGCAATTAGAATAGCGGAAGAAAAGATTGAGGAGAGCAGTGAATCAGCTAGTGAAGCTGAAAGAATAATTGAAGGAGGTTCAAAATGAGCCGCAAAATTTCCATTGTGTTGGTTATCACTTTGTTTGCAGCATTTCCGGTATTTGCTGATGATTTGCTAAACATGGATATTAAAATCCCTGTTTTTAAATTTGTACCGTACTTTGCTGTAGCAGTTCCCGGTGAAGATGAGGCTGCTGTCCCCGAAGGGATCGCCAATAATAAATTTTACCTTGAGAGTCTTCGTCTGAACAAACTTGCTATGGAAATGTACGATATTGGCGATTACGACGCCAGTTCAGGTTTTGCAGATGAAGCGATCCGTTACGCGCAGCTTTCAGACGAACTTGTTTCTACTCAATTAATAGCCGAAGCAAAACGTCTTATCGCATGGGCGGATAAAAACAACATAAAGGCTAAATTTCCTAACAATTATAACGAAGGAATTGAACAATATGATATCGCTGTAGCTTCTCATTCCAACGAGGCATGGAACGACTCAATTTCTGCCGCGATTAAATCTATAGAAATATTTGCCGCCTTTGAGTCGACCGGTAGACCTGCGACAACAACTGTAGCTGTATCATCCAGAACAGGATTGGCGAGGCAGTACACTGTAAGAACGTGGCGCGTAGAGAGAGACTGTCTTTGGACAATCGCAGGTTATCCTTGGGTTTACGGGGATCCATGGAAATGGAGAGAACTCTACAACGCGAATAAAGATAAAATGCCTGAACCTGCCAACCCGGATCTTGTTCTGCCTGGCATGGTATTAGATATTCCAAGTATCCAGGGCGAAAACCGCCAGGGCATGTATAGACCATAATAAGGAGAGCAGAGATGAAGAAGGTTTTATTTGTTTTAGCATTAGTATTTTTATGTTCAATGGCGGCAGTCGCTCAGGATTATTCAGGAGTGGAAAAACGGATTAAAGACTCAATTGATAATAACAAATCTGAATACGACAGATTGGTTAAACTGACACAGTCGGGTCTTCAGGACAGGGCATTACAAAACCTTGAGAGAGCGCATCGCGCGAAAGCTTCGGAAATCAGAACAAATATTCATGAAGTTGAAAGCATGATACAGCGTCCTGCTCCAAAAGATGTAATTGATATTCGTATGAGAAACTTAAGACAGCTTCTTAAAGACGAACAAGCCTTGCTAAAAAGATTGGAGTCATTAAAAGAATCTAATAACTAAAAGTAAGATTTAAATTTAATTTTAACCTGACCGCGTTTCCGTGGTCAGGTTTTTTTATATATTTTGATTATACAGCGACAGAGCGGTACCCATTAACGCATGAACGTAGGGGGCCTTTCCCATTTCTTTAATTACTTCTTCGGTGTCTACTAATTCAACTTCGACAAACTCATCTTCATCCAATTCCCGCTCGCCTGTATCGATTAAATCTTCGGCGAGAAAAAAATGAACGGTGTTTGACATTATCGCGGGGTTTGGAGAGAACGCTCCGATTTTTTTTATTTTTCCCGCCTTGTAACCGGTCTCTTCATGCAGTTCTCTCGCGGCGGCTTCTTCTGCGTTTTCTCCCGGGTTAAAAACGCCGCCGGGAAATTCCAGGCTAAGACACTTAGAGCCATGCCGCCATTGCCACACCATCAGAAACTTTTTACTTTCGTTTGTTTCCATAACAGGAATAACAATAGCCCAGTCCTTTGCCTCAATAATAGAAAAGATTTTTCCTTCCTTGTTTCCGGCAAAAACTTGCGGAGCCTTGCAATATGCTTCCATAACAGAAAATACTTTGCAATCAAAAACTTTCTTTCGGTTTTCTTCTGTCCATGTCAGTTTTGGTTTGTCCATAGTTGTTACAATGTACCATGAAAAAACAGTGACTGTCACCACTTTTTATGGCATACTATCTAAATGTATATAAAAACAAATCAAATTTATGATAACGAAGGTCGTACCCTTATTCTGCGCGGATGTAATCTTGGCGGCAGCACGAAGGTTCCTGTAATAGACTCCGGTAATAAAATTTCATTTACAGGAAAGCCTTTTCCGCTGGAAGATGCGGAAGAGCGTTTTTCGGAAATGAAAAAATGGGGTTTGCGTTTTAACAGGCTTGTGATCCCCTGGGAAGCTTTGGAACATGACGGGCCCGGAATTTATGACGAAGAATATTTAGCGTATTTAAGGAAGCTTCTTCTTGTTGCCGAGAAATACGGAGTCTTAATATGGATCGATCCGCATCAGGATGTGTGGGGCAGAGCTGCAGGAGGTGACGGCGCTCCCGCCTGGACATTGGAAGCGCTTGGCATTGATGTAAGCAAATTGGAAGCGGCAGAAGCTATTCTTCCCAAAAAAGAAATTGATCCGCCTAATAAACGTGTTTCTATGATATGGCCTGCAGGGTACAGCCGTTATGCCGCGGCAACAATGTTTACGCTTTTCTTTGCGGGTAATGTTTATGCTCCGGGTGTTAAACCTGATGCAAAACTTACAAGCGGCGGCAATGAATCGATTCAAGACTGGCTGCAGAACCGATACATCGACGCTTACGCTCATTGCAAACGCCGCCTAAAAAACTGCGCCGCTATTGTTGGGTGGGGCACAATGAATGAGCCTCACCCCGGATTCATTGGTTATTCAAATTTAAATAATTTAGAAAATTATCTTGTTGCCATAGGGCCTATGCCAAGCGCTTTTTCTGCAATGGCGGCTTCTTCCGGGTACAAGGCAGATGTAGATGTTTACACAACAGGGGTTTTGGGCGTTAGAAAAAAAAGTAAGGTTCTTTTTAATCCTGACGGCGTTTCAATTTTTAAAGAAGGGTTTGCTTGCCCGTGGAAAACATCAGGCGTTTGGAGTGACGGAGAGCAGAGAGCGCAGCTTTTAAAACCGGATCATTTCGCGAAAGTGAACGGTAAGCCTGTAAATTTTTACAACGATTTTCTTTCTCCGTTTATGGCAAAGTATATAAAGCGGCTTAGTGAAAACGATGAAAAATCGTTTTTCTTTACAGAGGGAATACCGGGAAACTTCGCGATAAAAAATTCGCCGTCCGAAAATGCCGCTTGTGCCGAAGGCGCCGGGCGGACAATCAACGGCTTCCATTGGTATGACGGTCCCACTCTTTTTTTAAAGCAATGGAGACGCTGGTTTAATTACGATTTAGTAACAAACAAGATTGTTCTTGGCAATAAGAAAATCGCTACGCTTTTTAAAAATCGAATTAAAGATCAGTTAATGCCTAGTGTGCCGAATATCTTAGGCGAGTTCGGTATGCCCTTCGACATATTTTTAGGTTACGCTTATGCCGCCGGAGATTATTCCAAACACGAAGAAGCGCTTTCGATGTATTACAATGCGCTTGATGAACTTTTTATCGGCGCCTGTATCTGGTGCTATTCTGCGGATAATACTTTTAAACGAGGCGATTCCTGGAACAACGAAGATTTTTCTATTGTTACAAGAGGCGAAGGAAACTCTTCGCTAAAACCCAGAGCAGCCGGCGGATGGCTGCGTTCATATCCTCTTGCCGTCGCGGGAACTCCACTTCTTTTTAAGTGGAACAGAAAAAAGAAAAAATTACTTTTCCGTTACAAAAGCGACCCTGCGATAAACGCACCTACAATAATTTTTATTCCCGATTCAATTTTAGAAAAACCGCTCAGCGCAAGTCCCGTTGCTTCACAGGAAAAACATAACATTCAAACCGAATATAAACCGGAAGATAATATTTTCCTTATATACCACAACGGTTTTAACGGCGAGATTACAGTCGGATAAGCATGTTTGCCTGCCGCTCGTTGAAAGTAATGACTTTTTGTGCTATCATATTTTTGCATGAAAGCATACCTCGACATTGTACAAAAAATTCTCGATAAGGGTTTTCGCAAGACCAACCGCACCGGTGTTGACGCCTTAAGTATTGCGGGAACTATGTTTGAACATGACATGGCTGAGGGCTTTCCGCTTTTAACAACAAAAAAAGTGCCGTTTAAAATGGTTCGCTCCGAACTTGAATTTTTTATTCGCGGCATTACCGATAAAGAATGGCTCAGGGAGCAAAAGAATAGTATATGGGACGAGTGGTGCAGCCCCGATGTTGTTCCCTATGGCAACGATGAGCAGACAAAAACAAAAATGATGAATGAACGCGAGCTCGGTCCCATTTACGGCTGGCAGTGGCGCAACTTCGGCGCGAAATACACATCGTACAACACAGCGCCGCAGGGGCAAGGTATCGATCAATTGCAGAAACTTGTGCATACGCTTAAAACAAATTCCGACGACCGCCGCATGATAGTAAGCGCTTGGAACCCCTGCGACTTACATCGAATGGCATTGCCGCCATGCCATTACAGTTTTCAGGTAACGGTAATAGACGGCAAATTAAATCTGCTTTGGAACCAGCGTTCTGTCGATGTCGCTCTTGGGCTGCCTTTTAATATCGCGAGCTACGGCTGCCTTTTGCACTTGCTTGCGAAAGAAGCTGGTCTTGGCGAAGGTAAGCTAATCGGCTTTTTGGGAGACACGCATATTTATATAAATCATATCAACGCTATTAGTATACAATTGGTACGCCAGCCAAAAGAGTTGCCTAAGATAAAGACAGAAAATTTTAAATCGATCTTTGATTGGCATTATGAAGATACAGTTGTTGAGGGTTACGATCCTCATCCCGCGATTAAATTTGAAATAGCGGTGTAGTATGCAGGAGATCATTTTAATTGCGGCTGTAGCCGAGAATGGTGTTATCGGGAAAGATAACAAGATGCCATGGAATATAAAAGGAAACCTTGCTCACTTTAAAGAAATGACAATGGGCTTTCCCTGCATAATGGGAAGAAAAACCTGGGACTCACTGCCAAAAAAACCTCTACCCGGAAGGCTTAATATAGTAATTTCTAGAACTGTGAATGATGCTGACATTAAAGATTCATCCTCCGTGTCTCAGTGTCTCCGTGTGAACTCTTTTGGTTCAGCTGTTGAAGAGTGTAAAGATTATGAAAAGATTTTTATTATCGGCGGAGAATCAATTTATAAACAAGCAATGCCGATTGCGACAAAGATCGATCTGACACTAATTCCCGGTGATTACGAAGGCGATACTTATTTTCCCGAGATTGAAAATAATTGGATTAAAACAGAAATTGTTAAACATGATGAATTTTCTATTGTAACATATATAAGAAAAGAGGAGCAAATATGAAAGGACCAATCCTGGTTGTGCTTGCTGCCGGCATGGGAAGCCGTTACGGCGGACTTAAACAAATGGATAAAATCGGAAAGGGCGGCGAAGTTCTGCTTGATTATTCTGTGTTCGATGCCGTTAAGTCGGGGTTTGAAAAAATTGTTTTTATTATCCGTCATGACATAGAAAAAGATTTTAACGATGTTGTGCTTGCGCGTATGGGAAATAAGGTAAAATATGAATTAGCTTTTCAGGATCCCGGCAGTTTAATTCCGCCTGATATTTTTAAAGCGGCACAGGACGCGGGGCGAACAAAACCCTGGGGCACAGGGCACGCTTTGCTTTGCGCCGCGGAATTTCTTGACGCGCCTTTTACGGTGATAAACGCCGATGATTTTTACGGACGCGAAGCATTTGCCGCAATGGGAAAACATCTTTTAGGCAGCGACGCGCTTACGTCTTCTATTGTTCCTTACAGACTGGAAAAAACTCTCAGCTCTCAGGGGACTGTCGCACGCGGCGTTTGCGAAGTAAAAAATGGTTTGCTTACAAGTGTTGATGAGCTAACCGCAATTGAAAAAAAAGACGGGCGAATTTTTAACACAGCGCCAAATGGCGAAACGCGCGATCTTGCGCCTGAAACGCCTGTGTCCATGAATTTCTGGGGCTTCCCGCCCGGTCTCTTGCCGGATTTTCAGCATTATTTTGATGATTACCTGGAAACATTTGCGGCAGATCCAAAGGGGCAAATAAAGAGCGAGTGCTTTATTCCAAAAGCTGTAGATTTTTTTATTAAACAAAATATTTGCAAGGTAAAAGTGCTTGACGCTAATTCAAATTGGTTCGGCGTTACATACAAAGAAGACAAAGAGGAAGCAATAAAAAAAATTAACGAAATGACAGTTTCCGGCGTGTATCCATCCCCATTATGGTAAAAAAAAGGAATAATTATGTTTACTAAAGTAATCGACTGGTTTTTACGTTTTTTAAAAGGCGCGGCAATTGGTATGGACTTTGTTCTACCCGGTATCAGCGGAGCGGCATTGGCTGTTGTTTTTGGTTTGTACGAAAGAATTGTCGCCTTTGTCGCAAACATAACAAAGGATTTTATAAAAAATGTTTTATTTTTTATTCCAGTCGGGCTTGGCGGACTTTTGGGGATTTATCTTATTTCGCACCCCATCAGTTTTTTACAGGAAAATTATTTAACGCCTTTTTTATGGTTCTTTGTCGGTGCGATTTTAGGCACGCTGCCTGAGCTTTGGAAAAAATCAGGAGAGCAGGGCAGAAAGCCCTTACACATAGGAATATCAATTTTGACATTTATTCTGGCGGCCTTTGTATTTCTTGCCATGCTTGGAAGGACATTAGGTATTGAGCCAAATCCTGTAATGGCGTTTTTTATCGGGGCTGCGGTTGCGCTGATTATTTTTGTTCCGGGATTCAGTTCGTCAACTTTTTTGGTTCTTGTCGGATTATATGAGAGAGTGATTCATTCGTATAAAAATTTCAGCGAGAATCTTTCTTTTTTAATTCCATTTGCCTTAGGCATGCTGATATTTGTTTTTCCATTTTCAAAGGGGATTCAATTTTTAATTAAAAAAGCATACACGGGTTTTTACCATATTATATTGGGCTTTGTTCTTGCTTCCGCTGTTTTAATAGCCGCGATTGCTTCGGGCTGGCAGCAGGAAGGCGAACCGTACAATTATTTGCAGATAGGTTCTGTTTCTTGCCTTATCACTTTGATTGCCGGAGCTGCTTTCTCGTACTGGATGTGTAAAATAAGCAAAAAATATGAAAAATAGGCTTATATTAAAACATAGTTGGTTTTATAATAGTTGTTCAACTTGTTGATTTTTTACATAATGTGTATACTTATTAATAACCATAGGAGGATAATATGGCAGAATTAAAAGGTTCAAAAACAGAAAAAAATCTAATGGAAGCGTTTGCAGGCGAGTCACAGGCTCATGTAAAGTATCAATACTTTGCTTCAAAGGCGGAGAAAGAAGGGTATCAGCAAATTGGCGCGATATTCCGCGAAACCGCTCTTAACGAAAAAGAACACGCAAAGATATGGTTTAAACTTCTTCACGGCGACGATGTTCCGCCGACAACAGAAAATTTAAAAGCGGCAGCAGACGGCGAAAACTTTGAGTGGACTGATATGTACGCGGGCTTCGCTAAGACAGCAAAAGAGGAAGGCTTTGAAAAAATTGCCGCGCTTTTTGAAATGGTAGGTAAAATCGAAAAAGAACACGAAGAAAGATATAAAAAACTTCTTGCTAACATTAAAGGCGATCTTGTTTTCTCGCGCGATGGCGACCAGATGTGGCAATGCGCGAACTGCGGACACATTGTTGTTGGCAAGAAAGCTCTTGAAATATGTCCTGTCTGTAAACATCCAAAAGCATATTTCGCGATTAAAGCAAATAATTATTAATACTTA
>Ga0209755_10007334_pt1 | contig 11962 bp, 11 predicted proteins | sample TergutCo191P1_FD_187301 | JGI IMG/M metagenome (GOLD analysis project Ga0209755, IMG submission 187301) | Cornitermes sp. P1 segment gut microbial communities from Petit-Saut dam, French Guiana - Co191P1 (SPAdes) (version 2) | ecosystem: Host-associated > Arthropoda: Insects > Digestive system...
ATGATTTCAAAAGGTTAGTTTTCCGCATTTATAAGCCTCCTTCAATTTTTCTTGCCCGAATAAGCAAACGGTGGGTTGCCTCTCTGATGGGCGTACAAGTGTACAGGGTAATGATTGATTCATTTTTTGGTTGGATAAAAGCAATTTGATTATCGGGCGTGATTACCAAGATTTCAAAAACCTCAAACGCCATTTCCCTGCCGTTCATGGCTTGGAAACCGATAATATCGCCGTTTTCTACTTCGCCCAAACGATTGAACATTGAACCAAAAGTAAAATTTCTATGCCCCGCAATTACGGCATTACCAATTTCACCAACAACCGCCGTCTGCGGCACACGCCCCGGTGCTACCCGCAATTCCGGCTCTTTTACGCCCTCCATGATTGGCAAGCGTAAGTCTATGCTGTCTATGGTGAGTATGCCGATTGGAATAATGCCGCTCGGAAAATTCGCATAATCCAGCGGTTCAAGTGGCGGGTAAATTTCGGACAGTTCTTCCGGCTCGTATGGCTCGTAAGTGATATACGGCTCATCATCAGCGTATTCGAGGACATACTCGCCCTCATCGGGAGCAACAGGCTCATACTCATAAGCAGGGGTTTCAATTTCCGTTTCTTCAATAACATAGGCGGGCATTACCGCTAAAATGCTTTCGAGTAAATCCGCTTGCTCGTCAAGGTCGGCTTGCCGATTGATTGACGGCGAAACGAAAAACCATATCCCAACACAAAAGGCGGTCAACATGACCGCCACAAGCACAATCGTTTTTTTCTTCATTGCTCATCCTCCGTCCTCGGCTCGTCCTCGTCCGTGTTGTAATAGTCCTCGTCTTTGTCTGCCTCGTCTGCATCGGGTTCGGGTTCAAACTCCATTTCTTCGCCAATATCTTCTTCGTCCTCATCTTCATAATCGCAATTCCCGCCTTGCTGTTTCGGGCGAACGATTTTGAGATAGTACCCAACGCCTCCGGCTACTGCCACGGCAACAAGCAGAAAAATCAGCGTACCATTGCCGCCGCCGCTATCATCGGCAGGGGGCGGTGCTGTCGGTTCTTCCTGTGTAGTATCGGGGGGCTGTTCGCTTGGGGTTTGTGGTGTAGTGGAAACAGGGATGCCGCCGCTACTGCTCACATTGAGTTCCGTACCCGCTTGTGCGGCAAGTGCAACCAAGTCTTGCTCGGTTACGGCGTTAAGGAAATAGACATTATCGGATTCACGCTGGCGGTCTACAATAAGAAAGAACACGTTGCCCGCAGGAGTGGTAAAAGTAAAAAATTCTTTTTCATCGCCGTCCGTTACATTATCCAACACGGTTGCTTGCCCCGCAGGGGTGAACGGATTGGGCGTATTGTTTGAAGTTACAGGAATTTCTTGCGGCGGGGTCGGTGGGGGTGTGGCTATCGGCTGATTGCCTACATACATGGGATTTGCAATGACTACCACGTTAGACACGTTCCCCGCAAAGTCCACGGCATGAATTGAGAGGGCATTACTATCTCTAAATGCCAGTAAATCTACCCTCAAAACGCCGTCCACACGGAAGTTAAATCGCTGGTTGTTGATAAAGATTGCCTCAACACCCAAAAAGCCGCCAACTGCCTCAATGCGTAAGGTTTCACCCTCAACGGCGGCATGAACGGTCAATTCGCCTACATACCCTGTCGGGCTACACGCATACGCTGTGGTCGGAAAAAGAAAGACACCCATGCAAAACATGAGTGCCAGTAATGCGATAAATTTTGTTTTCATTAAACGGATTCCTCCTCATCAATAATAGGATTTGTTGCGGGTTCGGCGGGTAGTTCCAAGTTCGGCACAGTACCGCCCTGTTGCCGTTCTCTGAACATTTGCACAAATGCGGCGAGTTCATCGGGAGCAACCTCTACCCCACGGACTGCCGCTATAATATCGGCGTTTTCAAGGTCGGTAAGCTGTTTTTCCAACTCCCGCAAGCGGATTTGCCCCTTATTCACCTTGTCTTTGGTTTTTGCGATTTCGTCCTTTAACTTCGCAATTCTTGGGTTCATAAAACGCTCCTTTCTCGTGATTTATCGAAACTCTAAAAAGAAAATCGGATTGAGCCTACGCCCATTCCTCGACACTTCGATGTGAAGATGTGCGCCTGTGGATGCCCCTGTATTGCCTACGGTGGCTATTACTTCGCCACGTTCAACCTCTTGCCCCACGGTTACAAAAATCTCGTGGCAATGGGCGTACCGTGCTTGGTTTCCGTCCTCGCACTCAATCACCACGATATTGCCATAGCCTGTGGGATGATACCCAACATAAACAACCACGCCGTCAAACCCCGCCAAGAGCGGTGTTCCCTCCGGCTGTCCTATATCAAGCCCCCAATGGAATTGCTTGCCGCCGTTTATGGGGTGGATGCGGTAGCCGTACAAGCTGGTAACGAAAGGCCGCCAATCAAAATCAAAGGGATTTCCTACAAACTGCCTCGCCCCTTTGGAGTACATGAGTACATGAAAATGCTGTGTTTGGTCGGCATCCATCCGCTCCATTAAAACCTCGGTGAACGAGCGGGAAGTCAAGGTAACATAGAGGATATGCCACTCGTATTCGACAATTACGGTGTAAGTGTAGGAATATGAATGTGAATTGCCGTCCTCGTCCGTCCAACTGCCTGTGCCTGTGCGTTCTTCTTCTCGTTCTCGTATTTCCATGACGGATTCAAGTTCAAGGGTATATTGAGCATCAAAAATCGCTTGAATGGTTGCCGCCACTTCCGCAAACGTAAAATCTTCATACACGGCAGTTAAGAACGCCATCAACGCAAAAGGGTCATGCCCGATACTGTCAATGTTAAAGCGGTATTCGTCATAATCGGGGTAGTTTTCCTCGATGTCGTTGATATACATTCGCAATTCCGTTTCCAGTTCGGTGTACATAATGCTGGCATCGTCAATATCCTCATCTTCGGCAGAGTAGGACACCGCACCGACAAAAGAGGAAGTACCCGAAAACATACCCACACACATGGTAAACATGGAAAGAATGAGGAACACAATCAAGAGAAACAACCCTGCCTTTACCAAAAACACAGGATTTCTGCGGATTATCGCCGTTACAAACTTTGCGGCTTTGGCGGTAAAGCCCACCGCCTTGCCTGTGGTCTGTGCGGCATTTTTGGCGGCTCGGAGTTCTTTGGCATAGTTCCGTTTGATTGCCCTTTTTTGCATAAAGCGTGAGAGCGGATTGCTTTTCAGCTTGGGGTTATCCCGCAAGGCTTTTTTGTAGTCCAGTTTGATTTTATTTTTGATGGACTTCTGCTCCAATTTCGCAACACGGCGGTATGGGCGATTTTTATGGAAACGATACGCCGAATGTGCCGTCTGTTTTGCTCCACGATAACCACTCTCCGCAAGCAGTTCAGCCTTGTGAGCAACCTTTACGCCTACATTTTCATGCTCCACTTGATGGACTTTGGCGTGTATCTTGGTAACGGTAAGGGAAGTAATCACGTCCGCCGCCTTTACAGGCATTGATTTTTCTTTGGGCTTGTTCCACTTCGCCTCGCCGATTGGGATTTTTTCTTTTTCGTGGGTCAGCTTTGAAACGGTTTTGCCCTTGTTTTCGTCAAATTCAAGGGTTTCTTTTTTAACTTTCTTTGTGGGCAGCTTGCCTTTGGCTTTTTCAAGTTTTTCGCCCAGCTTTTCAGCCTGTTCTTCCAACTTTGTAACGGCTTTTTCGTCTTTGGCAAACTGCAATTTGCCGTTTGTGGGTTCAGAAGTCGAGCCGTCAATTTCGGTATCGCTGGCGGCATCAGCCGTTGATTGATTGCTTGGGTCAATTTCGGGGGTGTCGGCGGTAGTTTCATTTGCGGAGGCATTGTTACCCGCCGCTCCCTCATCAACCCTGTCAACTTCGCCATTAGCATTTTCGGGTGGTACAGCCTCGGTTGTATCTTGGCTTGGGGTATCGCCGTTTTCGGTTTTTGTTTCGTCATGCCCGAATTTAAGCCTTGAATCCTCGTCTTTTAACTTGGATTTTCGCTTGTTTTTTTGATTGGCAACCATTTTTGTAAGAGCGGTTGCCCCAACTTCCAAACCAAAACGAGTGGCAGATACGGCGGTGTTCCTATCCGGCGTTTCATCGGGTGAAATGTTACGCATGATGTTAGCCGCCCCATGTTGTAACCCTACAATGCCAACGCCGCCGCCCTGTGCCACGCCGTCAACGGGTATATTACCCGCAGGGGGAAGTGCCGCCCCCGCTTGTTCATTGGGAACGGCACTTGCTTGGGAATGAGCATCGGAACGAGTGTCCTCATGCTCCAATTTCCCTTGTTTCCTCCGCTTTTTCTTGGTATCATCGGGGGTGTCCGATTGGCGGGGTTCTTGGTTTTCGTCCTCAAAACGGATTCGTGGGTTCATTACCCCACCTCATCCAATTTCGTGGTCATAATCCTGTATAATTCCGTGTCTTTTGGGAATTTATCGTTGAATGGGATTATGGTGTTGCCGTGGAATAACAAACCCTCACCCGCCGCCGATTGCGTTACATACGACAACTGATAAGGGCTTATGCCAAGCTGTTTTGCGAGGATTTGTCTATCCCCGCCCGCTTGGTTGAGCATAAGGATAAAATCCGAGTTTTCAAAGATGTTTTCGATTTCACGAGAGGAAAGCAAGTCTTTCACATTTTGCGTGATGCCTGTGGGAATACCGCCCCATTTCCTAAACCTTTTCCATATTTCTATGGAATAAGCGGCGGTCTGTTCCTCTTTCAAAAGCAAGTGAAATTCGTCAATATAAAACCATGTCGTTTTACGAGCGGCACGGTTAATTGTTACCCTGTTCCAAACGGCATCTTGCAAAATGAGCATACCCAGCTTTTTAAGCTGTTTTCCGAGTTCCTTGATGTCAAAACAAACAAGGCGATTGCTCATGTTTACGTTGGTGCGGTGGTTAAACACGTTCAAACTGCCTGTAACGTAAATTTCCAATGCCGTGGCAACGTGCTGTGCCTCCGGCTCGGATTGCTTGCGGATAAGGTTGTACAAGTCCTCCAAAATCGGCATTTTGTCGGGTTGCGGGTCGGCGAGATAATCCCTGTACACCAACCGCACACAACGGTCAATAATGGTTTTTTCCGTGGGGGAAAGCCCCTCCTTACCGCCAACAACCAATTCGCACAACGAAAGAATGAAGTCACTTTTCAGCGTGAGCGGGCTTTCTTCTTCGCTGTAATCCACATTTATATCCATTGGGTTAAGATAGTGCGGGCTTGTGGGTGACAGTTTAATGGCTTGACCGCCAAGCCTTTGCACGAGCGGAAAATACTCGCCCTCGGGGTCTGCAATGATAATGTCATCGTTCGTGATGAGAAACGCATTAACCATTTCACGCTTGGCAGAGAATGATTTACCCGCCCCCGGCGTTCCGAGTATCAAGCCGTTCGGGTTTTTCAAACTCTTGCGATTTGCCATGATGAGATTATTCGAGAGGGCGTTCAAGCCGTAGTACAGAGCCTCGCCGTCTTGGAATAACTCCTGTGTCGTGAACGGCACAAAAATGGCGGTGCTTGATGTTGTCAAACCCCGCCGAATTTCAATCTGATTCACACCCAACGGCAGAGAGGACATAAGTGCCTGTTCCTGTTGGAAGTCCAGCCGTTTCAATGCACAGTTATACTTTTGGGCGATACCCGATGCCGCAAACACAAGGTTTTCCAATTTCCGCTTGGTGGGTGCGGTGTTCAAAACAATGATTGTAACAAGGAACATCCGCTCATTGCGGGATTGCAATTCTTTCAAGATGTTCTTCGCCTCATCGCCGTAAGTGGCTATATCCGTGGGAATTACATCCATGTCATAACCCGCCCTAACCGCCTTTTTCTGCTCGGCGATTTTCATAGCATCAAGGTCGGTAATCTTCCGCTTAATGGTCTTGATTGCCTCCATTTGGTCTATGGATTTGATGTGCATATTGACGGTTACAGCGTTATCCATATTGAGGTAATCAGCCAAAAGCCTGTCGGTGAGTTCGGGGGCGAGGATTTGAATAAAGCTGGCCGCCCCTATGGTTGTACCCATGCGGAATGTTTTGCCGTCACGGAAGTCAAACGAGGTCGGGCAAATAAAATCTTTTGTGTTCATGCCTGTTTTGGCGAGGTCAGCCCATTCAAGGTGTAACTTCTCTGTGCCATCGGGGTGCAGTTGACCGTGGAGAACGGCAAGGCGTTCCAAGCCGTCAAGGGCATGGGCTTTTACGCCGAGGACTTTGAAATTGTTGATTATATCGGTTTCAATGCGTTCAAGCCGTGGTTTTGCCTCTTTCATGCTGGGGGCATCAATGCCGAACGTGATATATTTTTGCTTTACCAAGCCGTTGTTGCCTTTGGCAAGCTGATTTTTCATCATTTCGGCATACTCGACACGGATGGAGTTAAAATCATCGTCTTGGTCGGGGATGCTAATCGCCTTTTCAAAATCTTTCATGTTGCCGTACTTATTGATGAAAGAAAGCTGAACGCTCACGGTGTTGTCAAAGTAATTGAGGAAATCACAGTAGCCCTCAAAAATCTGTGTTTTGTCCTCGTTTTGGGCGAGTTGGTAGTTAATATCGCCAAAGGTGATTGTTTTGGTGAATAACCGCTCGTTCACACGGCAGATACCGTCCTTGTAAATTTCATGGTAAGGAATGGACTGCTGTGCAGACTGCGGGGCTTTGCTTGTGCCAAAAATCTTTTGAAACAATGTTTCTTTGACACTCTGCTTTTTGGCAGGGGGTAAAGCGTTAGGGGCGTTTGCACCCTTTTTTGCATCGTTTTTGTTTGCATTTGATGTTTGTGCAGCTTGGTTTTGTTGGTTGTCCTTGCGTTTGTTCGCTTTGCTCAAAAATTTGACCCTCCTTTTCAATAATGGAATAGAAGTTTGCGGTTATATAGGGGCGTTTCGGCGGGAAAAACCACCTACTGCGAATGATGTTGAATAGGATTCTTTCGGCGGGTATGCCGTCACGCTCATACATAGCCATAAAAAAGGCAGGGAGCATAAATGCCATCATCAACAAAACAGCGGTTTGGTTGCCGAGTGTGCCTCTTGTTGCGAAAAAAATCGGAACGCCGATTGCCGCCGCCGTGCCAAAACACACTACTTGTCGCTTGGTAAGCCCAAGCATAAATTTGGTTTTTACTTTGGTGAGGTCTTTCGGGATTTGAACATAAGCCACTAATCATCACCCCCTGTCATGTGGCTCAAAATGTGGGCGATAATATCTACCGTCCAGCCGTTGCCTATTGCTTTGTAACGCTGGGTATTGCTGATGTTTACGGTCTTTCCGTTATCATCAACGCCAAAAGCGGTATAGTTTTCGGGGATTGTTTGGCATCGTTCAGCCTCGACTACCGACAATTTGCGAACGGTGTAATCCCCATCGGGGAGGTTGATTTTGTACAAGCCTGTTTTTGCACCCTTGCCGCCGCCGTTGGCACACATGGAAATGGTTTTGCCGTGAACGCTGTATATCCTGTTACCTTGACCGCCTGTGCCGTAGATACCGACACGGATTGGCGAACAGACAACAGAATCGGTATGCACCGTTGTAAGAGCGTTCAGCTTGCCGTCCTCTCGGACTTCCAGCCGCTTGAAACTGCCGTTTTCGTCTGCACGAGTGCGGAGGGCAGCCCCAACATCATCAACCGCTTCGGCAACAAAAAGCCCTGTCTTTTGGCGTTTAACCATTGACAGGGCATTTTCTTTGTACATCGTTGAGAGTATGGTTTGTGATTTATCAGCAAGAGCGATTGGCTCGGCTATCATCGTTCGTTTTTTCTTGGCAATGCTACTTCGGAAGTCTGCACCTTGATAGGTGGCGGTTATGCAATGGCTTTTGTCTTGGTAAGGGATGCCACTATCCAAAATGTGTTTGAGTAAAATTCCCTTATCGTGCGGTTGTGGGATATGGCTCATACCGTGACCGATATTCGTCCAGTAAAGCCGTTTTCGTTGCTGTGCCGACACAAGTGCGGAGTTCATAAGGATAGGTTCGCAACCCAATTCATCAGAAATATAATCTCTGATATTATTGGGCATGGAGGCTACATTTTCGTAAAGGAAATACCGAGGCTGTATCTGCCACAAGGCATCAACGAAACGCATAAACAGTTTCCAGCCCATGCCGTCCTTATCCACTTCGCGGTTGGTTTTGGCGATACTCCAAAAGGTGCAGGGAGAGCCGCCCATCACAAGGTCGTAATCCGAAAACTGCCGAAAATCGGCATCTATAACATCGCCGTGGTGAACGATTGCGGGGTAATTGTGCCTGCTTATTGACCGTGCATATTTGTCTATTTCAAATGCCTCATAATGCGAAACGGCATATCCAGCGCGTTCAAGTGCAACGCGCCCACAGGATATGCCGTCAAAGAGGGAAACCACTTTGATAGGACGATTCAGAAACAACCCTCCTCATCATCCTCATAGATGAAAAAGCCGCCCTCGTCAAAGCCCATGATTTTGAAAGGTGAGGCAGAGTCCTCGGCATCGTCCGTGCCGACTTTGTTTGTTAATTTCAGCAGACCGATATAACGCTCGCCCGCCTCTATTGTTTCTTGCAAGAGGGAAACCCGCATTGGCGTGTTTTCGCCGTGCTTATCGGTGAGATATGCCGCAAAGTTTACCGTCAGATACTTGGCGGTGGCGGTATCGTCATTCATCAATTCGATAAACGCCTCGTCAATATCGGTGCTGTACTCGCCGATTGCCGCCTGTTCTATATAATCCGCTATCATTTCCAGCGGGTCATAAAAACGGAGCAAATATTCTGCCTCGGACTGTTCCATGTAGTCCAGTTCATTGCCGATTATCTGCTCGTAAACATCTTTGACAATGGCGATACGCTGTGCCTTATCATAAATTTCTTCCTCGCCGAGCGTGAGCATTTCTGCCTTGAAATTGGCATAATTTCCGGCTACACGCTGTTTCAAGAGGGCAAGTGTAGAGTGGCAAGCGTAGGTGTTGTTGTATTTCAAAAAATCATCCTTTCATAGTAAAATAGTGGAGTTTACTTCATTGCCGAAAACATCCCAACCCTCTGTTTGTTGACGGGCAAAAAGTTCAATTCTCGGCACATTTCCAATTAAATCCACAATGCGATTACGGATTTCATCGGGCTTTTTGCTATGGCGTTCTATCGGCGTATCAATAATTTGCCGAACGCCTTTTGATACTCTTTTGGGTTTACCTCTTGTGGCGAGTAGGCATATCTCGGCATTGGCTCTCGTCCAATGCCCCAAGCCCACAAACCAACTTGGCGATACCTTGTTTCGCTTAACCCATGTGAAAGCAACCGTTTTGTACTCAAATCCCCATGCCTTAATAACTTCCAACCCCTCTTGCAAGTTCGGGAAAGTAACCCACAGAAAAAGCACCGCATCCTTGTGAGCAATGTCAACCACAGGGAGGGTGCATATATCGGTGATGTTCATTGTGGGGTAATGGTTTTCGGCACTTCGGTCAGCACCTTTTTTACTCCATGTTTTGAATGTCCACGGAGGGTCAGCGTATATCACTTGATACTTTTTATCGTTCAACAAATCCCCCCTTAATGAGCCGAGAAAATGGACTTCGCAAGACCGCCTGTTTTTAGGAGCATGAAACAGAGCAGGGCGGTGTACCCAACAACCGTCCATATCGCAACATGGATATTGTCGGCGGCGGCGATATTGCCAACCAAAACGGCGTAAATCGCAACGCACACCATAATGAGAAAACCTTGAAAGGCAACCGCAAGCAGGGCTTTGAGGTAGTTGTTACCTACACTCGACCATTCACGGTTTACCATAGTTGAGAGGGGGATAGGGGCAACGGAAATAGTCAAGTAAATTTCCAACATACGCCCTACCACTACAATGAAAATGACAACAGACATGATGAACATGGCAAGCCCTATGAGTTGGATTTGTAACCATATCCCCATAAGTTCGCCGATGCCCATATCTTCCATCGTAGCCTCCAATGCCGCCATCATTTCGGGGCTACCGAGGGCGGTATCACCCACAATCAGCGTAGCGGCGTTATTGATTACGGTTTGAGCCATATCAAAAATCGCCATTACGATATTGAATGTGTTGGTAAGGATGAAAACGGCGATAAAGGTCTTGAAAATCCACTTGAAAATGTTGAAAGTGTCAAAATCTTGCAAGTTGTTTTTCTCAATGATTAGCTGTATTAACTCGTAACACAGCACAAAGGTTAAAATCATTCCCGCAATCGGGAGTACAACGGTTTCAGACAGATTCTGTATCATGGCAAAAACCCCAGCGTTCCAGCCCGCTGGGGTTTGCCCTACTTGAACCGCAATATCGGCTACTTGGTCATTTACATAACCAAATATCCGTGCGAAACTTGCCATGATGCCCTCGATGAGAAACTGTCTTATCCATTCGGTAATACCATCGAAAAGCCAGCTCATCTACTCGTTGTCCTCCTTTTTAGCCGAAAAGCCCTGTAAGTTGAGGCACAAGCAAAAGCCCGATAAGTGCCACGCCGCCGCCAGCCATAAGCTGTTTCATACCCTGCGATTTTGCGCCCGGATTGTCGTTGCCGTAGCCTTCGAGCAAGTTAATTACGCCCCAAACGCCAAGCCCTGCACCGAGAGCGATAACCAATGTTTGTAATACATCTACTGCGCTGTTGAAAAATTCCATGAAAAAGCCTCCTTAGATTTTTTAGTTTTTTGTTGATGCCGGACAATAAAAAACCGCCATCGGGTAAAAAAACTCGTTGCTACCGAATGGCGGTCATGGGGGATGCCCGATATTGCTGTAAGTGGGGCAACCCAATATTCAGTTGTAGGTGGTGCGATAATGCCTGTTATTCCTGTGTTTCTGCGGTCATATCAATTTCAGCTACCACATAGACATCATCCTTTCTTAATTTCGCTCGTGAGGACAAATATTTATCCACATCAAAATGTTGCTTGGGGTCATGGTCGGAGAGAAAGCGGTAGTTTGGGTGTTTTTCAATGTTATATTTCCGTGATAAAAACGGTCTTTCACCCCGCACTTGAAGTATGCAGCGTTCGCCGTCCATAACCGCAATTTCATCCACGGACATGAGTTCCTTGCCTAACTTTTGAAAGTTTTGACCGTGGGATTCTTGGTTGCCTTTGGTGACGGAAGTGTTGAACATATCAATCGTTTCTTTGCCGAGCATTTTTGAGATTTCTTCGAGGGTCGTTTTTTCTTTACCCCCAAGAAAAAGCGTTGTATCCATGTTGCCGATAATCGTATCCATGTTGTCCTTGTAGGCGGCTTTTAGCTGTGATTGTGCCTGTAAAATCACACAGGCAGAGATTTCTCGGCTACGGATTGTGGCGATAAGTTTTTCAAAGTTTGGAATCTGCCCGATGTTGCTAAATTCGTCCAACAAAAAACGACAATGAACAGGCAACCTACCGTTAAAATCGTTGTCGGCACGGTCACACAAGAGGTTAAAAAGCTGGCTGTAAAGCAGAGCCACAATAAAATTGAAACTGCTGTCTGTATCGGAAATAATAACGAACAGGGCGTTTTTCTGCTTTACGACTTCTTCCTCGCCTGTATCGGGATTGATTCTCTTGTAACCGCCAAGATTGTCGAGTTCTAATTCGTCCTCGCTCATCAAATCCCGAACCTCTGCAATATCAAAGGGTGCAAGCCTCGCACCGCAGCTTATGAGAATGGATTTAGCAATTCATAAAATAAACCCACAGCCCCAAACCTTGTCTTTTAGGCATTTTTCGGAAAACACCCCATATAATCAAGTATCAAGAGTTATATGGAGTTGGTAATCATGGATAAAAAAACCAACGACACCGAAAAAATCATTCTTCCAAAAAACACACAAAGAGAAATGATTAAGTTCTTTATGAGAACGTCCATGCCAAAACTTGCCAAAATAGGCGCAGTGGATATAGCCAAAATATCCGAGCCATTCGACAAGGAACAACAGCAAACCCCT
>Ga0209755_10007335_pt1 | contig 11962 bp, 9 predicted proteins | sample TergutCo191P1_FD_187301 | JGI IMG/M metagenome (GOLD analysis project Ga0209755, IMG submission 187301) | Cornitermes sp. P1 segment gut microbial communities from Petit-Saut dam, French Guiana - Co191P1 (SPAdes) (version 2) | ecosystem: Host-associated > Arthropoda: Insects > Digestive system >...
CCCCCCCCCTCATATAGTGCTGAGGTTAAAGAAAAAGTAGAACTATACCTGTACTCTCCCTCTGTGCCTTCATGGCATATTCTAGGGTAAACTTTACCTTTAACATTGACATTAAAATTATTTAGTTCCTGGTAGCTCACTATATGTATTTGTATATTAAAGTAACTTAAGCAAAGTTGGCATAGTAAATTATTCACAAAATATTTTGTTGAACATTAAGTTACAACCTGATCAGGACAATGAACTGATACCTATCAGTTTGAAGAAAGTGTTGTGTATGAAAGTGGCAGGCTCTGACAAATTTATAAAAAATCTTTGTGTTCTGTAAAATGCAGGAAATTGTTTTACTGCACAAGAAGACAGTGGCAGATCAGTTGTAATCTTCTTGCTGAAGTTGTGTATTTGGACCATGTGCATAATCAATATACTGTTGTACTAATTTACAGTTACGAAGAGCGTGCCAAATCTCTGGAGACAGTGGTTCGTAACCACAAGGATGCTACAACATTTGAAGAATTTACAGCACAGGTTTATTCGCCAGTTCAGCCTGTGTCACCTTTCTGTTCAGGTCCAAATCGTTCATCAGGTAAGCAGTGCATGTTATAATACATGACTTACAGGTGAATGTTTGCATGGAGAGAATGCACCTTATTAGAGCTTTTGGCTTTTTGCTTACATCTTGTAAAGTGTTCTTCAGTAGCAGCGGTGGTAGACCAGCCTCAAAATTCCTCTCATATTTTGAAATTAATATGTTCTAGTTATAAAATTTGGGATCTCTTGATACAATTAACATTTACTTGTGTCCTAGATTCTACTAACTGTATAGAGAAAGGTTGTTGAGAAGCAGGAACTCAGCTACTCGAGAAATTCCTCACATTGTTTGGTACTGGAGTTCTGCATTACCAGGTTCCCCACCACTGGACCCTATCAGCAATTAGATGAATCCGGTCCACATTCTTACTCAACTGAAGGTCCCTAATTCAACACAGTTTGGTGTATGACATTTCATAGCAGGACATTTTTAACTGCTGTATCACAGTCACCCAGAAAGATATTTTTATGTAATTTAACATTTATTTTGTTAGGTATATAACCGGTATATGAAGTTTAAATCCTTTATTAGGTGTCAAAATTATGCATTTGGTAGAAAGGACAGATCTGTTTAAAATTAGTAATTTAGTTTATGGTGGAAGGGAAATTGTAACAAGTCTGTACAGCAGCTTACAGGGATGGAGACCGGGTATGGTGGGTATAGTGAGCTAGTAGATCGCCATTTGTTGGTGTCAAAATTGATGACTTAGGGAACTTTTTGGAACAATTGACTTTGTAAACTCTGACAGCTTTTGGACATCTTAAATCTTGCTAGGAAGGATACCATATTAGTCATGCTTGCACATTAGAGAGACCAGTAAGACGTGTGAAAGAGTTCACAGGGGTGATGACAATGAAACAACCTTACATAAATGGGAGTCAGTGGAGTTAAACATTTCAAAATTTTCACTTTTGGACATATTAGGAAGTAGGGAAATTTAATGTTTAGCCAATCAGGAACAGTAAGAATATTTAAGAGAAGATGAATTTGGAACTGTACAAGTTTTGAAAACCTAACGCAAGTGAGGAGTCTTGTTTTATGCCCTGCAGGTGACAAGTTGTTTACGTGATACTGAGGCTAGTAGTGAATACATTTCTCAAAGGCGCATCCATACAATAAACACATCTGTAAATCCAACGATTGTGAAATAATATAAATAGTATTAATAGTGTCCAATTATTTATAAAATTACTGTTCCGCTACTTAGAACACTTAGATTCCTTGGGATTAAGACATGTGAACCAACTGAAAAGCTCGGGTGGGTTGTAGGTATTATTTGCAAAATAAGAAAAATGCCTGATGTAGAGGCTGTATCCACCTGTCATTGACCTGGTTGCAGTGTCTGAACTCTTTGTGGTATTGTCATGAAACTGCTATAGGGGTTCTTTAGATGAAGAGGTCAGACAAGCATGAGTTCTATGAAGCTTGGCATGTTTTATGATCAAACTTTACTTAAGAGCATAAATTAATTTTTACCCATAATTTCCATACCTCTGACCATTTTGGGTGAAATTCTGTACAGTATCTTCGCATAATTGCACTCAGTAATTACGAGTTCTTTGAAAATTATTACATTGCATGGCATGCTTTACTTACTGGCACTAAAGGGCATAAAAGAAATTTGCCCTATTTCTTACATATTCTGTTGGATTGGGAACAAATTTTCTACAGGTATATTCAGTAAAACTTTATTGAGTGATAGTAAGGTTTTTGAAAATTGGCCCAATTAAAGTGGTACTTTTCTTAGGGAAGTAAATGAATTTTCATCTGTACTTTCCACATTGTCTGCCTTGTGTGAAATCTGGTATAAGATATCTGAACAAAGTGCAATTGACCATTTGTGGGTCACATGAGAATTGTTGCAGAGAAGGCCACTCTTTTCTAATGGGTGTAAATGAAATTACATTTATGTGTGTACAGTCTGTCATCATGGAACACAGCATTTGCAGTCATCTTATTTCTAGCCCTACTGCTACCAGCTACAAATTAATTTGCATGAAAATTAGAAGGAAAATGTTTTGGTAAGGGAAAATATAGTACTTCTGCCATCTGTTCTTTCCTTTTTTGAACTCCTGGGAGTAATGCACAGCAGTGTAAAGAACAAGGTACACAACCATAGGGTAAAATAAAAGTACAGTTGTCCCTATCCATACCATGAAGGTAAGAAGGGGGAGTAGAGATGTGGCTCCACTCTTTCTTAACCTTTGTGCTAGATTGAGGTGAGTGGTCATTTTTATTTCCCAGCTGCTTTACTCCTAGGAAAGAATCCCAGTACCAACTGAATAGGAGGCTGGGTGGGCCCCAGTGCCAGTCTGCATGTTTTGAAAACAGGAAAAATCTCTTATCCGTACCAGGATTTGAACCCAACACCATCCAGCCCATTAGCTAGTCTGTACACGGCCATAAGTTGTCTTTAAATTTGTAAAGTTGCTGATGAGAGGTTTATAGGTGTCCAACAGCCTATTACATAAAATTTTTCACCAAACTCCATGTTAAACTCAGATGCGAATGCAATGAATGTTTTTGCAAGTGGAAACACGGTATAGAACCTTCACAGCTGTAGCAGCTTGACTCACTACTTGTAGCATGTGTATTAGTGATGATGTGCAGTTCTAAGCCAAGCTCCAAGCACATGCAAGCACCTTGCACCTTATGTATGTAAATAGTTTATAAATCACGTGTAAACCATTGCTGCCCATATGTTGGCAGGCACTTCATTGAGTTCTCGCAGTCCTGAGCCGAGTTGTACATCTACGTCGAGCTCTACCTTGGCTGCGGCATTGCTTGATTCTCATCAGCATCGATTTGGCTACCACAACAGTAATGCCGCAGGTCAAGACAACCGTGTGCGTGGTGCGTGCATATTGGCAAATTGTGTAATGTGTGAAAGATATATGTAATCAGTCATGTTGTTTGCTTCCCAGAACACAAAATTATTTGGAGAACATTAGGTAGGCATCTGCGTAAAAGAAGGGACCCAGCTTTTGCATACCTTTTACTGTGAGCGCAGTACTAGGGTTTTGGTAGTATTTCTAAGCCTCTCTTTTCTTTTTGCCATTGGGAATACATTCTTGTGTTTTGTCATTTCTGTTTGTGCCTCCATCTCTATAACTTTTGAAACATATTTTAATGAAATTTGTTACAGATACCGTGTGATTAGAGGCAACCTTACTTTTACAAATTTAAGAGGTAGGAGCAAAGCTGTCTTCTTCTGTTAATAACAACATGGTGGATGCATGAACTGGTGTAGTGGGAGTGCCACTAGAGCACCACAAGCCTTTAAATTATGTATGCTAATAGATCTTTGAACAATATAAAACTTGTGTTCAAATAATTTTTTGGTAGAGTATGGAACAGGAAGTGGCAGCTACACGACAAGTGTATGTAGCTTTTTTATAAGAACCATGGTAGCTAGATATGTGAAATTTGGTGCAGGTATAGGTCATACAGATAAAATGTTTATGAGTCAACATTTATAAAAAGAAGTATGGCATTTGTGCAGTACTTTGAGGCTATCCCCAGGAAATGTTATGTAGACAATATTTGCACTACTGTAATACGTTCTTCCAAAAAATACATAAAAATGTTGATGATGATGGTGATGGTAATTTGTAGCACATTTGCAATTGCAAGGAGCTGGAATTCTGTCTTATGGTCATTTGCACAAAAGTCCTTGAGTTAAATGAATTTCATTTTGGGATTTTAAATTTTATGGTACCTAAACATGACATTGGTGGCACAAGCTAAATAGAACTGGAAATTTTAACAGGAAAGTGGGCTTCATGAATTCTCATTAAATACCAACAGAGGTTCACTGTAAACACAACTCTTATTTTATTTACAAATTGTTAAGCTCCATGTTTTGATCTTGTGCACGTGTCATCATCAGGCTTTGAATTAAAATAAGGGCGATGTTTAGACCAGGCCTGTGTTTATATTGAATGATAATAACAGCAGAACGTGAACACAGTCATCAAATATTCACGAAGAATAAAAACCAACTTGTTGCACAGTACTCCTTTTTATTTGTACTTAGATGTGCAACATGTTTCGGCCAGATTTATTGGTCATATGCAGTGATGTTTCAACTTGGAATTATCTCATGTGGTTACAACTGTTGTTGTGTTTATAATTATAAAAATTATTAAAATTGGGTTGCAGTTTGCAATAAATTTGGAATGTAATTAAAATACTATTGCATACATTGTAAAATTAAATACAGTGTAAGTTACATCTGTGTTTTCGATTCTTTCTTCTTATGTTTTCAGTTTTTGGATCAGGTGTTTAGTGTGTTGTCTGTTCACTCTGAATGAGTACTCATTGTTTATATACTATGAATGAGTACTGATTGTCAATGCACAATGAAAGAGTACTCATTCATAGAATACTGACAATTCATGAAACGCCTGACCCAGAAACTTACAGCATAAGAAGAAATAACCGAACATATAGATATTTGGACACAAAATATAATTTTATACTATATTTAATTTTACACTCTATGCAAATGTATTTTAATTATATTCCAATTGTATTTTAACTACAGCCTGATTTTAATAATTTTAATAAATGTAAACACAACAACAGTTGTAACCACGAGATAATTCTAAGTTGAAACATTACTATGTATGACTCTGAAGATGGCCAGTAACCAAAACATGTTGCAGAGATCCAACTACAAATAAACAAGAGTATTGTACAACAAGTTGGTGTTGATACTTTGTGAGTATAATGTAGATGCATGAAAAATGTATGAAATAAAAAAAAAACAGCCATCAAAGTTGAAGAATTTGCGTGGAACATCTTTGTTATGTGTGGTGTGGTTGGTTAGTTCCAGATGTGCTGCAAGATGACACTGCCAGATTTAAAACAGAACTGTGCCAGGTGGATGTACTATAGACTCTTCAGAGTATTTTGCCTTTTATTTTAAAGTTGTATATGTAAAAGTCAGAAGTAATGTGTTGTGAAGTGAAGTTGTGTATTGTGCCTTGTATGGCGTGTGTGATATCTGGTAATGGCAGATCTGGAAGAACAGTACATATGCTTGAAATGGGAATCTAATTTGATTCATACTACATTGCTGTGTTGCAAGATCTGGACATTCAGTGCTGAATGATAAGTACAAGAGTCATGTCACTCTGTGTCTGGACCCGAGGAACAGCTGTAATGGGCACACAGCCCCTTTCAGAGTTGTCACATTGCTTACAACAGTCTTTTCACTGGAAGAGCCCAGTAGGCCAGACAAGGTTGTGTGAAGTGTGAAGAGCATTCTCATTGTTTTCTGACATGGAATTGTGCATTGCAGATATGTTGTACAGAGATATTCTGTATATCAGCATAGCTACCCGGATGTTCTGATCCATATTCAGTACGATGTGACAAAAGCATTCTGAGAAATGTTGCATTGGAGATTTGTTTCTCCTTCATGAAAATACTGTTTTCTGCTTTACTTTGTGTGTGCATGAATTTCTGGCTACACACATCTTGGCACACGCTTTCTGTGCTCAAAAACCAAAGCTGAAGTTGTCACCAGCGGGGAGGAGATTGGATGACATCATTGTGATTCAAGAAAATTTGTAGGCTAGACTTGGTGCACTTAAACACAAAGTTCCTGCAAATGTTTCTAACAGTGGCATGATCACTGTACTTGCTACATCAAGTTGTGACAGAACTGATCTGGGGAACAGTGAGGAAGGGTAAATGCAGTTAGCACAGATGAGAATACAATCTGGAAATTATTTTATTGCACCAAGTATATCAGCAAATATGGTGATGGTGTGAAGTTTTGAAGTCTAACAAATTTAACATAATGAAAATCTCTACTAACAAAAAGTGTGCAGATCAGTGGATAGCTGAATATGTAAGTATTAATTTCTGGTTGTTCCTAGCCTCACCATTTACACTGAAGTGTAAGAACATAAAGTAATTTCTTTACAGAATTTCTTATTTGAACCTAGAAGTGACAGGCGATGACTTTGACAGCTAAGATAATACCCAGAGCACAGCTGCTGCTGTAGTAAAGATTCACACTACCTTCAGAATACAAATCATGTATGTTCTGGTCACTTAGTTTGTGCTATGTTTATATAGTTGTTTAATGTGTGTTTCAGGAACAGATGGAATTCGAGTGTGGTTTGCAAGCAGTGAAACTGCTTCATCTGACACTGGCCTACATGGTATTTCCCCTCGACCTCTCAAGAAGCTTTCATTCAAGACCACAGCTCGGAGGTCTCTGACTGCCAAATCTGAATCAGTTTCTCTGACACCACCTGACAGCCCCACAACCAGAAAATCAAAATAATTCTACACCCAGCTTTAAATTATGTATATAAAACGAATAGAGAGAAAATTAGTGTCCATTGACCTTTAAAGAAACTGTTTTTATATTAGTGTATGTTGTAAAATAAAGGCAATCCATTTCTTAGGTACAAAATATATTTGATCACAATATGAAGTATTAGCACTACTTTTTAAGTCTGCTAAATAGGCTTGATAGTTACTATATTGTACTGATATACAGAGGATCCAGGGAGGCAATGCCATTTCATTTCTGAGTCCTTTTTTTATATTTTTAAGGATATGCGTTTATCACATTTTGTGGCTCAGTACCATCTTTACTGTGGTCTGACACACTGTTTTAGCATTTATATATAACACATGCAGGACCAGAATATTACTTTATCACACAGGGTGTGGTATGACGAATGTGAATTGATTACCATTTCTTGGTGCGAGCTGTGGAGTTTAATTTATGCATGGAATATTATTGGGTAATGGTTACAACCATCACTGTGTATAGCTTGAGAGTGTTGAGTTACAAATATTTACAGACATAAGCAAGGCTAATGAAATACAACTTACATCTATCCACTTGCCTGTGGTATCTACTGTAGTTCAGATACATGGTTTGTTCTCACCACAGTTCTCACCTGAGGCAAGTGGGTGCATATATTTGTGTAATCATGCGTACAGGTGTAAGTCTTGGAACAGATAATAACTGTTATGCATTTTATTTCCAGGCCTGCACAGAAAAAATTGTTGATATAAGTTGAGGATAAGTTTTGTACTATATACTACAAAAAAAATTTGAATAAGCTGTATATATTACGTTATTCCACCATTAGTAGATGTGACTTTTCTATGCTGAAGGAACAGTGATGTGAAAGAGGATGTGTAATGATGAACATATGAGTGAATGGATGTTCAGGTGGACAGAAATGCAGACACCAGTATTAATTTATTCTGTAAAGAATCATTTCACAGTTTTGTTACTGATGTAATCAGTAATCATAATTAATATTCAGTAGAAAATTACAGGATTTTGAGGATAATGTTGAAACTCATTGTAAAATGTAAATTTTCCATCTGTAGTGGTTTTCAACATATCATAATTTATTAAATATTCATAATAAAAGTATTTCCTAATAACAGTGGCAGATATGATATAGTGCTTTTATGCTGATCCCTTGTTGCCAAGATTTGCAGTGAGTGGTGTTTGTGAGATGCATATGTTGCTGAATCATTGGATTTTTTTTCCTGAAATAGTTGCAGAATTTAATAATAACTGGTAACTATGAAAGTGTCATAATTGATTGTACTTAATACATACCATCATAGTAAATGAGCATCTACATTTAAGACCCTCATTGATTGATTGATTGGAGTTGTTTCTGTGTGGGGACCAAATATTGCAACTAAATTTTTGGCACTTCTGCTTTGTATTTAGGGAATTCAGTTTTGATTCTCAGTCTAGTTCATTACGCCTCTGCTTGTGAAACTAAGACTACCTTGAGCTATGCTGTGTCTCTTCTTCCACATTCTTCCCAAGTAGCCATTCACATATACTGTAATTTAGTGCTATATCATTTTTGTATGAGATGTACTGGTAATGTAAAAGTGCAGAATCCGAGTGCTTATAGCAATGAAGATGAAGATTTGTTCTGTGGGAAGAGACACCTGTATTCTTGTATGTGGGTACAGTACCAAATTTCTGAAGGAAAATGCTGTTTCTTTCTCCAGGGCCGAGGATGGGTCCAGCAGCCTATTGCTATCTCAGATTAATATAATGCTGAATGGTAGGATGTGGAGCCAGTAATGAATTTGGGAGGATGTGAAAGAAGGAAGCATTGGCATAATTTGAGGCATTATTCTGGTGTATGCCTGGAAAGACCAAGGAAAACCAGAACAGAACCTACATTAGGATAGCCAGCCTGTTAGCCAAAATTTTGAACACAGGACCTCAAGAATGTGAAAGAGCAGTGAAACCCACTGAACTGCAGTGTTACAGTGAAACTGATGTGTATTTCAATTGATTGATAGTATGATAGGTTTAACATATATTCATCACAAGAAAAGAGGACATTTCCCATATATCAGCCATCAAAAATAGGACATGGGCAAAACTGGAGGTTAAAGTAGCTTCGCTTGTCTGCTAATAGTCCTGTCACTTTCATGGGTATGAAATTCTGGGCAAGACTTATTAAGTATATTTTTCACAGAGTTCAAGTTATTCAAAACTTCAGTGCTACAGTTTTCTGAAACATTCTGAAGGTCAAGTGCTTAACTTGCATACATTTTTTGTTTGACTTTGACAATGATAATGTAATACAGTATATTTCTTAAAAAAAATAGAAATTTTTTTCACATTTTAGTACCATTAATGTGTGCATAAGCTTTAAGAAATAACAAAGAGGCAAAAACCTTGACATCTCTAGAATTGAAAAGACCCTCCAGGATGAAAGTTTCTGGGTTAAAAAGAGGAGACATACAGGGAAAAGAGGATGTGTTGTAGCCCTATAGTATGATGCCTTTGAAAATTAAAAAAATGGTGAATTTGAATAATTGTGAGGGAGACAAAGAACAAGCTGGAAAGACCAAGTGAGATAGTGCACATGAAAGAAATTAGGAGAGACTTGACATATTTGAAACTGCATAGTGAGGAACACTGTGATGTGAACTCCTCACTATATGTTCAGATGATCAAATCAAGAATGAGATGGGTGGGGCATAAGGCTTGTAGTGGAGAGGAGAGGTGCATACAGGGTTGTGGTGGAGAAACCACATGGAAAGTATATTTGGAAGATCTAGGCATGGGTGGGAGGATAATATTAAAATGGATTTTTTAAGAAATAGAATAGGAGGGTATGGATTGGGTTGACTGGCTAGGGATAGGGACAAGTGGCAAGCTCTTGTGCATATGGTAACAAACTGCTGGATTCCATAAAATGTGGGGGATTTCTTGGCTAGATGAGGATGGAGTTGGTGGACGTGTAAGTGGTTCGTGTATTCTGAGATAAAATATTGGGCAGCAGATGTTAACGGTAAATAATCAGTTCAATATTAAAATGAATTAAAATAAAATCAGTTGTTGGATGCAGTGGGTGTACAGATTTCCTTCTTGAAGGACTGGTGTAGATTCTTGATTACACACTGTACTTATAATTACAGAAATTTTGCATTGACACTCATACTTCATACATATGATGGTACTGTGGTATACATATGCATTGTAAGGTATGAGTATAGTGATGTCAAAAAGTTAAGTACACTATTTTCCACCAGATTATAAAAATTGTATACACATTAGAATGCAGAGGTAAACCTTGGAGGAGTATTTATTTTTTGAACTGAGTACTGTGTGAATTTATAATGCACAAGGCATTGTTGATTTCTACGAACTTTGCCCTTCTGAAGATGGAATAATTTACGAAAGTTCTGGGCACATATTTTCATGTCATGAGGACTGTAAATGAAAGTTGATTCTTTTGGCTATATAAAAGTTTGAATCTTATAGCCATATTTATAACTGTAACATTTTTAGATAAGTAATATATAAAATATACAGAACTCCTGAAACTTTCAGTCTTTTTTAAATAAAGAAAAAATCTTCACTATTCTATAACCATGTACTTGAAGAAAATTTCAAAATAATTTAGTAATGAATATATTGTATGGAACTGTTTTGATTCTATGAGAACTAAGGTGTGGTGCTGACGAGGTCTAACCAAAACAGATATCCAAATCATAGAACTCTGAGGTGAAGTTGATAATGAAGTAAATAAAAGTATTGAAGAATTTTAATGTTTTATATTAAAAAAAAAAATGTAAAACCCAGCATGTCTGCTGTATTTATTATACACAAGACCCATATTCTGTAAATCTAGTGTGTTCTTACTTCGGTGGAATGTTGGTTATAACAGAGGAGGATTACATTTTTAAATAGCTGTATTTCAACAGCATTGTAATGTGTGAGTAATGCTCATTGGAATTTAAAACAGGAAAGCTGGACATTAGTATATTTTATGAACATCTGGTCACCCCATCTGAATGGGTCATGTCATCTGTTGACTCTTTTTCACTCAAAATCTCCCATTAAACCTTGTTGCATTTACTAATGTAGTTGAATTTTTCCACAAATGTTTTTGCTTCTTTTCTCTCTTATCCTTCCAAACCATCCAGAAATTTTTAGGTTAAAGAAGTGCTTTTGCAAGTACTGTGTATTATAATACATCATCCTGGTTTCCAGAGAGGCTAGAGTTACTGAAGTCTGGTTTTTACTGTGTGACATTGTTTCAATGCAGAATTTAATGAATGTACATACTTAGTGTTTAACGGGCTTCAGACAAGCACGATAGAATTTTTGAAAATTCTAGAATATTGTGGTCTATATTCTAAATTAATGACACCTATTAATTGCTGTATTTATATTACGGGACCCTAAGTGCACTGCAATAGTGAGAGAAGTTTGATGTTGCTAACATAATAAAGGCTACTGAGAAATATAGAAGGCACTGAAGATCCAATGGTACTTTTAAAGTATGGAAATAAGACTTTCTAAAAGTATATTACAGACCACAAGGAAGAATAAATGTTTAAACCTGGAAAAAATGTTCAGATCAGCACTGAGACTCAGAACATGCACCAGGAGCCTACACTTTATTGATACAGGAGGATAACAAGTTGTGTTACCTTGGTCATTTATGAAATTATCAGTTTTGACTGTTGTTAGCTCAACTGTCTTGCTAAATAAGTGATCAGTCATCAGCTCCCGTATGTAGCAAATTGGTGCTGTTTGGGTTATTTGGAAAATAACGAGTCATGTGGGCTGGAGTGGCCAAATATGAAACTCAGTTCAGAAGTTTTGGCTTGATATGTGCAAGAGAGTTTGAGGAACTTGAAACTAACAGTAAGAACAAAAACATTAGGGACTTGTACAGGGGCATCAATGACTTTAAGAAGGGGTACCAGCCTAGATGTAATATAGTAAAGGAAAGGTGACCTGGTTGCAGACTCCTACAGTATTGTGGCTAGGTGGAGGAACTATTTCTCCCAGCTATTCAATGTGCATGGGGTTAAGGATGTTGGGCAGGC
>Ga0209755_10007336_pt1 | contig 11960 bp, 12 predicted proteins | sample TergutCo191P1_FD_187301 | JGI IMG/M metagenome (GOLD analysis project Ga0209755, IMG submission 187301) | Cornitermes sp. P1 segment gut microbial communities from Petit-Saut dam, French Guiana - Co191P1 (SPAdes) (version 2) | ecosystem: Host-associated > Arthropoda: Insects > Digestive system...
GTAAGCCACAGCAACCAATAAAATGCCCTGTTATTTTCTCAAATATAGGTCAGTATTGAACGTAAAATTTTATTCCGTTTTCGATTTCTAAGTTTAAGCGTTCCATGATTTCTTGTTCTGTAAATTTTCCGCTTTTGGAAATATACTTTGTAACAACCTCATCTCCCCATAATAATAGGGCTAACTCATAATCAGCTTGTTTCCAGTGAGAAAAGCCAATGCGTTCTGTTTCTAAAAAGTAATCCCTCATGGATTCACCTGCCTAAGATATCATCAAAACAATCCAAGCCCCAAGACGGCATGGTATCACCGTCAAAGAGCTTTTTTTATTTTGGTCGCCCTTACCCCTCAATCACCGTAATAAGCGTTTTCAGCGTTTCGTGGGCGTTTTGGAGTGCCATTTTTTCTATTTGTTTCACAAGCACAGCCGTTTCGGGAATCATCCGTATATCGTCAATTAACTTCATGGCTCCCAAATTGCGTTGTTCCAGCAAGGGTTGAAGTTCATTTAACACCGAAAGCGCTCTTTCTTTATTATACCCCTTGTAATGGGATAATTCCTTCGCTTCTATCTTGTTAATGCTTTCAAACACGCGGTTAAGCTCTGTGTCAAGGGCGCTTAATTTGTCGTCGATGGTGATACGCCCGTCCGCAAGCAAATTCTCGATATCCTCCGCAATCTGTGACAGCACGGGCTCGTGAATCAGCGCCGCCAAACCCTTTAATGTGTGCGCCATAAGATGTGCCGTTTCGGTGTCGCCTTCTTCTATGGCTTGCGCCAAATCGCTTAAGTCATTCTTGTGGTTTTTGGCGAAGTCGGAACGCAGTTTGCCAAGCACATAAACATCGTTCCTAAACGCGTCTATGTCTTGCGGCGCGCCTTGTTTTTGGGTTTTATTGTGATTTTTCACCGCTTCCTCAATCACTTCGGGCGGTTGTTTTTCTTTTACATATTTAATCAACACGTTGTTTAACTTGTCCGTCATTATGGGCTTTGAGAGGAAGCTGTCAAAACCGCTCTTTATATATTCTTCCTCCTGCCCCGCAAGGGCGTTTGCCGTAAGCACAACAATGGGATGTTCATAACCCATTTCACGCAGTTTCACCATTGTATCCGGCCCGTTTAAACCGGGCATCATGTGGTCCATGAAAATAATATCGTAAATACTGCCCTGCCTTACCTTCTCAATGGCTTCATACCCGCTTTTGCATGTTTCGATATTAAGCCCGTAAAACGCCAGCAACCCTTGTGCGACGTACAGGTTCGCGTCAATGTCGTCAACCACAAGGATGTAACCGTAGGGCATTGGTTCGGGTTGGAATTTCGAGAGTTTTTCGGAGTTTCCGGCATACAGTTCAAATTGTTGCAGCCTTGCCGCCGCTTCCGCACCCAGCACGGTTTTAACGGCGATTTTTTGCGGTATATTGATTGTGACTGTTGTACCTATGCCCACACCGCTTTGTATGTCGATTTTTGCGCCCATCAACTCCGCAAGGTTTGACACAATGGACATACCCAGCCCGGTGCCGCTTACGCCGCTTTTTTCGCGCTCATGGAACCGCGTGTAATCGTTAAACACCGTTTCAAGCTGTTCGGGGCTCATGCCCAGTCCCGTGTCTTTAATGGAAATCGCGAGGTTTATATGCTCCGCGTCCAAGGGCAGGCATTTAAGGGACAGCTCAACCGAACCGGAATCGGTGTATTTAAACGCGTTTGAAAGAATATTTATGATAATTTGCTCTATGCGCAATGTGTCGCCGTACAAAGCCGCCGGGAGGTTTTCATCAACAAACAGGTTGAATTTGATGTTTTTATCCCCAACATACGCGTAATGCAGGTTTGCGGCGTTATTTATCAGGCTTGATGTATCGTATTCGGAAATGGCGATTTCCATTTTGCCGCCCTCAATTTTTGAAAAGTCCAGAATATCGTTGATTATACCAAGCAGCAGCTTGCCCGAGTTATATATTTTTGTGAACGATTCCTCCGCGCTCGGGGGAATCCCCGGGGTTTGAAGCCCTATTTCCGAAATGCCCAAAACAGCGGAAATAGGCGTGCGGATTTCATGGCTCATCCTTGCCAAAAACTCGCTTTTCGCCTTGTTTTTCTCCTCCGCGATTTCCAGTCGCTGATGTTCCTCGTGCATTTCCTTTATTTCCTCTTGGGCACGGTAGATTGTGCGCGCCAAGTCGCCTATTTCATCAGGTCTGTCCATGCCGAACAGGTTTTCGCTTCCCGACTCGTTAATATGTGCCGCGCTTTCCGTCAGGTTCAACAGCGGCACGATAACAACGCGGCGCATCATCACGCTTCCTGTCAAAAGCGACAGTATCATCACCGCGACAACAACGTAAATAAGGGGCATGTACTGGAAATCAAACAGCCCCGGCTGGTGGGAAAGTACAACGATAGACCAATCCGTTCCCGTAATCGGCGCGATACTTGCGTGGCTGTAATCCCCCCGCGCCAAGCCGATTGCTTCAAAGGTATACGCGCCAAGCTGGTAAATGCCGTCTATCCTTTGAAGCAAATGCCTGTCGATATGCGCAAGCAAATTTGTGTTGTAATATGCCTCAGGCACAATGGGGAACGTGGGCAAGCCGTCGTCGAAAACGTCCAAAAGCTCCGCGCTGTCCACGCGCACCCCGCCGTAACGGTCGATTATATAACCGCGCATTTCACCCACGGCAAAAGTGCCGAAGGTCGGGTCAAAAATGTAGCGGAAGGGGAAGCCTATGGCGACGACGCCAACAAATGTGTTCCTATAATATACCCTGTGGTTCGCCCACATTTGAAGCGTGTCGGGGTCAAGGCCCTGCACTTCCATTTCGCGCTGGATATTGAGGTTAAAGGGCAGAATGTCGTCCCTTGTGTTAAAAAACCACTGGGCTTCCTCGCCGTCGGGCAACAAACCCAAAGAAACGAAGTCCTCCCGCGCAAGCCAATCGGCGGAACCGGGGAGAAAGTCGTAAATATTCCGAGAACGGTACGCCGTAAGCATAAAACGGGACGAAGGCATGTAGTGGGCGTATCCGATAATTTCATCAAAGGCAAAGTCTTTCGCCGCCTCGTTGTCGTCGTCCGCAAGCCAGCGGGCTATTGTTGTGGAGCGCGCAAGCTGGAGCATTAGTGTTAAGTGGGGGTTGATATGCGCCTGAAAATTTCCTGCCGCTTCTATTGAATATTGGCGCGCTATGCGCTGAGATGCGTCGTTTGCGATTCCGTTGGCGATAAAAGCTACTATTATCATTAAGGCCGTCACTGTCACGGTTGATATTGTAAAGTAAATTAAACGGGTGCGCGCGGCAAGCCGAGAGTTACTGCGGTTTTTCAAATTCATCAGCCTTCTTAATTCCGGATTTCCCAAAAAAAATATCGAAATTCTTTAGCGTTCAGAGTGCCTCTTACGTTACCATAACAAATGCTAAAAATCAAATCCATTTTTTGGCTTTTGGATTGGGGTCAGGGTGTCAAACAAAATAAAGCATAGAGCGGTATGCTTTTGATTCCGTTTTCATAACCGAAATTTTTTGCGGACACGCGAACGGCAAATCCCGGGCTATATAATGAAGCAAACTGCCTCAAACTTTTTGAGCGCACATTGTCGGCGGATTTTCCTTCAAGGGGGATAATATTACCGTGGCTGTCTTGAAAAACGAAATCCAGCTCCGCCCTGCCGGGGCTGCTCCAATAAAAAGGCACAAATCCGCTTGCGTTAAGGCATTGGCAGATATAATTTTCCGCAAGAGCCCCTTTGAAACCGTCAAAAGACGGGGCTCCGTTTAAAATTATGTTGGCGGTTATCCCAAACTTGGAACAAAGCAGTCCCGTGTCCATCATGTAAATCTTAAAGGAACTGTTATCAGCGTAGGCGGAAAGGGTCATTTTGCCTTCGGTTACGCGAACGCATTTATGTATTATCCCCGCGAATCCCAGCCACTCCAATGATGATTCATAATCATAAGCCCGAGCGCCTGATTTGATGACCTTGTATTGAAATTTTCGGTTTTCCTTAGACAGTTGCGCTGGTATGCTTGCCCATGCCGCCATTATTCTGGCGGTTTCCTGTGTTGTGGCATATTTCGCCATATCCGCGATATAGGCGTCGTTTATTGTTTTTTGGGCCGCAAGGACAAAGTTAAAATCCCCTGTTTCGATGTATTCCAAAACAGCCTGCGGCATTCCGCCGACAACAAGGTAAAGCTTATAAATATCCAAAGCCGTTTCATGAATGGACATCGGTGAAAAATTTGCGTAGGACTCTTTAATCATTTCCGCCAGTGCAGTTTTGCCCAAAGCCATAAGAAATTCCTCAAAATCCAGCGGTTGCAAGGAGAGCATGTCCACCTTGCCAACCGGAAAGGAATATTTTTCGCGGTTCATTGCAACGCCCAAGAGACTGCCCGCGGCTATGATATGATATTCCGGCGTGTTTTCGTAAAAATATTTAAGGGAAGTCAGCGCCCTTTCGCAAGCTTGTATCTCGTCAAAAATAATCAGGGTGTCCCCGGGCAGGACGCTTTGACCCGAATGGGCGGAGAGTTCCCGTATTATCCGTTCGGGCTTTAAATCGCGTTCAAAGATAGCCTGAACTTCGCTTGAATCCTCCATGCTGAAATACACCGTGTTTTTATAAAACTCTTTCCCAAAGGTCAGCGCGGTGTATGTTTTGCCTACTTGCCGCGCCCCGGAAATTATTAAAGGCTTGCGGCGCGGGTTGTTTTTCCATGTCGTTAGGCGACTAACAATTTTACGTTCCATATAGTGTATTCACCTCGCATTTATTGTATCCAATAAATGTGTTAACGACAAGTATTTTATCGGAATTTCTTGACACACAACCCCCGCGTCTTGTATGCTTTGCCTCATTATTTTGCGGGCGGAGAGAATTAGCGCGGAGGTGCTTGTGTTATGGATTATTTGAAGGATTATTACACCGGGTACGATGAGGACGGGCGGCTTGATTACAGGCATGGACGGGTTGAGTTTTTGACGACCATGCGGTATATCGAAAAATATTTGCGGCAGAAGTCGGACGCGTATGTATTGGAGGTTGGCGCGGGCACGGGCAGATACAGTCGCGCGATAGCCGATATGGGCCATCGCGTGGAAGCCGTGGAACTTGTGCCATACAATATAGAAGTTTTCAGCGCAAAAATAACGCCGGAACAAAACATTCGTGTAACGCAAGGAAACGCCTTGGACTTACACATGTTTGACGGCGATACTTTTGACATAACCCTTGTGCTTGGCCCGATGTACCATCTGTATACGGAGTCCGACAAACATAGGGCAATCAGCGAAGCCTTGCGGGTGACAAAACCCGGCGGGCTTGTTTTTGCCGCATATTGCATCAGTGACGCCAGCATTTTGGAGGATGCTTTTATGCGGGGGTTGGAGAGAATTTCCGATTATCTTGACAAGGGTTTGATTGACCCGGTTACTTTTGACACCAAGAGCCTGCCGGAAAATATATTCGAGCTGGTTCGCAAGGATGACATTGACCGATTGATGAAATCGTTTAACGTGGAGCGCCTGCACTATGTCGCCACAGATATGATTTCCCGCTTTTTGCGCGAAAGCCTGGCGGCAATGAGCGATGAAGTTTTTGACCTGTACCTAAGGTTCCATTACGCCGTCTGCGAAAGACCCGACATGGTGGGCGTGACACATCATAGTTTGGATGTGTTTCGGAAGTTGTAGGGGTGGTTATTCGAATAAATCAGAATGAGTGCCTGTGCCGGTAAGCAGCAGTATCAGTTGGTTTTTATCCTTGCGATATGTCAATAACCAGTCCGGCAACCCATCGACATGGCATTCCCTTTCGCTTTTGCGGTCGCCCTTTAGTTGATGGTCACGGTATATTGGGGGCATTGGATTGCCGCTTGCTAAAAGGGTTATGGTTCTATCCAGCTTCGACATGTCATAACCCCTGCGAATCAGGAGTCTGCGGCATTTGCGGTATTGTGACGTATAGCTGAGGTTATACATGTTCGCCATCCTCTTCATCTTCGGCATCCATCGCGGCGTTTAATTCCTCAACGGTTGCGTAGCTTTTTAAATGCGGGCTCGCCATCAGCGCGTCAGCTTCATCAAAGGACGCAAGAAGCATTTCGTTTGGTTTTTGATATGTCAATTCAAAGGGAAATCCGTGCTTTTTGATAGCCATGTGCAGAAACACATTTATGGCGTCGCTCAAATTAAGCCCAAACTCAGAAAAAGTTGCTTCAGCCTTTGCTTTTATATCGGGGTCAAGACGTATGCTGTAATTTGTGGTTTTCATATGACCAACTCCTATCCGCCAACATTGTACCACAACGCACATGCAATGCAAAAAACCATCTCAACTAACAATCCCCTTCTTCCTGTAAACAAACACGAACAATATCCCCATAACCGCGATGTTTGCCCATATTATGGCGAAGGATTCCCATAGGGGGGTGTCGCTTACGCCTAAGTTTAGGTAATCGGCTATGATGTTTAGCTGTTGGGTGTAGAATATGTGGTAAAAGCGGGCGATTCTGTCGTTCATTTGGGCGAAGATGGGGCCGAAGCCCAGCACTATGGCAAGTGGCATGGACAGCCCCGCGGCGGATTGCACATTGCCGCTGAGAATGCCGACGGCGGCGCCCAGCACAATGGAACCTGTGACGGCGGACATCATCGCGCCCATGAAAACCAGCATTTCCATGCCGAAAAATGAACCAACAAGCGAAAAGCCCAGGGATGAAAAGAAACTGAGGAAAAACACCACGCCGCCCACACCGATAAGGTACTGGCTTGGTTTTACTCCCGCCATTGACAAAAAGCGCAAGCTCTTTCGCTCAATGTCGTCGGCTATAATCGCGGCGACAATGGGGATAAGCCCCATCCCCGCGAATATTGTAGCCTGCATGGTTGTCATATTCGGCATTGCCGTTGACATTTCCCATACCATGTTGCCTATTGTTTCATCCAGCAGGTATTGCGGCAAAGGCAAATCCGCAAAAAAAGAAGCCATGCTGTCTATCATGTCGTCCTGACCCATCATCGCGTTTATCGCAAACGCCAAAAGCGGATATATCATAAATTGTATCAGCGATTCCGGGTTTGCCACGGTAGATTTAAACTGCTTTTTGAAAATAGCCTTGGTCGCGCTCATTTCAGCCCACCCCCTGTAAGTTTCACAAAAACATGCTCAAGGTCTTGCACGGTTTTCATGGCGTCGTGCCTTTCGCAGATGTCCTTTGGCGGCCCTTCTTCAATAATCTTGCCGCCGTAAAGCATAACAACGCGGTCGCACAGGTTTGTGGCTTCCTCCATGTTGTGCGTTGTGAGAAAAATGGTACTGCCTTCCTCGCGCAGGTCGCGGATTAACTGGTAAATGCCGCGCGCGGTAACGGGGTCAAGCGCGCTGGTTGGCTCGTCAAGGAACATTATTTTCGGCTTGTGCAAAAGCGCGCGTGCAAGCACCAGCCGTTGGCGCATACCCTTGGACAAATCGTTGACTTTTGTTTTCGCGGCCTTTGTCAGTCCCACTTTCTCCAATACATCCATCGTATTTGAACGGGGAATGCCGTAAATTTCCTCAAAAACAATAAGATTGTCCAGCGCCGTAAGCTGCACAAACAACCCGTCATGCTCAAGCATCAAACCGATTTCACTGCTGCCCACACTTACATAGCATTCGCCACTGTCCGCGCCTATTTGTTTCGTCAAAATATTTATGATTGTCGTCTTGCCCGCGCCCGAAGGCCCCAACATGCCGAATATCTCCCCCTCGTTGGTTTCAAACGTAACCCCATTCAAAACCGTGTTGCTTCCAAAGGACTTTTTAACGTTTTTCATGCTTACATTAACCATAACTTCCCCTTTCATTTTGTGTGCCATGATATAGTTCCAAAGACCGTTTCATGAAAATGTAAATCGTATCCCTCAGTTTTGCATCCTCCTTCCACCCTGTTATATTATTTTCCTTGTCCAGTGCATTGTCTATCTGTTCCTCCAGCAATCGCAGTTTTGTCATGTCTCCCCCCGAAAAATCCATAAGGGTAGCCCAAAATTTCGCGGCAAAAGCTTGGCCCTGTTCGCCTTCCGGGGTCAACCCCTTCTCAATAAGCCCTATCGCTTCCAGCGACACATGGTAGAGAGCATCCGCCATCAAAGCGGCTTTTTTCCGGCCGATACGCTCGCTGAATGAATCCATCACCTCATCATCAAAATGCTTAATCATCCAGTAAGCTTTGCTTTTTATTTGCAAATTCAACAGAATATCGGAGTATTTCCTGAAATTCACCGTTTCCATTTGCGCAATTTCATCCTTCAGCGCTTCCATCGCGGCAAGGGATTCTGTGAGCGCCTTGATTTTTTCGCGCATATGTGCCATTTGCTGCGTCAGCATTTTGATAACATCCTCGGGCGTGTCAAGTCGGGCCAGCAGCTTTTTTATTTCCCCAAGGGGAAACCCCAGTTCTTTCATCATAAGTATTTGAACCAGCTTAACCATGTCCTTGTCGGTGTAAAGCCTGTAACCCGCGTCACTTTCCGCGGACGGCGCCAGCAAACCCTCCTTGTCATAATATCGCAGGGTGCGCTCGGTGATGCCCGCTTTTTTCGCCATTTCGCCAATGCGCATGTACCCCTCGGGTATAGCGCGATATTTTTCCATTCGCCAACCTCCTCGAAACCAGTGTAAACCTTAACGCATACGTCAAAGTCAAGACATGTTGAGATTTTTTTATCGAATATTCATCAATTTGTTGCCGCTTAATATGTACCGCAGGACAACAAAAGCCCTGCTCAACCTATATCCTTACCTTTTCCGACATCTGATAAACCCTCCAACCGCATACGCAACAACTCAATGTAAAACGCCTTTTGGATATGCGGCATTACTGTTAAATTGCCGACTGTTTCAGGGATATTGTTTATTATATCCGTAACGGCGCCAAAATTCAGCGACCGCAAAAAACGCCCGACCGCGGCACCGCAATCCGCATTTTCCCCTTGACTGATGAAGGTGAAGGGGTTAATCAACATACCTTCATTGTCCAAACCCGTGTATTTATACGCGCATTTAACGGCGGTAAAGGCGTCGTTTTTCATCGCGTCCGTATCCCCAACGCGTTTTTCCATTTGCGCCAAGCTGCGTTTGTTAAAAAAAGCGTTTCCGTTATCAAAAACAGGCGCAAGTTCCGCGGCACCGCTTGCATTGTCCCAAAGCACGCCCCAATTGCCGTTGTTGCGGTCGTTGTTTCCAATAAACGCGTCAACAACAAACATATCCCAAAAGCGCTCTGTAACACCGTGGATGGATTTCAAGTCGTCCTGCCCGCTTATTGTCGCAAGCACCTCGTCCAACAACGTTTCCGAGCCTGTACCGGAGTATGACTCCAAGTCGCCCGACATAAAACTGTTTTTTAAATCATGGAAAGGAATAAGCGTTTTTGCGGGCAGGCTCAAAAATTTCCCGCCATTCGCGCCGCCGCTTTTGGCACGCGTAAAGTCCTTACATGCCACAACTATCTTGTTCTTGCGCACTCCAAGCACTGTTTCATGAACGGGGATATCAAGGGATTCAAAAATTTTTGAGCCGATATATTCGCTCAACGGGCTTGTTGTGTAGGATATTTGCGGATTTGTCATATGCCGTGTTGTTTTGGGGAATTTAATCATCCACGCGCCGCCATCAAATATCACAGCGTCCTTTGCGCCCGCGTTTCCGCCGTAAAACACGCCCCTTGCGATAGGGTTTTCATTAAAATTAATCAGTTTGACCACAACCAACCCCTTACATACTGCTCGGTCTAATTCGATTCATTACGGGATTCATTACTTCCGCCCATGCCTTGATTGCGTTTCTGTCCGTTAAGTTTTTAAGCACCATTGCGTTAAGCCCTCCCGGGGTCATTTCCGAGGCAAGTTCCGCAAAATCTGAATTGGTTACGTTTTCGCAAAGGGATGAAAAAAACGCGGACATGTACGCTATTGACTCCTGACGCCCAAGCCCTTCATTTTCGGCAAAACATGTAAGTTCATGGAGCATTTCGTAAAAAGACGACATAAGCGCGGTTATGGACTGTAAAATCCTTATTTCATCCAATGATTTGGTGTACACAACGGTTCCGAGGGGCGACAGCAGTTTGTCGAGGGTGGGGCATTCGGGAAACGCGGCAATCGGCCCTCTGCGGTTGCGGATTGACGGCAGTGGAATAATATGGTGAAAACGGTCCTTTACTTTGATTGCGCCAAGGATTTCCTCAGGGGGAACAGTGGCTATTACATTGATAATCTCCTGATTATCCCTGAATATTAAGTTTTTCAGGACATCCAAACAATTATCGGCGCGCATTGTAAGAAACACAGCGTCCGATTTGTCCGCAACACTTTGGTTGGATTCACATATTGTCATGTTCCAGCACCTTGCCGCGATTTCCTCGCATTTTTGCGGGTTCACATCATAGATAAAAAACTCATGGTCCTCGCCTGTGTTTGTAAGCCCCTTGATTAAACATGAGGCAATTGTACCTACTCCCAAAAATCCGATTTTCATTAACGTTCTTCCCTTCCAATCAGTTTTTCCAATATTTGAACAGCGTTTGTTGCCGCGCCCTTCCGTGTGTTGTCGCAGGATATCCACATATTCAGGCTGTTTTCAAAACTCTCGTCGCGGCGCAACCTGCCTATAAACACATCGTCTTTCCCCTCCGCCGAAAGCGGCATTGGGTATATGTTTTTTTCAGGTTCGTCCGACAGTATGACACCGGGCGCGGCGGATAAAATTTCCCGCACACGACTTAACTCAAACGGGTTTTTAAGCGTTACATTCATGGACAAACTGTGCCCGACTTTGACAGGCACCCTGACAGTGGTTACGGTGACTCCGAGATTTGGTTCATGAAGCATTTTGCGGATTTCTTCAATCACTTTTTTTTCTTCACCCGTGTACCCATCCTCGTGAAAATCGCCGATATGGGGGATTAAATTGCCGTCGATTGTATGCGGAAAAAATTTGGAGGGCTGACCAGATTGGTTATTCTTCAAGTCCTCCATGCCCGGGTTTCCCGCGCCGGAAACCGATTGGTATGTGGAGATTACAACACGTTTTAAGCCGAATATATAACAAAGCGGCTTTAACGCCACCACAGCGGGCGCGGCGCAACAATTCGGGTTGGCGATTATCCCCTTGTGCATACCGATATCGGCACCGTTTACCTCCGGAACAACCAGCGGCACAGTCGCTTCCATTCGCCACGCCGAGGAGTTATCAATGACAATACAATCGGATTTTACGGCAAGGGGCGCGTATTCACGGCTGATGTCACTGTCCACCGCAAACAGCGCGGCGTCTATGCCCCGCTGAAAAATATCGGCGCGCAGTTCTTCTATATTAACGTCACTGCCGCGAAAGGATATTTGTTTCCCGACCGAGCGGGCGGAAGCAAAAAGAAAGAGCCGACTTATCGGTAGTTTCCGCTCCTCAAGTATCCGTACAAACAAACGCCCCACCATTCCGGTAGCCCCAACCACCGCGCATTTAAACGGGGGCTTAATCAAAGTCATGGCTATCACTTCCGTTTTTCGCAAATACGGACTCAAATTTTTTATGGACGGCGTTTGCCGCTTCCGTCACCCGCCGCTCCGCCACCAGCACGGAAATTTTGATTTCCGATGATGAAATCATATGGATATTAATATCATTTTCGTGAAGCGCTTTGAAAATTGCCGCGGCGACGCCGAAATTTGCCGCCATTCCCGTACCGATAACCGAAAGTTTCGCAAGGTTTTCGTCGGCGGCAAGTTCTTGAAATCCGATGGTTTTTTTATTATCGTTCAAAACGCGCCTTGTTTCGTCCAAATCCTGTTTATGGACGGTAAAACTTATATCACGCATTGGGGAAACCCCCACAGATTGGCATATTATGTCAACATGGATTTTTTCCTCCGCCAACAGCGAAAAAACCTGATACGCTATACCCGG
>Ga0209755_10007337_pt1 | contig 11958 bp, 9 predicted proteins | sample TergutCo191P1_FD_187301 | JGI IMG/M metagenome (GOLD analysis project Ga0209755, IMG submission 187301) | Cornitermes sp. P1 segment gut microbial communities from Petit-Saut dam, French Guiana - Co191P1 (SPAdes) (version 2) | ecosystem: Host-associated > Arthropoda: Insects > Digestive system >...
GGGGGGGGGGGACGAGTGATTACTGAAAATGCATTCAAGTAACCACCTGTGAAAATTAGATACTGTTCAATTCTCCAATACATGAAATACTATGAAAACTCAATATCCATAAAATAAAATAATACCTAATTTTATAAAAAAAACATGAGTTAGGTGAACTGTTATTTCACTCTGCAAGAATGCATTTGTAGTTGAAAGGTACAGAGCCTGTAAGTGAATTCCACAATGACAGAAGCTGTAGAAAGAAGAAAAATTAATGTCCAGTAAATGCCAAATTTACAGCAACCAGTATTTTTCAATGTTATAAAACATGTGTGAAAGTCAGAATGCCTACAAACTTAAGTCAACAGTAATATGCCAAAATCACCATACTCTGGATAAATATTAAACATATGTACTAAAAGAAAAGGTTACACAATGTTCAAGTACTTTTAAGACTGAAGAATGTGACATCTCACATCAGTACATCATGAAAATGATTTACATGGTTCCAAAATTTGTTACTTTCCTTGGCTAAGTAGTATTAATAACCATGCCAGAAGATGCAAACACTCCAATAACATGGCATTCAGAAGACCGAATTTGTACCTTATTATTTATGACGAGGAAATACTGCCAAAGAAAACTGTTTCACTGTTAAATATTTTTTACCTGGAGTCTTTTTGTTTTGTAAGCTTCCGCTTCTAATGCACTTGTCTTCTCGGCTACAACTTGTTGTGCCTCTTTCATCTGAGCATGGTACTTCTCTGCAATAAAAGCTTTACATTAGTGCTAAATGGACATCAACAGAAAGGGTTTTGTCAGTAGTTCCTACTGAGACAACAAGACTTATTTGGACAGACACAATTACTGAAGTCAGTACTTCACACTTTTGTAACTGTGAATTTCCAGTAGTGGTATTCCTGGAACTTTGCAGCCCCTTTTCTGCTTTAGAACAATTGCATTTCTTGACAAAAGGCTTGAACCAGGACACATTCTTAAATAAAGATTCCGTCTATTCCCTATTTTCTACGTCTCCATGTAAGCTGTATGAATGCTGGGCATGACTTGTCACTAACTGCAATTATTGTTTTTATGTGGATCATATATAAATCTTGTTTACATAACCACACACAAATTACTTTACAGGCAATGATCTTACCAAGATGTAATTTCAAATCTGCTGCAGACTGCGCACTTTCAATTGCTTTTCGTTTATGCATTTCCATGGCCTGCTGACGTAATGCTAACTCCTTTTCAACAGTTGCTAGAGAGTTTTGTAAAATTCGTTCTTTCTCCTCCAACTTGCGCACCACTACATTAGTTGCTTCTACTTGTGTTGTAAGGGTGGCCACCTGATGTGTGAAATTAACAACACTAAATCAACATCAAAAACAGAGTAATCAATCCAAGTTTTACAGTTGCAGCTAGTAAAAAGACTTCATGAGAAAGCTACAGTCACTTACAAAATCCAATGTATGCACTTAAAGTTTGATTTTCTAAATGGTTTCAAATTTTTTAAGGAAGACTGCTTCCTGATGTCATATACAACACAGTATACACATTGCTGGACACTAGAGGCAACACGTTAAATTTAAAGTGTGAAGTGATTCTTGTGCTACCCTGTTCACTAACAGTTGTTCATTTATTCATCACTTTTATTAGAACTTGACACTGCTACACTTACAATGCTCTGAAACTGGTCCCTATCCTGAGCCAGATGAATCCAGTCTAAAAGTCCCATTTAACATTATCTTCCCATCTACACATTCGGTGTTCTCTCCCCTTCAAGTTTTTATTATAAAAACCTCGTACACATTGTAATGTTCCATGCATCACATCCTCGATCAACCTAATAACATACTGTGATGTACAAATTACAAAGTTCCTTTTTATACAATTTATCTGCAGCCACATGTAATTTCCTCCCCCTTAGGTTCACATATTCTCCTCAGTACCCTGTCCACACTGTCAGCATCTGTCAATTAATTCTTCGAGTTTATTTACATATTCATTTGTTTTTTCTCTTCAAAACTACTGCTTCAGTCTCTGACAAACAATTATAATTATTTTACCTCTTATTCACACTGTTACTTGAAAAACAAGTCATTTAATTCAACATGTGAAACAAACTTTTTCATGTAAGTCCTAAAATAACATATAACAAACGGAGGGATATATTGTCCTCCCACTTAACCCAATCCCCTAATGATATCTTTACTTTAACTACTATCTCTACTACTCAATAAGCTACTTTACCTGCTCTTTAAGAACATCTTTCTCCTCCCGGGCCAGCTTATGTAACTGATTGGATTTGATACGTTCAGTCATCAATTTGAAGTTTGCATCATCTTTCTCACGTAACTGCTGAATCAGCCTTGAGTTTTGCTCCTGCATATCCTCAAATGCCTGTCCTGTCACTTCCATCTCATTCAGCAAAGCTTCCTCTTCCTAAAATCATATCAAGATTTATGTAAGCATTCCTAAGAGAATGCAAGTAAGAGGCATATATTAGGCTACAGGAAGGATGGAAACCAGAAACACCGTTCTTTCTCTGTGTCATGCTATCATGAAACTAAAAAACTGTGCATTTGTTAACCTGTTCTTCCTTCCTACTGAGTCCAAGATCCATCAAACATCATTCTCTGTTTTTGTTCCAGTCTGTAATGCTGTATAGCACACTTTTATGCTTGTATAACTTCCAAAATTTCAAAGCAGAGTAAAGAAATAATAATAATATAAATCAGTCACTAACACATCACAAACACTTTGTCTCACTGTTTCAACAGAAAAACCACTATACACAGTAACTTTAACAGAAATGTAATGTATAAAAAATTAACTGAATAAAACCTGATGGCCATTTTGGGATTCAATTTCCATATGCTATGTGCTAGTACCAGCCCAATAAAATGTAAAATGATAACCACTGCATTTTTGCACACTGTTACTTAATTTAAGTCTGTACAAAAAGACTGTGATAAGTCATGGTGTCAAAGAAGTGCTAAGAGAAATATATTCTTATGCAACTACAAGATTCAGTCAGTAGGCAAAATCACAACACTGAATTTGAAGTATTAAATAGAATATTTCAAGTTATACAATTTGTTGAACAAAACACTCTTTTGTACTGCTTTCTGTGGTCCCACAACACCAGTACTTTGGTGCCATCTTGTCACAAAATACTCACCACAGGAACAAGAAGCAGCCCTTGATCTCAGTGACAGAACTAAGTTGCTGACTTAAGCAAAATAAATTTTCCTTTAAATATGTGAAATTCACAGCTGTCTGCTTACTGACTGATCCTCATAACACACAGAAATCTTCAAAAGGGGATAGTTCAATCACATAAAAGCTTCTCCTTATTTATTTTTGTGCCTCCACTGGTAGCACCAATATTGTGTAAACTACCATTTATGTCAAAAGAACCCGCGAAGATGGAAGACAATGCAGAGCTCGGCAGTACAGTGGTATTATGGCATTTGACCTTATGGATTAAAGGTGGTAACATAAAAGAGCCACTGATGTAACAATAATGCCACAGTACAAGTAATACTGACATGCTCCTGACATGAGACATCTGAAATCTCAATTTAATATTCTCTCTCCTGAATGAGTTAGTTATTCCTGAGTTCACCACTGTTGACAGATACTGTTCAAGTCCCAGACTCTATGACTGACAAACTGAACACAATAGTTACCACAGAGTACTAACTTCACTGCAGTTGATGCACAGAATTACAGAAATGCGTGTTGTTGAGGAAGAGAAGAAGATGAAGCACCACAAACTTTATGTAGCTTAGAACAGACTGTGATGTGCACATAAAGTGAAACCTGAGATCAAGGAAACACAGCTATGATATTTGGAACACAGATGTTTCCACTGTCATACAATATAAAAATACATAGTTAATAACCGTACTCTGCCTCTCCACTTGATAAAACGTCTTACAAAGTTATCATTAACTAAAATGTACAAATGTATACATCATATTAAAAAGATATATAAGTTTAAAATTTTCATACTTATATATTCAGTTTACATCCAACAATTACAAAAATTCCACCAAGGGAAAAGGAAATTAGAAACAAGGTAGCATTAATGGTGGGCATTCATACGTCATTAAATTTGCCTAATGTATCTTGTATAGGACCACAAAGTTAATTGTAATATTCAAAATAATTGCATATCACACACCTTCCATTGAACGAGTAATGTGAAGATATGACGTATTCCAACTTCCGGCACACTTTATACCATACTCCCACATGTTTTGAATGACATGTAGCCACCTTCAGGAGTAAATACAAAGGTGCAGAGTGTTCATCCAATGGATACACACCTTTGCAGTTGTATACAGAACTTACTACTAATACTGAAGAGAAGATGCTTGGACGGGTGGGTGGTGGAGGGGGGAGGGAGGGAAGGAGGGGGACCTCAGCCTTTATTAATTTTCTGGTATCTTTTATATCATAATCTATTGCATATGAACACATTGTAATTAACATTGAAATGTACATATAATTCTACGCTTCTACAACGTTATACATTTTTAGCCAAACATGACATTTTGTGTGTCCCTGAAGATAACTACGTATGTTAACCGAAACATACTGGAATAATTATACATAGTTTAAAGCGTGCACTAAGTATGAATAAATCTTATCCGAGAATTTGAACAATTTTCTCCAGTTATACACTTCTTTTGTGGCGTACGCTTGTGAGTGCGGTAATGAACCTTTGGGTTCCGTGAAATGCGGGGAATTTCGTGACTAGCTGCAAGCCAGTCAGCTGCTCAGGAAGGACTCTGCACCATGGAGTAAGTAAGTAAGGAGTAAGTATACACTTCTTTTTAGAAACAATTATGAATGTACAAAGCATTCAGTTACATGTACAACTACATCGCGATAACATGACAAAAACAATGAAATGCCTAATTGTGGTACCATTCAAGGATAAAATCATTATAGACCGAAAACATGTAGGAAAATATGCATACAGAGCTTCTTTGGATTTGAAGTATCCAAGGATTACAACAGAGTTGCACTGTATGCAGTATTTATCAAAACTGTAACAAAAACCCAGCTTAGAAAACAAAAATGTATGCAGTCACAAGAACTAGTAAGAACTTCCAACTCAGTACCCAGAAAAGCGCAAAGGAGAAATACCTGTCCAACAACATTACTTACGGGGTCATAGAAGTTTACAGCAGATATTTTGAGTATGAATGTTCATGCAGTAAGTACACTCTTCTTTGTGATCCCACAACCCTAACAAATATAAAGGGAGAAGCACCGTACGTAATGATGACCTACAGAAACATGGACAGCATGTTTATGGTGGTTTGCACTACATTGATGATATTATATAGTATGGGACATGCAGTGGTGCAGTTGGTTGATGCACTGTGCTATGAGCTGGAAAGTCACGGGTTCAATTCTTGACGGTGTCATTGGAGCTTTTCACTGACATAATCCTTCCAGACGCACTGTGGCCTTGGGGTCGACTCAGCCTCTCACTGAAATGAGTACCATGAGTATTTCCTGGGACGTAAAGGCGATCAGTGCATAGGGCTGACAACCCCACCACCTTCATGTGCCGAACGTCTTGAAATCGGGGAACCTCCAACCTCCTGAAACCCTCAAGGCCTGTCCAGGCCTGACAGGGATTGCTTTGTTTTTTACTATATAGTATAGCATACCAACAGTACAATTACACGAATCATAAAATAATTTAACTCCCTGATTTGATTGAGGGCAGATACATGCCCAAAATACAGTAAGTTAGAACCCACAAAAACTGTCATGCCTATCAAGTGTAGAAAACATGAATCCCTGTTTGACACACATTCATTAAATGCATATAGAGGTAAACAAAACAAAACAAACCAATTTTACAAGTTTCATATCATCTGCTGAAATGATCATGATTCTTAATTAATTTCCATTTGTCAGCATTAATAACATATAAGTTTTACTTCCAACCACTGCAAAAAGCAATCTTTATGCACCTATATGTTTCAGCTACATACTGTAGCCATTATCAGGAAGCCACACCACAACAAAGACATAAGCAGCGAATGTACATCAGTATGGTAAGTATATACACATTAGCTTTTTACAACGCTTAATCAATGTGCAGTATCACTAAAATTATTCATATTACAATAAATGTAAAGTATCAAAACATCTGCAAACATATAATACACCATTTATGTATTTGTAATATTATAGCTGCCTAATGATGGCTACAATACGTAGCCGAAACATGTGGGAGCAAAAAACTGCTATGTGCAGTAGGTGGAAGTGAAACTTGTATTTGGAACACAACTGCATGGAACCCAGAATTTCTCAACTTCTACAAGGGCCAGTATTTTACAGTGTATTAATTAATGGATGCACCAACAGATCATAATTGTTACTCTCTGTAGCCTAATGCTAAGTAGAACAGTCACACAGCATGATGCTCAACATGCCAAATGTCAGGTTAAGGTGATGGCATTTAACATAATGCAGATCTCAATTAAATTCCAGTCTTCTGCAGGCCCACTGGGCATATAATCCTGGCACCAAAGGGTTAAGGTAACAAAATCTATATTACATATCATACTGACTCCAGAACAAACTATTTTCAGCTTTTTCTTTAACAATTCATACTTAGAATGAGGCAGCAGTAATTTTGATTTAAAACATGTTATTCACTCACAGAAATACAGTAATGTTTGTACTAATAAATATCTGTTCAACACAACTATTTATGTTAAAACAAACCACAGCTGCATGTTTCATCTCAGATCCAGCCATCCCAATTACATACAGAGAAAAACTGCATAAATTACAGTTACATGCATAAAACTATATCACATATGAAAAGAGCCATATGTTGTTATGTTTTCATTAGTATTAAAATGTACTTTATTATTTTTTATAAAATATTTATGGAACAACAGAATATGCAACAATGCAGCCACCTTTACATGAATAAAACTGAGTTGAGGGATATGGTGCCACAAAACATACATATGAAGTCTGATAGTCCCCGGCTCTTCCTTCTGTAAATTATCAAGTACAATGTCTTATACATATTCCATTTTAGTTTCTATTGAGAACTTAATTTCGTATCTTTTAAGGTTATCTTAAAACACAGCTACTTGAACTCAAATATTTAAGATCCCTGTTGGGCCACCACGATTGAATGTTATTTTTTTGATAAAGGCAGTTATAGTCTTATCCCAGAGCCTTATGTGGTTATGATACTGTGACATATTTTCCCATATGCACAATGTTAAAACAGGGACAGTGGTTCAAGACAATATATTCTGACCAACAGATAATATTATTCACTCTTACAAAACATTTACAAAAACTATGAAATGACACATGATAATTTAAGAAGCATGCACCTCCCCGTAAACTGTTTCATCTGGAATATCTCCAGTGTCCAACAATAGAGATGATGATGATGCAAGGATAACTGAAAATGACTCTAAGAAACCAAGCAATGAAGTTTGCCAAGGGAAGGAATTCTCCTTCAAAATCTCCTTGTAAAAAGCAAGCATCCTTATATTCCTTGTCCAGCTATTGCTGGTTGCTGCTCATTCAGTCCTCTAACACCCTGAGGCAGTTTCAATCAGCCCAAGTCCCCATCAAACAACATTAAAATCATAGTCCTCTTTTTAGGTTCAGGTTCCTCAGTTTCTTCTGGGGTGTTTTGCTGCCTTCTTTTAGGAAGGTGGTCAAGGGTGAACTGATAATGGAGTTCAGCACCTCAAAGACATCTTCAGCATCACAAGCACAAATCTGGATGCTTGGTTTAATAAAACGCATAAAGGAGAAAGTGACAGAAGTGCACAATGATGCAAAGTTGAGACAATATAAGGTGGGAGGATGAATGCACTAATAAAAACAACATATGAGTAAGCCATATATAACATGAAACTGAGATCAATTCTTACAGTCTATTAATCTATTACAGATTATGCAATTTTTCTCTAACTATCACTGTGTACAGCTTGAAGATGGCTTTATCTGGGCCCAAACATGTAGCTCTGACTGCATTTTAACAATTAAGATGTGTGTTTCATGGCTACTTATTATTAATTTCGCATGTAAAATGCAACAAGATGGACCAAATTATGTTAGTAACATTTTCCTTGTTACAAGCACCAGGATCAAATCTGATAAAAATGCTACATTCTAGAGTAAAGACTGCAGAATTATTTTACGAACTATTCCTTAGCTCACACTGCTTACATCATTGCTGAAAGAACCTTTTCCTGCACAGCATAACATAAGCTAAGTTTGGGAATCAGAGAATTTCTGAATAGAGGCAGAGATACTTCACACCATCCAAGCCAGGTTCGATCACCAAATTCCTACTGGAACATTCAATAAGCTTTGTCCATATCTTGCTTTGTTGATCACCAGTGTAAATATGGCACATTTTAAAATACACTTTATTGATAACAACTTCCCAGCATGCTACCAATGTGGAGAAACATAATACATACATACACACACAAAAAACTACTAGTATGAGGTAAAAATCAAGCAGCAATAAATGTGAAAGAGGTATGTGAAGAAATATTATTCACTACAAAACCAATAACAAAATTGTAATTGCCACATAACAATGGACACAGGTTAGATAATGCAGCACAGTAAAACTGTTAGAATTAAAATGATGTCATTCTTGTCTATAAACCACACACTGATTAACCTCATGAGACCACAACTATATGAGATAATGATCACAATTACCTGAACTACATCAAACAGGATATTTGAGCCTAGCTTTTTGTATTTAAGCACAGCTCCAACTGAAGCAAACAATTACTTGTTTCAGAAATGGGACGCACTCATGTGATACTGATACCACCTCCAAGCTATCCAACTACAAGTGGTGTTGCTCTCATACAAATGAGCTACTATGTCAACTCTGGTTCACAAGAAACCCTCATAATTCATACGAATTTCTAATCTTGTCTTATTCTGCACAAAATCCCTGACAATGCTAAACATAAACAGAAAATAAATACTGAAACATTATGTCACAGGAGGTATGCAAAAAGTTCCAGAAATTACACAGCCATATTTTACACTTACAAAAGACATTAAAAAAACAATTACATAATGTCTGTCTATATGGTTTTGTAATTTCTGTTTTTGCATAGGGTCTGAGGCATTACACTGTAGCTTTCAGAACATGAAAATGCAAGACCTCTGAAATAACTCCTAGAACTTGCCACCAGGTTTGATTAAAAATTCATTCTAAAATTATCTTCACTTTGCTAGGACACGTATACAAAAAGTGGGGCAAAACATTTACAAACAAGCATATCAACACACACAAGGGATCAAAAAGAAGGTGTTCACCTTGCTAATGACCATTTACCCATGCATTTTTTGAGTACCTGTACTTCTGAAGTATGATTTGCATGTCACAATCTGAAATTAGTGTCTTAAGACAGACCAGAAACAAACTGGTGGGTAAGGAAACATTACAGAAATTGCATCCAAGCATTTTGATTCCAAAAACAATGGATTAAGAGGAGTTACAACAGCAGTGAACATCAAACCCACAGCTAATATGGCAGAAGCAGGCATTGCCTGCATACTTCTATGCTTACCTTGCACTATGGACACAGAGAGGAACATGCATTGACATACTTTTAACTTAAACACCTTCGACTCTACACCAGGAAAATGATCAATAAAATTTATTCAGTCCACTGTCTTTTTGAACATTCCTGAAAGAATGTAAAACTTACATATGACTTGGCTGTGACTGAGAACCACTTGGTCATCACTGTTTGTAAGTGGAAGAAAATTAACAGTATAAATGAAGCACAATATAAAATTGTTATAACCTTATAACCAAGATGATAAACCATATTAAATATGACAGCTAATTCTTTACATGTTTAACTATTACTTTCAAGTAATACGTTACACAAATTTTCACAGCTCCCCTCTCAACGTAACATGAAAAGAGAATAACCGCACCAGTCTCTCAAACTAAGAAACCTACTCTTATGGAAACAAACTGTGAACATACCCAAAAGCATGCAATTAAAATATGAAGGGAACGTAAGATGAGAATGGGAGTTCTCATGTTTTGCTCTTCTGGTACATGAAATGGAATGCTTATCAACCCCTGAAATGCTCTTAAACTGATACATAAAGTATAAATACAAATTCATGAATCTCCTCCCAAGACCATACAGCCTACATTGTTGTATGATATTTTACTTCCTCCTGACAATCTCTCACTGTTCTGCCTTTCTTTCATGCATACATAAAAATGCATGTGTTGAAATAATCAGATTTATTTAGAAATGTATGTATATGAAAAGCAGTACATCACTGAAGGATGCATACAGATTATTGACATACGGAGGTCATACTTCTTCTTCTTCGTCATTAGGACCCGTAGCTAATGCCACAGATGTACCACAGCCTGTAAGGCTTATTGTACTACCCTATCCCCCTCCCCTATTTTTTTTAGACATTCCCACTTCTGCCGCCAGGTGTCTCCATGTCCATAGCGAGAGATCCTAGAAGTGAAAGGTGGAACTGTGTGGGCTAGAAAGTTCTGGTAATTTTGCCAAAATGACGACTTCCACAACATTTAGGGATCTTTTACAAGCCACAAATCTACGACATGGGACCAACAGTTTTATTTCCCTTCCGAAGGAAGGCATGCCGAGGATTTTTTCGCCCTGAAAAATCCTGACGGCTTTGGCTGGGTTTGAACCCGCGAACTCAGGTACTTAAAAGGCAGCACGCTACCCCTAGACCACCAAAGCTGCTTGAGGTCATACTTACAAAAGCATACACCAAAAGGTTAAAGGACAGAAGAGAACCTAATTCAAACTATGAAGAAGAAATAAAAGACAGTCATAATTTACATTACTTCTGTATTAATTCCATCTCCATAAAAGTGCAATACTTATCCATGACATTCAGTGATACTCTTGACTCAAAGCATAGACAAGTAATATTTACTCACTATTTGATGTAAGATTTGTAAAATTTTAACCAATAAGCTTGTTTCAAGGATCTCTGACCTCAAAGTTATTCTGTACCTGAACATGTCAAAGCACTTTACAAAGGTTATGTAAAGGTGATGTCAAAATAACTGACTCACTGACTAACCAACCAACCATCCAGAAACTAAATATCTATAAGAAAAATGAAATGCTCAGATAATAATGTGTACTAAAATGTTAATGTATAGAAAGTAATGTTATGTACATCGCATCAGCCATAAAATATAAGCTGAGAAGTACACCAAAAACGTGAGAGCCAGTGAAGTTTTTTAGTTTTGTTGGTTACTATCCATGCTTCCTTCAGTCGCTTCAACAACATGGACAGTGAAGAAGTGTGGGTTCTTCACTGCTAGGGGCACATTCTGTACTGGTTGGACTAACAATGGATAGAACTATTACCGTATTTACCCGAATGCAAGATGACTAATCAAAGACAACCCCGCAAACAAAACATGTGTGCCAAAGGAAAATGTATTCATCCAAATCTAACATGACCTTCCAAAAACAAAATATCTGCTAAGTAAAAATATTTTACTAGTAATTTCATAAACTTAATGCACAAAGCATGTCAGATTCTGTCTACATTAATGTCACTGTATTTTCACAGTCAGTGCCTTTATCTTATCTCAAACTCACTCCTAAAGGCACGTTTACACGGGTCCCCCAGGTTGATCAACGCGGTTGAATCAACGAAATTAAATTCAACGGTTGAACGATACTGTTTACACAGTTCCACAAAGGTGAACAAGGCAGTCGATTTCAAAACGGCAGCAAATGAACTTGTGTGGGAATGTTGTTGTGATATGTGACTATTTAATGAAAGAATGTCAACACATTTTAGAAAAAGAAATAAGAGGAAAAAACGACATTCTACTCGTTCTACACTGGGGAACAGGTCGTGACTTGCTTGTTGAAACAAGTAATCTGT
>Ga0209755_10007338_pt1 | contig 11957 bp, 12 predicted proteins | sample TergutCo191P1_FD_187301 | JGI IMG/M metagenome (GOLD analysis project Ga0209755, IMG submission 187301) | Cornitermes sp. P1 segment gut microbial communities from Petit-Saut dam, French Guiana - Co191P1 (SPAdes) (version 2) | ecosystem: Host-associated > Arthropoda: Insects > Digestive system...
CTCCGGCCGCCATACCCATACCCATAAAGCCGGCCATGGCGCCTCCTGTATTTCCCGCAGCTGTTCTCATGGCATCGGTTTGGGCATTAACAAGCGCGGCCGCTGCCATTGTAGGATCCCTCATCACAGTGGCGGATTGAAGCTGCTTGATCCTGTCTTCGTCTTCAGGCGCCGCGGTGCAGGTAATTCCGAAATTGACAATTTCTATTCCCCGGTGCTCCTTCCACTTGGCGCTTAACGCCTCGTTAAGAATCTCCGCAAGCTTCACCGTCTGCAGGGAAATCTCGTGATATTCAAGACCTGTGCCCAGCTTCCCAAGAGACGGCCCCAATACAGTGTTAATTTCAGTTTTGAGCTGGCTGTCAATCTTGTCTTTGGTGAACACATCTTCCACATTTCCGGTGACATTGGTATAGAAAAGCAGGGGGTTCATTATACGAAATGAATATTCGCCGTTCACCCGCAGACTGATCGTCATGCGCAGGTTGATAGTAGGATCTACTATGAGATAGGGAATTGGCGCGGGGGTTCCGTATTTGTTTCCCATGATTTCCTTGGTATTAAAGTAATAGATCCGCTGATCCTTCCCCGGACTGCCGCCGTATTTAAAACGTTCCCCAATATTTTTTAGTGAATCAATAATTCCCTTACCGAGGTCTCCGTAGAAAATAGTGGGTTCGCTGGACTGATCGTAGGTGTATCTTCCGTCTTCGGCGCACAGCTCGACTACATGGCCATTGTCAACAATGATTGCCGTCTGGCCCTTGTTCACCACAATACCGGAACCGTTGGTGATAACGTTGTCTTCTCCCTTGGTGTTGGTGCCTCTTTTCCCGGTTCTCCTTTGCCCTTTCGCGACCAATACGTCCGAGTCAAGACTTTCACATACAAAGAACTCAAGCCATTGATCCGCCAAAACGCCTCCGGCTGCTCCTGCAATTGCTTTTATTAAACCCATAGTTTCCTCCAGAATTAATATATCATAATACTATACTGTACAGGAGCTTTTCAAAAAGATCAGCATGGATCATAATCCCTTTATGCTTATACCCCGGCCGGCATTATTCGCTGATGTTTACAGATCCGAAGCCAAAGTATCCCGTTTTCTGTGCGTCCTTGTTCTTTCGGGAATGTCCTACGGACTTTACAGAGGCATTCAGGATAATTACCTTGCGGACATCATTCTCATCACGCCATTTGAGCGTGGAATCGTGGAATTTTTCAGGGAAATGCCGGGACTCATGCTGATCCTGATACTCGCGATGCTTTACAGGTTTACCGACAGCCGCATTTTCAAGCTGGGAGTTGCCCTTATGACCGGCGGAATGGTTGGGCTCCTGCTGACGAGCTCAAGTCCGTTTCTCATGACGAAATTCTCCGTGATTTTCTTTATGGTTCTGTACAGTACCGGAGAACACATCTGTATGCCCGTAAAGACTACCATTTCCCTGGATCTGGCCAAACGCGAAAAAGCCGGAGCCTCCCTTGGAATTACTTCTTCAATAAACCAGATCGGCCATATCGTGGGTTTTATTCTGGTTATGGTACTTTTTTTCGTCCTCGGCCGTATTGGCCTGGACAGGAAAAACATTTTGGGCTTCAGGATTATCTTCGCCCTTTCAACAGCCCTGATGATTACGGCGGTTATGGTGGTATTGGCCCTGAGGGAAACAACGCTGAAATCACAGCGCAGGCGTTTTTACTTCGCGAGGAAATTCAGCAAGTACTACATACTGGAAATATTCTACGGCGCAAGAAAACAGATATTCATCACATTCGCGCCTTATGTATTGATTATCCAATATAACGCGGATCCTTCCGTCATGTCGCTGCTTTTCGCAATCTGCGCCGGTTTCGGTATAGTCTGCGGCCCTTTGATGGGCAGAATCATAGACAAACTCGGATACAAAATGGTCATGGTCGCGGACACCCTTATTCTAATCGTGGTCTGCCTTATGTATGGTTTCGCGCACAGGCTCTTTTCTCCCGGAGTCGCGTTTATAGTGGTCTGCAGCAACTTTGTACTGGATTCAATAATTTCCATGGCAAGCATGGCGAATAACGTTTATGCCCAGCGAATCTCATCAAGCCAGGAAGAGATCACAGCTACAATTTCCACCGGTATTTCGGTAAACCATCTCATAAGCATATTCATAGCGCTGATGGGCGGGTGGATATGGAAGGTCACGGGCATAGAAGTCTTATTCGCCCTCTCCGCCTTAATGGGGCTCATAAACAGTATTTACGCGGCAACCATTAAAAAGAGCGAAGAACACAGCACTTAGAACGAAATCCGGCCCTCAGCAAAATGAAGGTGAGGACTCAGCCTTTAAAAAACCCCTCAACAGTCATATAAACAAGGGGAATAAAAATGGCCGGGATAAAATTGGCAACTTTTATTTCTTTTACGCCCAAAAAATTAAATCCTATTGCCGCAATAAGGAGGCTCCCTACCGCAGACATTTCCCGGATAATATCGGCGGTGAGCAGGTCTTTAAGCGCCATTGACGCCAACGCGATAGCCGCCTGGTACAGGAAAACCGGGATGCCGGCAAAAGCCACGCCTATACCCATGGACGCGCCGAAGACTATGGAAGTAATTCCGTCGAGCATTGACTTTGTGAAAAGCAGCTCGTGATTGCCCGTAAGGCCGCTCTGCATGGAGCCGACAATCGCCATGGAACCGGCGCAAAAGAGTATGCTGGCTGTTACAAAGCCTTTGGAAAAGGAACGTTTTTCCCCGCTGCCCTTGCCAAGCTTGCGCTCCACCCAGTCACCCAGGCGGTTCATTGCCGCGTCAATGTCAATAAGCTCGCCGATAGCGGCGCCGAACACCATGCTTAAAATAAGAAGCAATACACGCTGATTATCCATAGCGCCTTTTATGCCTATATAAAAAACAGACAGGCCTATGGCTTTCCTGAATATATCTTCAACCCTGGCCGGAATCCCGCGCACAAGGAAGCACCCCAATAAACCGCAGATGACAACCGCGATCCCGTTAACTATTGGCCCTAACATATCTGCCTCAAAAATCTTAGATGATAAACCTGGCCTTTGACCGGTTTTTCTATAACCATTTTCGTAAAATGGCTCAATGGTATTATGTGATTTCAAAAGCAAAGTATCAACTGCGGAAATTGCGCGTTCGGGCAAGGCGGGCAGGCTTTGAAAAAATCTCCTTACGCCAGATAGGTAGCGGGCTATCCACCCGGGCAGCTCGTTGAGCGTGGACTTTTCTTGTGCGTCTAAATACTAAAACCTTGTTTTAGCATTTAGATGAATATTCACTTGGTCACGCTAATTGCGTACTTTACGGGGTGCGTTAGTAAAACCTCCATTGTAAATTCTTGTAATATAAGGAATTAGCGTTGCTGATTCGGTATGCGGGAATTTAGGGAAAAGTGGTGTTATCAGTGGTTACATCAGTTTTCCAAAAATGCGAGGTTTTACCATGCATAACGATTTTACTTTGTTTTCAAGGGTTGTTCCGTCAGGGAAAAAGGTGGTTTATTACTATGCCTATGACGGGGATGGGGCGCGGCGAGGGCCGTGGACTACGGGGCAGTCCAGTAAGACGGCGGCACGGAATTATTGTAATCAGCTAATCCGCAAGGGGAAGTTGATTCCTGGGCGTGGTGCTATGCCTACTTTTGCTGAGTATGCTAAGGGTTGGTGGGAATGGGAGACTTGTCCTTACTTAAAAGATCGCAAGAAGTATAAAGTCCTGACTAAAGCCTATGCTGATAAGGCCAAGCGCTTTACTAAAAATCATTTGCTGCCTTTCTTTGGAAAAATGAAGATGGACAGGATTTCTTCTGAGGATATTAAAAAGTGGTTTGATTACATGATTAAAATGGGCTTCAAGCATACTTCGATAAATGGTGGTGTGGGGTATCTTAAGATAATGCTTAAATGGGCTGTTTATAAAAAAATCATTGCGTCTAACCCCTCATTTGGTATTGAGCAGTTAGTAAATGACAGGCGGCCTCTTGTTATTATTACTCAGGATGAGTTCAAGGCTCTGTTTGTAAAGGATTGGGCGCGGGTATGGAATAATAACTGGATTGCCTGTTTGGGGAATAAGCTGGCTGCTTTGACCGGGATGAGGCATGGTGAGATTTTGGCTTTGAGAGGTGAGTTTGTCTTTGAAGGTTACATTCATGTATGCGCCCAATATGACAGGTATGGATACAGGCCGACGAAAACCAAAGAAACCCGTAATATTCCGCTGGTTCCGCAGCTTATGGCAGAGTTGAAGGAGCTGATGGCTGTAAACGGTAAGGGGTATTTATTTTCCACCAATGGAGGAGCGACTCCTATATATGGCAATTTACTTTATAGGAATTTTATAATTGCTTTGGGCAATATTGGTATGAGCAAGGAAGAAATAAAAGACCGTGGTTTGTGTTTCCATTCGTGGCGGCATTTCTGTAACACGGAGATGCAGAAAGCAGGGATGTCAATTAAAAAAGTGCAGGCAATAACCGGGCATAAATCTGACAGGATGACTGAATTGTATAGTCATTTTAACCCTATTGAGTTTTCGGAAGTCCCCAAATTGCAGGAAGGTTTATTGCGAGACGAAGGCGAAAAGCCGGGTAACGTACCAGATACAAAAGTGTCTTTGATGTTAAGGGTGGTTAAGCCGGAAACTGAATCGATACTAAAACACGCATAACAAGTCTATATGTTAAAAACTGGCTCCTGTCTTTGGCAGGGGCCTTTTTTTATCAATGAAAGTGAAAATTGCGCACTTTACGGGGTTTTTCTCTTTTGCTGCTAACGTATTTTGGTATTAAAGGGAGACATGAGGGATGGAGACCTATCTGACGATTGAAGAATTGGCAGAGTATTTGAAACTGGCGGTTCAGACTATCAGGCGCTATGTACTCAATAAAGAGATTCCGTACCACAAAATCAAAAAGGTTATTCGCTTCCGTCTTTCTGAGATTGAGGCGTGGGTTGAAAGCGGCGCTTTAGTTCCTTCTGTTACCGGTTTGGAGGAGAAGGATAACGCTTTGCTTTTTGATGATGAAGGTGGCTTATGACTGACTTTGACAAGGCTGTTGAGCAGGCGAAGGCTGAGGTGTTGCCGTTTGAGAGTTGGGAAAGGCTGGCGGATGAGAGTTCTGCTGCTTTTTCCGCTTTCTGCGTTTTCAGGGATTTGGGGCTTGAGCGTTCCATCCGCAAGGCGATAGACAGCCATGAAAAGGATGAGGGCTTACGGGGCAAGCGTTACCGTGTGTGGCGTAACTGGTCAACGCAATTTCGTTGGAAAGAACGTACTGCCGACTTTGACCGCCATATTGAAAGGCTGAAACAAGAGGAAGTCCGGAAAACCATCGAGGCCCAGGGCGAAATGCACAGGGCTGTTACCGGAAAAATGCTGGAAGTGGTTAGCAAGAAACTGGACATGATGGACCCTGCGGAACTGACTCAAAACAATGTGACTGCATGGGCAGAATCGGCTATCAAGATGGAACGGGAAGCTTCTGGGCTGGTAACAGCTAACGGCAAGCCGGAAGTAAAGCAAGGCGAATTAAACTTTGTACCGGATTTTCAAGGGCTTTGACTTAAAATCCGCTTCCATGCGGATTTTAAGTTCCGAAGTTTTTACTTTGTAAAAACTTCAGCTAAAGCATTATTTCAGCGGCTTCCATGCCGCCTAAAGCAGGGAACAGGGAATTGGGAGCAATGGGAACTATCAAGATGTTTAAGCCGACTACAGTTCAACGAAAAGCTCTTTCTCTTTTAAAAAGCGGGGCAAAACACATTCTGCTTTTTGGCGGTTCGCGTTCAGGGAAAACTACTGTGCTGGTTATGGCGATAATCTTTCGTTCTTTGATGTATGCCGGAAGCCGTCATTTGATTTGCCGTTACCGCGCTAAGGACGCTCGTTCATCGGTACTGCGGGAGACTTTGATTCCGTGGCTTGATAACACAGTCGGAAAAGGCGCTTACAGGTATTTAGCTCATGAAAGCATGATTACCCTTAACAACGGCTCTGAAATTTGGATTGGCGGCCTTGGGGACAGGGAACAGGCTGACAAGATTTTAGGGCATGAGTACAACACGATTTATTTCAACGAAATTTCACAGTTGAGTTATGCCGCTGTTACTACAGCTTATTCACGGCTTGCAATGCGGATTCAGGGATGTAAAAACCTGTTTTATTACGACTGCAATCCAGGTTCGCCGCTTCATTGGGCCTATAAGATTTTTGCAAATAAAAAGACTTTTCTGACTGGCGAACCGCTTGAGAAACCGGAACTTTACGCTTCTATGCTTCTTAATCCTTTAGATAATCTTGAAAACTTACCGGAAGATTATATTTCCGACATTCTTGACGTTCTTCCGGGAAAGCAACGGGCAAGGTTCAGGGACGGCGCCTGGGTTAAAGCGGAAGGCGTAATTTATGACCGCTTTGATGAAAGCATGATAGTCAAGACTTCCGACCTTCCCGTAAAGTTTGACCGATATGCCGCCGGACAAGATTTCGGGATGAATATTACCAATGTAAAAATCGGCTGGCTCGGTGATGTTATTTATGTCCTTGATGATTACGGCGCTTATAACATGACGACAAAATCATTTAACTCTGAACTTGAGGCCCGTGGCTGGTATGACTGTCCAGATGGCATGGGTATTCCTGTTTATTGCGATCCTGCCGGTGGGGAAAGAATTCAGGAGATTACAGGAGGCGTAAAGGCTAATAACAGTGTTGACAGCGGTATTGACTATATTAACGCGAAGATTGAACGAGGCCAATTTTTTGTCTGTGAAAAATGTAACGGGGTACTCTCGGAGATTTGGGATTATTGCAGGGATGAGGGAGGAGAAATCGTAAAGGTTAACGACCACTTTATGGATGCGCTTCGCTATGCGGTGTTCTCGGATGTGCAATATGGTGTGGTAGTTTTATGAAACGAAGTTTCATACTGAACCCCATTAAGATATTCTCGTCTAATTTTTGGCGGCTAAATAATACTGAAAATGCTTCAAGGAAAATCAGAAACAAAAGTGATAAATGTAATGATTTGTTGTTTGACGAATGTGGTTTTAGTAAATTTTATAATGCCCCTTATACTACAGATTATTATCTAACAAATGCCTGGATAAATATTGCGATCAATATTTTGATTCGTAATTTAGCCAGGGCAGATTTTATACTGGAAAGAGACGGGCAGGAAGTAAAAAATGGGCCCTTATATGATTTATTTCATAGGCCGAATTCTGCACTGTCGCGTTACGACCTCTGGAAAGAAACTGCCGCATGGTGGCATCTTGAAGGAGAAGCGTTCTGGTGGTTCGGGCCGGATTACTCAGGTGGTCTGCCCAAAGAAATATATATTCTTAACCCTCGCAGGTTGCATACAGAAATAACCGGTGATGAGGGCTTAGATGGTGGGGTAAAAAACCGTCATCACCGCTGGTTCTATCAGTGCAGTGGTGAACAAATTCCGATTTATTCTGATGAGCTTATTCATTTTAGAGACTGGAATCCGTGGAATGACATTCGCGGTGTTAATCCGCTTTTATCTCTGGCTCTGGAACTTGAACAGGATTACTTCGCAAATAAAGCAAACTCTACCCTTTTAAAGCATAACGCAATTCCGCAAGGTCTATTAAAGACAGATCAAACTCTCCGGCCCGAAGAAGCAGACGCTATTGAAAGGCGGTGGGAAAGTAAATACGGACAGGTAAAAGCCGGGCGGAAGGTTGCTGTATTAGGCAAAGGGACAAGTTTTGAGGCTTTGAGCTTCACTCCCGATGTTGTAAAACTTTTTGAATTAAAAAGATGGAACCTCTATACAATACTTGCTAAATACGGGATACCGCCGAGAGTTGCCAATATATCAGATAGAACTACCGCATTATCCGGTAAAGATACAAGAGAACAGCACTCGGCATTTTGGCAATACACTTTGATTCCAATTCTAAGGCAGTTTGAGCATATCCTTGAAGGCCAGTTTTTCATGCGCTTCTGTTTGAAAGAAACCGGAAGATTTGATTTGTGGGATATTCCGGAACTTCAGGAAAACGAGGACGCGCAGAGCAAAAGAGATATTGCTGAAATAAACGCAGGGCTGAAAACAATAAATGACGTGTTACGAGAGAGAGGCAAGGAACCTAAACCCTGGGGAGATATTTGGCATAAACCCAAAAACCTGATTTCTGCAGGTGGAGAATGAGCGGTGGTACATTGCTTGTTAGCAGGGCGGAGAAGCTCTTCCCGTATCTGAAACAGCGGCTAGAGGCTATGAATTTCCAGAATGTAAATATCACGGCTGAGGAGAAAGATAGCCTTAACATAGTTATTAACGATCTTAAACCACGGCTTTTATTGGTAGGCAGTTGTTTTTATGAAGCCGCAACACCTTATATGTTGGGACAGCTTTTATTATGTTTTCCCCGCCTTAATATCGCTGTTATTAACATGCAAAGGTATCCCATTTATAGAGCTCCATGGTTTATCTGGTATGGGGCCAAGTCCTATGTGACGGTACATGAAGGGTTGGAAGATTTTTATTCAGGGATGGATGAGATACGAAAAGGTCATACTTATATATCGCCTACGGTGAATCGATTGCTTGAGGCTTCGGAATGGCCGGAAATAAAAAGAAAGGCTGAGAAGCGGCAAATGGAAGTTCTCATACTTTTATGTAATGGTATTTTGCCTTCAGAAGTTGGAGAGCGATTACATATCAGCAAGCGGACGGTTGAATGGCATATCGAGGAATTGAAAAAGGTGTTTGGTGTTGAAAAGCGGGAAGAGCTTGTAAGTATGGCTTTCTATTTGGAAATTGTATCAAAAGATGATTTGTGTTTCTTTTGCAGGAAAGAAAAACCTCCTGCATTACCGAAATGGGCGCTTATTAAATCGGCAGCTAAGCAGTAAAAGGCAATACGGAACTAGGAGTTTATATGATTATAAGAACCAAGAGCGGGGAATTCAAGACGGGCAATGTTTCATCTTTGCTTGATTTTTTGGGTGTTAAAAATGAAGCTGCTGGCGTTTTGAAAGTAGCGCAAGATGTTGAACTTATTGCTTCTGTCCCTTTCTGTTTAGCCACTGATGTTGTTGCAGAAAAAGGTTTTCCGTGGACGCTTTCAACTTATGACCTTGACCGTTTCGGGGAACGTATAGATCCGCAAGGGTGGGACTTTAAGCGGTACATGGAAAATCCGGTTGTTGAATGGGCGCACTGTTACCATATTCCAGCCATTGGGAAGCTTGAGGGGCTTTTCTTTGATGATACAGGGCTTCATGGGTTGGTAGTTTTTAACGACAAGGAGTATGACCTTTTCGGCTGGAGTATCGGGCAAAGAGTTAAGGCGGGAGTAATCCGGGCCGGTTCGGTGGGGTTCAGAGTTATGGAGATTGAAATACCGGATAAAAAAACAGCGGAGGACGGTACTTCCCTTATATTCCGAAAACAAGAACTTCTGGAATTTTCAATCTGCAATGTTCCGGCGAATCCGTTCGCACTAACAAAGAATAGAGAACAAATAACAAAGAATAATGAAACAGGGAATAATGCTGCTTCGTTTTGGGGCGGGGCAATAAATCACTTTGAAGGAGCTTAGTATGGACGAACTGTTGCTGGCTATTAAACAGAAATTGGCCACTATGAAAAAAATTGAAAGTACCGGGTTTTCTGATCCGGCTAAGGCGGCGGAGTATTTTCGGGACAAGGAAATTCTCCTGGAAGAAATGGCAAAGACGCTTGAGACTGTTACATCCAATCAGTCAACGCAGATAGCGGCGTTGGAAGGGACTATAAAGGGTCTTAGAGATGAGCTGAAAACACAAGTCAAGTATCCAAAGGAATTAAGCCGCCGTGAATTGCTTTATAACCTCGGTAAGGGTATTGCAGCGGCGTGGTCGGTTAATCATAAGGTTTTGGCGGATCTGGCGTTTTCGCCTAACATGAAAAGCGAGAACTGGACAAACCCTAAAGATGTTTCATGGAGCGAAAAGGGCTGGACTGTCAGCAAGGCTGCCCTGGGCGATCCGATGGGAAACATGGCTACGAATGAGCAGTTTTTGATCAATCCGATTTATGAAACTGAAATAATGCAAGATGCAGCCAAAAAAAGCGTGATGATGAATCTTGTCCGGCATCGTCCGATGACCGGGCCTTCTATCTTCCTTCCCACAAGAGACCGGGGCGGTGTTCAGCTTAACTGGCTTACTGCCTATGGTCAAAAAATCGAGGGGTCGAAGCCGAAGGGCGCGGAGCGTGTTGAGCTTAAAGCTTACACTCTTGCTGGCTACATTCCGTGGTTTGATGAATTCGAGGAAGATGTTTTTGTGGATTTGGGTTCCATCTTCATAGATGAATTCATGGAAACCTACGGGCAGGAGTTTGACCGTCAATGCCTCCTTGCTGATGACGATCCTTTCACCGGAGCTATGGCTTGCGCTGATGTTACCAAAGTAACGATAGCGGGTAGTTCCATCAACGATCTTACATGGAAGGATTTCAGGGATGCTGTTTACAAAGTTCCTGCCGAAGAACGCAAGGACTGTTCATGGTTCATCAATGAAACGATCCTCAATCATGTTGCGAACATCGAGGACACAACAGGCCGTCCGATCTGGCGGCGGCCTACTGAAGCTATGCCTGGGCGTTTGGACTTGTATCCCTATCATGAGGTCAATATTCTTCCTCAGATAGCTGATATTGAGGAAGATACTCCCTTCGCAATTTTCATGAATCCAAAAAGGATACAACATGGGAACAGGCGGGGTATTGAATTGAAAAGGTTTGACGCTACGACAGAGAGCCTTGAATATGGGGAACTTTTTTTGAGGTTCAGAAAGCGGGATGGCTTTCTCGTTACACGCCCGAAGGGGAATATCATCGTTCTGAAAACAAAGGCTTAAAAAAGGAGCCGTCCGGGTCTAAAAAACTGACATCCTTGGCAGTTTTTTAGATTGGAGTTTTTCCATGAAAAACTCCAGTAAAACATTTATCAAAACGCCATCCATGGCGACGGACGGCTTTTTTTTAAAAGCTGATTAATTCTGATTAAGCTGGCTTTTTTTTCGTTCTTTGCGTATAAATATCTTAAAGTCTTTAACTGCTTCTTTTATTGTTAAAGTGATATAACGCTGCTCATAAAAATTACCCTCATTATCTAAATAGCATAAGCCATAAGTGTCATCAGGGTAAAATACTATACAAAAATTGTGAACTGATAATCTTTCCATGATTAATTCCTTATAAGCTGGCTGCCGAGCCGTGCCCTTATTTCGTCAAGGGTTTCTTCGTCTGCTGGTACTTCTTTTTGACCATCTGAAAAAATATAGGCATGATGCTTGAAACTGTACCAAAAACCTATGGCTTCTAACTGATAACCGATAAGGGGATTGGTAAAGCAATAAAGCCAATTACCTATAATTTCTGACTTAATACGAAAGCTTAAAACAAGATTGATAGCATCTTGAATATTCTTAGCCTCCGGAAACATTCCGTTATACTTGTAAACACTATGCAGTTTAACAAAGTGGCGAATAACGTTCATATAAACCTCCAAAATTTTATCATCCCGGCGCGGGGCCGGGGTTCTGTGAATTAAAAGACTGCTTGTATTGCGGTTTGTTCCTTCGTGGAAAATTGTGAAAAAACGTCTTGCCTCTGCTTGATGTGAAAAGAACAGCCATTGCATTTTGTGTTGTCCTTGCATGATTGACAAACTTTTGATGAGTCCACAAAGGATGAAACAAGCTGGACCATGATGTTGACGGCGGCCGGCATGGAAACACCCATAGCCCATGCGAGCCGCCTGACTGAGACAGCCGCCATTTCTGAAAACTGCGGAGTGTAATACCGCTTCTGATTTGTAGGTTGCATTTAGAAACCTCCGGAAATGCCCGATTTGTAAACGGGCGGGATGGGACAGCATACGCTACCCCTTGAGTCCCAAAACCGCCGCCGTGTTTTTCC
>Ga0209755_10007339_pt1 | contig 11956 bp, 14 predicted proteins | sample TergutCo191P1_FD_187301 | JGI IMG/M metagenome (GOLD analysis project Ga0209755, IMG submission 187301) | Cornitermes sp. P1 segment gut microbial communities from Petit-Saut dam, French Guiana - Co191P1 (SPAdes) (version 2) | ecosystem: Host-associated > Arthropoda: Insects > Digestive system...
ATACATGACCAAATGTACCTAATTCCTTGTCATCCCACTGGTTTCTGAGTCACTGCATTATTTAGCTTTGCATGTGATGGGAATGACCCCCCAGCTTCTGCAACAAAAATCTGTCACCTAATTGCCTTCTGGCATCAAGCTGCCAGTGCTGACATTGCCCATTATTATTGTTCTTTCAGCCCTACGTAATGTTGTTGTGTGGGCAGCAAAATGCAGAAAAGATGACTAGTACAGCAACAAACTTCACTGGTGTATGCTTTCAAGCCTCACAAATAAAAAGATACAAAATAATTTTTGTATGTAAGAAATGAATAAATGTTAATGGTTGTCCCCTTACACAAAGAACAAAACTTAATAAAGTATGGCACTCATTTGAGTAGTCAGTGTTTCAATTGTATCCAACAGATAAGCTTACAAGAAACGAATCTGCCTCATACTTAGGAGGAACCAGAAATTTTCAGAAACCAATTATTCTGTCTTTAATTTTCCATAGTTACCCACATTTCTCGCAGGATAGCATTAGGATGAAATATAAATTGGAGTTTTCAAAGCAACTTAACGATTATAAAACCTTCACAGGCAACCTGCATGTACACATAAGTTTGGAGATGATGTCCAAAATCTCAGTGACCTGTTCTGTCCCCATCATAAGGAAATTAAGAAGTCTGTAGTAACTATGTCATTTCCTGATGAAGGAGACAGAGCAGGTCTCCAAAACTTTGTACTTCAACACTAAACTGATGTGGCTGGTCACCCACAATGATATAACTAGAATAAAACCTCAAAATATGTCATTAGTAACTAAAATAATGAGACTGCAGTAAAATGTATAATGATTTAAATATAACTAGTAAGATGCATCGGGAGCCAAAGGAGTAGGACAGCCTCGAAGGTGTGCACCTTGCTGACAGGTACATACTAATAAAACTTGAGTAAAGCCGGATATTCCTACTAAGTCCTATACATGCATGTCCAAGTCATGGCTCCTGGGCAACGTGTACATGGCTAAGTCATGTAAGGGCGAAAAGTGAGTTCCCAACGCTTTAAAATTGGGACTGGTCAGGTAAAGGAGACAACCCTGACAGAAAACATCGGTCCTCCAGGATAGCTGGGGGTTGGGCATGGGGCTGACAACCCCATCCTACAAAATTTATGGTTCAGAAACCATGTAAAGGATGCCGGACAGATTTAGGAAGAAGACCATGCAAACAAAATAAGGATAAAGATAAGGTGTTCGCCACCTGGGATGTTCGAAGCTTATACAGACCTGGAGCCCTAGCCAAATTAAAGGACGAATTAAATAAAAATGGGATTGCCATAATTGCACTTCAAGAAATTAGGTGGAGTGGAAGTGAAATCTTTGATTCTGGAGATTTTATAGTATGCTACATGGTAATAAAGAGAAAAGGCAATTTGGAACTGGATTCCTAATAAATAAAAAATATGAACATCTTATTATGGGCTTTAGCCCAGAAACAGACCATATATGTACTTTACAGATAAGAGGCGTATTCTTTAACACAACAATAATATGTGTTCACGCCCCAACAGAAGAGAAAGATGATGCGCAGAAAGACGACTTTTATGAGGACTTGGAAAGAATATATATGAAAGCAACCAAACATGATATAAAAGTCGTAATGGGGGACTTTAAACCAAAGTGGGTAAAGAATTAGGTCTAGCTCCAAATGTAGGAAAATATAGGCTCCATGAAGAAACAAACAATAATGGATGGAGAATGATAGATTTTGCTATAATAAAGAATATGGCAATAAGTAGCACATTGTTCCAGCATAAAAGAATTCACAAAGAAACATGGAGATCACCAGATGAAACTACATCATATCAGCTGATCATGTGATGATTGACTCCCAACATGCTACAAATATACTAGATGTGAAATCCTATAGAGGTGTGGGTTGCAATACTGATCATTACATGGTTAAAATTAAATACCGACAATGGATATCAACTACTGGGAAATTAAGTGCACAGAGAAATATCAAGTATAATGTAGAAAACCTGAAGGTGGGAACCAATGCTAAAGAATATAGAAATAAGATAGAACTACTACAAATACTACCCAATATTGAGGATCAACATGTAGAAGCCACCTGGGAAGATATAAAGCAAGTAATATGTAAAGTAGCAGATAAAAGTTTGGGACATAGGTCAAGAATGGTAAGGAATGGCTGGTATGATGAGGAATGTGAGGAAGTATTTGAAGAACAAAATAATGCACAACTAAAAATGCTACAAAGGAAGATGCAAGGTAATATTGAAGCTACAAAAGAGGCACGTAGGGCACAAAGGAAAGTATGTAGGAAGAAGAAAAAATATTATGAAGAGGAAAAACTGAAAGAATTGCAAGAGAAATATAAAAGAAATAGATTGAAACAATTCTATGAAGGTATCCGCAAGATAAGGACTGGCTTCCAACCAAGAACTACAATGTGTAAAAACAAACAGGGAGTAACTGTAGGAGAGGAGAAAGATCCACTGGAAGTGTGGACAACATACTTTAAAGAATTACTTAATCCTAAAGGTAATATGACAACATCAAAAGAAATCAATTATTTCGGACCGGAAAATAATATAATTGCACCTACACTACAAGATACTTTGGGAGTCGTAAGAAATCTGAAGAATAATAAGCACCTGGGGAGGATTCAATTACCTTGGATTTAATAAAATATGGAGGTAGGAAGTTATGGAATAGAATCCATCAATTAATCAAAATAATATGGGAAACAGAACAGATGCCCCAAGAGCGGGGCACAGCCATAAGATGTCCGATATATAAACAAGGTGACATGCTAGAGTGTTGTAACTATCATGGAATAGCACTTCTCAACGTAACTTATAAGATCTTCACAAATCTATTTACCAGATATATAGAACCCTATGTTGATGAAATATTAGGAGACTACCAGTGCGGCTTCCAGAAAGGTAGATCTACTACTAACCAGATTTTTTGTCTGAGAATGTTCTTGGAGAAAGCATGTGAATATAAGGTAGATACAGATCAATTGTATATTGATTATAAACAAGCATATGATACCATAAACAGGGCTGAGCTGGTGGAAATAATGAAGGAGTTTGGAATACCAATGAAGTTGGTAAGATTGGTCAGAATGACCTTAACAAATACAAATAGTAAGGTGAAAATCCAAGGAAAGCTATCACCTAGTTTTGAGACAAAGATTGGACTGCATCAAGGAGGTTCGTTATCCACTCTTTTATTTAATTTGTGTATGGAAAAGATAATAAGAAATGTTAGAATCAACCCACATGGAACAATTTTTAATAGAACAAGGCAATGTCTTGCGTATGCAGATGATGTAGTGATGCTGGGGAGAACAGAAGGATATATAAAAATAACATTAGAAGAGATGGCAGAAATAACCCAACAGATGGGCCTTCAGATGAATGACACTACAACAAAATACATGATAAATAGACAAGATGGAAATAAGGTAAAGGAAACTGAGTTGATGGGAAAGAGATATGAAAAAGTAGAATCTTTTAAATATCTGGGAGCATTGATGACAAGTCTTAATGAGATAGAAACTGAGATCAAAAATAAAATTGCTGTCGGGAAGAAATGCTATTATGCATTAGGACCAATAATTAAAAGAAGATCTATATCCCAGTCAATTAAAATTTGTCTCTACAAAATGATCATAAGATCAGCTGTGACATATGGAGCAGAGACATGGATGCTGACAAGTAAAATTGAAAAAATGTTAATGACATGGGAGAGAAAGATACTGAGGAAAGTATATGGACCAACAAAGGAGAGTGGACAGTGGAGAATTAAAACCAATGAAGAATTGAGAACCAAATATAAATCCCAAGATACTGTGACCATAATAAAGATTTGAAGACTAGAGTGGTTTGGACATGTAAGTAGAATGAATGAGACAAGGCCTGTAAAGAAGATTTTTGAGGGAAAATTAGAAGGAAGAAGAGGTAGAGGACAACCCAGACTCAGGTGCATACACAATGTGGAAGACAATTTAAGGAAGCTCAGTGTGAAATGACGGAGAATGAAAGCATTGAATAGAGAGGAATAGGTACCAATTATAAGGCCAAACTGAAAGGGCCGTAGCACTATAGGAAGAAGAAGTTACCTTCTCTTGCTCATTTTATGAAGTTGGTTCCTCAGAAGCGTGCTTAAATGTGAATCGCTGTTGCCACTTTCAGAACCTGGTAAAAAGGAAGTGTTATGAATGGTCAGTCTGTAATCTGAATCAGTATTTCATTTCTGAATCAACTGCATTCATTTTCCACAACCAGGATAAAATGCTGTACCCAACTGTAGATACAATGGTGAAATATCAAGTTCTTTGGCAGTGAATGTTAAGATTATGGTCTTCTCGGATGTGATACCACGTGGTATGGCAGATAGGTACCAACAATTAGTAAGAAACTTGCTGCCTCCATCTTCAGGTAGGAGAAAGAACAGATGACATGTTTCTCTGACATACTGAAGCATATTTACCAGTCTACTTGGCATCACATCATAGAATACCATAATCTTAATATTTTTCAAGTTACAAAAGACATTTTTATTCTACTAAAGTGCCTTAGGTCTTACTGGACAGGTTGTAAGTGGGATTCACATCCATTTTTGGTGTGATGACAAAATAACAATTCCCACAGTCTGTGTCAAGGATTAGACCCCATATGCACAGACTAAAGACAATACTTTAATTCAGTCATCATCAGTATCACATTTCTTTACCACACTAGGACCATAAACAAGTTTGATGACTTTTTTGCTGGCAGTTCATTTATATTTTAATTTTTTCAAGTAATTTTGGAAGTAAGTAATAAATGAAGACCGTCTAAACTCAGCTTGCTATACAGTATAAAGTAACATTACGGTGCTCTGGAATGTGCAGGTCTACAGTCTGTTACCTAGTACAAAGATTTCAGAGAAACCTGTTACCTCTGTCAGCAGGGTATTACTTAGGGTTCAACATTTTTCCTCCTAAATAATGGTGCTTATCTACCAGCCTACAAGTTGTTGGGGGCCCATAGAACTGCATTTATTTCTCAGTACAAAAGTGATGCAGATTGCAAATTACTACCATGATACGATACCTGCAGTGAAATACAGAGAGTAATATGGTACTATATATAAGTTCTGTTGGATTTTAAAAACTGTCTTACAGAAGTCATGTCATAAATATAACTGTGACATAACACTATTTAAAACTGCATTTACACACACACACACACACACACACACACACACACACACACACATATATATATATATATATATATATATATATACGATGTATGTACCTCACCAAATACTCGTACTATTTGGGTGATCAAATCAAGAAGAATGAGATGTGTGGGGGATGTGGCCAGTATGGTAAACAGGAAAGGTGCATACAGAGTTTTGATGTGGAGAACTGTGGACAAGAGACCACTTGGAAGACCTTGGCATACATTGCGGGATAATTTTAAAATGAATCGGCAAGAAGTGGGACGTGGAGGCATGGACTGCAGTGATGTGGCTAAGGACAGGGACAGGTGGTGGGCGCTTGTGAATGTGGTAATGAACTTTTGGGTTCTGTAAAATGCAGGGAATTTCTTGACTAGTATCGCAGGAACTCTGCGCCATGAGTTAGTTAGTTCAGTGACTCACTGTCTAATTTACATCACAAGGTCTAATCTTCCTCAATTTTTTAAGTTTATCAAGCCTTCCCCTAGTTCTTTATTTTAGTTTTCAAAATTACAATATACTAGTTTTCAGCCTATTTCAGTAGCAGGTAAACTGCATGAAACCAATGACATCATTGTGTCTGCAATTTTTTTTTAATTTTAATTTGGGTGTGGAGGGGGGTGGGGGGCCGCAGCTCAGCAGCCCGCTTTTGGATGCACGCCAGACTATAAGTAATATGTTTCTCTGTCATCTATGGCAATAATTAATAATAAGAGATCTGGAAGTGTTTCCTGGAAACCTGTACTTACCTTCAGGTTCATCACCCTCAAAATCACTTGGCTCTACAGACAATGTATGCTGCTTTGATGCCTCATTAAAGTCCTGGAGAGGTGGTCTCTGACGTGGTGCCACAGATTTAGGATTTAAAGTACCGTCTTTGTTTCCTTCCTCTACTCTCTCACGTGCTCGAGCTAGGATGGCCTGTAGTTCTTGTGATCGTGTGGTTTTGTACTGTACAAAAAAATTATAAAGTAATAACACATTAAATAATTGGGCCCCACTTGAATCCCAGGCCAGTCCATGTGGAATTTATGGAGGACAAAATGACAGTGGGACAGGTTTTTCTTAAGGCATTCTTGTTTTCCCGTCAGTATTACATGGGCAATTCCATTATCAACTTCCGATTGGTTTGTAAAAAGAAACGCGTTGTCATAGCGCCAAAGTGCACACTCAGTAGTAACAAGTAACATTTGTTATCACTGAATGCCTACCCTCGTATATTTTCACTGCGTAGTGTAGGAGTAAATACTGATGAAACATGGACACTATCATTGTCGCTTCCGCCAGCTGTGAGGTACGTATTCTGGGACCGTAAGGGAATTTTGTTGACAGAATTCATGGCACCAGGGACCACAATAACCTTACCTCTGATTCTAAAATCGTGAATGCATCAGAAGAAATAGAAACAAAATTTCACCCATAGTCATCTAGTGTTTATTGAGACAATAATTTGCTTATACAAGGAATGTTAATACCACCATATGCCGCATAACTTTTTTTTTTTTGTAAGTCATTTGGTTTGGTTTGGTTTGGTTTATTTCTTCATCCATCCAGTCACATATGTAACAATGGATACATCAATTACAGATTACAATTTACAACACAACTTATAATCTTATACATCCACACAATACAACATAATAAATAAAAATACAAAATTTAAAGACCAACCTGAAGTGGTATCTGTCACTACATCTACATATATGTGCATTTATATAAATATACCTAAGAGTTAAGAAATCAAATTAAAAGTAATAATATAGAATGGTACTGAGTTATGTTACATGTAAGAATATTTAGATGTGTACTTTTAAAATGATTATGCTAAGCCATGATCTCTACTGGAATTCCAAGCAAAATATTCCTCCAATGAGTAAAATGAATTTATAAGAAGGAAACTTTTTAAAACAGATCTGAATTGGTTTATGTCGTGAGATCTATTTTTGATGCTAGTAGGAAGGTGATTAAGAACTTTGATTCCAAAATAAAAGGAATCTTTTTGGAAAGTTGTTCAGTTTGCAGTTGGAGTAAGAAAGTCAGAAATAAATGTGGTGTTAAAATTATGAATTTCTAAATTTGATTCATGTAAATCTCTATTTTTGGCAACAAATAATAAAAGGAAAAAAAAAATCATTGTGATTTAAATGGTATAATTTTTAGATTCTTGAATACCTGATGACAAGAATCTCGATTTCTGGCATTCATAATTATTCTAATTATCCTTTTACAAATTTTAAAAATATCAGAGCTGTATGCAGAATTACCCCAGGAAATTATGCCACATGATAGGTTGGAATGAAAATATGAAAAGTAAATTGTCCTTAGTATATCTTGGGACATTAAATGTTTGACATACCTAGTCTCTTTAATCAGTTTATTGTCACAACTTATTTTTTTATTAATTTTGTAACTATTTTTAGGCTTAAATTGCAAAACATAGGTTTTATCAAAATTTAATGATAACAAGTTACAAGTCATTTATATTATCAATTATATTGTTAATATCTTCTTTAAATTTTGAGGAACTAGGATTTGTAATTATTATGCTTGTGTCATCTGCAAATAGAATCGGTTTCGATGGCTCAGCTACTATATTCATTAGATCATTATATAGATTAAGAAGAACAAAGGACCAAATATTGGACCTTGAGGAACACCATGTTTTATTTTGCCCCATCCTGAAAAAGTAGTAGTATTATTAGAAGAGCTATTATTTATTAGTACAGTGTGATATCTATCACTGAGGTATGATCTTAGTAGTGCATTGGTTTTGCCCCTGAATCCATAAAATTCACATTTAGACAATAGTATATCATGATTTACGGAGTTTATATGCTTTTTTTAAGTCACAAAATATTCCACCAACTGTTAATTTATCATTAGGTGATAGTAATATTTCTTTTATTAGTTTGAAGGAGGCTTTTTCAGTTGAGGAATTAATTCTGAAGCCATATTGTTCGGTTGTTAATATATTGTTTTGGTTGAGGTGTTGGTACAATCTTGTATATATAACTTCCAGAATCTTTGAAAAGGATGTAAGTAAAGAGATAGGTCTAAAATTGGTCATATCCATTCTGTCTCCTTTTTACGTACAGCAGGCTTAATTTCAGAAAGTTTTAATCAGGAGGGAAAAATACCTGACGAAAGTGATTTGTTACGTATGTATGTTAGAGGACCTGTGATAAAAGGTGTACTTACTTTTAGAATTTTCATAGGAATCCCACCATATCTATGAGAGTTTTTGGAATTTAGTGAGTCGATAATTTTTTTCTATTTCCGTGGGTGTTGTAATATTTTAGTTTCATGTCTCAACAGGGAAGCTTAAAGTTTTTATGAAGATAATGTATGGAATTGTTACAATTTAATAAAGTTTTATCATTTTTAATGTTACTAGTTATTTTGTCAGCTACTGTTAAGAAGTAGTTACTGAAAGAGTTTGCAATTGATTGTTGATTAGTAATTAACTTTCCATCTATATTTTTGAGTTTAGTACCTTCATTTGTATGGTTTTTGCATGTTTCCATTTTTATAATATTCAAGATAATTTTTATTTTATTGTTGGACTTATTAATTACTCTTGTTAAAAAAAACACCAATCCAGCATCCAAAACAAAACCAAGCAATTAGAACTAAGTTAGCACTCACCCCTGAAATACTTCTTTGTACATGAAGCTGTGAATCAAGGCGATGGCCTTCATCTTTACCACAACATTGCTCCAGTTTGGATTTTCCAAGAGAGAAGAGTTCTCCTCCACTTACACCCTTTAGCTTCTTGCAAGTTCTAAAAACAAGTAAACTATCTTCAGAAGGTGTTGCTATTGTACAGTACCAGAAAGTACATAACAACAGGAATTCTGATGAAAAAAACAATAATCAATATTGGTGTAGTGTTGGCAGTGGAACCTGTGTTAGTATATTTGGAGATGCTGCCTGTAGAAACTGGACAGTGTTAGTTTTGAGGTTCCCATGATGGCAGAGGCATAGCTAGGTTTTTTGAAGCCCAGGGAAAGTAATCACAACAGCCGATCCTACTGGAAATTATGAACTTTAAAAACATCACAATCATTTATTGAATTTCCTTTTATTTGTGTAAATAATTTAAAATTTGTTGAGTGCAAAAATAAAATTTTTTAATTTTGAAATATTGATTTTACCACCCCTTTGGAATCTGCTGCTCTGGGCAGTCTCATCATTGCCCCCCCCATCGCAGTTATGCCACTGCATGGTGGTGAGCCTAGTGATTAAAATCATCTGGTGTGTGACACTGTGTACTATGGTATAAAGTTCATATCGGCATTGTGGAGTAAACTACTGCCTCCATTATGATCAACAGGTTTTCACAAATTTTCCAAAACTCTAGGCGCAATCTCAAAATTCTATATGCCAGAAGAGTGAAATACATAAAATTCCATACTGAGGACCAAAAATGTAAGAGGCCACCATACAAAACTTTATTGCCACAGCGACCTGGCTCTTGGGATTTGGGCACCCTTTCTGTTCACTGCGCAGTTTTGCTGAGCCTCTTGTTACTTGCTTGTCCTAAATCCAAATATTCTCCTCAGCACATGTTCTTGAAGATCCTCAGTCTATGTTCTTCCCCTCACATAAAACACAAAGATGCACTTACAAGACAGAACAACAGAAAAAAGTGTGTTTTTTTGTATTTTAATCTTCATAATTTCACACAGTAGGTGGAGATCTTTTATCTACTCAGGGTAAAGCTACTAAACTTTATTTTTCAGTTGCTTGTAAACTAGTAAGTGCAATACTAAATTCTGTGTCAACTGTACATGTAAGTACAAAGTACATATTTTTCATAAACCATCACTGGAGAACCATTACAAAATAATCCTTAAACTTTCAACTTACTTTCCACTGAAGCCCTTTGCTGCAAGCCAGTTTTGAACTTCATCTGGATTAGACCTCTGGCTGATATATACTTCTGGGGTTTTTACAATATCCAAATTGCGTCTCTTCTCCCGGAACATATCCAAAACAGACTTCAGCTCATCCTGTAAGTCCTGGGAACTCTGATCTAGAGGTAAACAGTGGTGAGAAAGCTGGTGTCTGTTACCACATTACTTGGAACTTATATGAGTTTATTCCAATGAACAGCAATTCAAAATAATTTGTACCAAATATCATGGAAGATAAACTGATCTCTGTGCTTAATTTAAACATCAAACTTTGAAGACTTATGAGACAGTGAAAATGCAACACCACACACTCATCACCTTTGACACTAGAACTCCATGCCTTGCCCACTTTTTGTCTGGCAAATTTGCCTCATATACCAGTTCGATAAGATACTAGTTTGGCTGCAGAGTCAGTCATGATGCTGTCCCTATTGCAAATCAAACCCCAACTCCTTGGTCACATAGTCTATAACCCAGTCATTACACTGAGCTACAGAAAAGAATTAACAAATATTCTTTGTATGCGCTGTCAAGGTAGTACAAACAGCTAGAACACTTGAATGGAAACCTACAATATAAAAAGTAGACCTATACTGGAAACAAACTTCTGTTGTAAAATACATACACTGTCCCTTAAAATAAGCTGCTATCACATTACGTAACTCCTTACTTTCAAATATGAGCATCTAAAAGTGTGTGTTTCTACCAAATACATTTCAACTATCAAACCAAATCAACTTTGCACTTTGAAGTTGGTTTCCACCAGTACATTAGAGAAAAAATAAAGCAGTTCAGATCTTCCAGCCTCAGTGCATGCAGTTTGTTTGCTTTAGTGATAGATATGAACATTTTTGTATCTATGGAATATTTGTGTTAAAATATTTTTGTATCATTCACAGCCATAAAATGGCCTCTATTTTGTTACTTCTACAGAATTGTAAGTACACTTTAGCTCAGGTAATATGGTGCATTGGCTGTGACCACAGTCACCACTTCTTTAACAAACTGAAGTGCAACATAAATTTGTGTTAATTAAAATATGTCACTCCTTGGCACTGGTCTACACTATCAGATTATATCTCAAGCAATTATGGTTAGATGTGAAGTTCAAATATTAACACTATGCCTTCACCAAACACACCCTCTGAAAACTGATCACATTACTCAGTTATTCTCTTCGAATGTTCATTTCACAACTTCAGCCTTGTACCCTTGGGTAAAGGGTGGGAGGCTGATTGAAACTGTGACTAAAGTAGCTAGGGTATGAAGCTGCAAATCATCCACTTAGGTAAAGACCCATTGCATGCTACGAAGGCTTATAGGACTGGCAGAAGTATAGCTCCACTCATGCTTAAGCTTAGCACTAGATAACGGTAAACGGTCAACTTCACACCGCAGCCCTTTTACCCCTGCAAAAACGGTCCCACAATACCCACAAACAGAAGTCTGTGTAGGCCCCAGAAGAGTCTGGAAATGTCCCCTACAGGAATTTAATGAACCTTGGTCCAGCCCAAAGCAGCCATTAAACCATCTACACTCCCACATTTCCTCACCTCTGATTAGTGCCAAAGTTAAAAATTTATCTTAGTGCTGAGACTATGGAGCTATGACTCCAATCAGCTGCACACCTTCAGAGAATAGTGCTTAATCAAAAACAAGGACAAATCTACTTCCAACATGAGAGATGAATTTTTTATAAAAAACAGTCAGCAACCCAAGACTATTTCATGCCCAACAAAAGGATGATTAGTGACAGTCACTCTGACAGTGATGTGGAATAAAGTGGTAGTGACCTAAT
>Ga0209755_10007340_pt1 | contig 11955 bp, 12 predicted proteins | sample TergutCo191P1_FD_187301 | JGI IMG/M metagenome (GOLD analysis project Ga0209755, IMG submission 187301) | Cornitermes sp. P1 segment gut microbial communities from Petit-Saut dam, French Guiana - Co191P1 (SPAdes) (version 2) | ecosystem: Host-associated > Arthropoda: Insects > Digestive system...
TCTTCCGGTATATTTTCTTTTATATGATAATTTCTATATTCATTCAACCAAAATGGTTCAAAATTAAATAATAAATCTTTTTCGGATCTGCTAATCACCTTTTGATAAAAACTGTATATCCAATAAACATCTGTAATTGATTCAGGTAATGAGGAGTTATTTAGCAATAATATATGTCTTGCATCAACAAACCCTTCTATACCTTGATTTGTTTTAACTAATATTGTTGGTTCATGTTGAGGAAATATTATTACATTACCATCATGAGGACCACCCATTTTACCACTATAAAAAACAATTTCACTTTCTGACAATGTTGCAACTGGAGTATACATCCGTACAGGATGATCAAGATGAGAATCTTGCGTTATGATATAGGTGATATCGTCACATAATATATTACTATATATTGCAACTAGAATAATTATAAATAGTATCAATCTTTTCATACTATATCCTCCTATATTCTTTATTGTATTGCCTAAGCCGAACTTGCCGTTTTTGAAGGCGGCATACCTTCTGTTATACTTGCAGTATACTGTTTATTTCTGCGATCTGCAAGCCGTTTGTGGTTATATCCTTATAATTTTCTTTATTTTATTGACTGACATTACTTACCAAACGTACTGAAGCATACATTAAATTACGATCATAGTTATCAGCTCTAATATCTGGAGAAAATTTTATCCTTTCTTCCGGTACAAAGGAACTTCCTATTATATAATTTGTTTGGTTATTCACTCCGATGAATTCAATATATGTGTTTCCTCCTTTTTGTAATAAAAAAAATGGTGTATTAAAGTTAAATAAAGAATTTCTACATGGGTTATGCGATGGTTTTAATTCCCCGTATTCTATCCATGGACCGATAATCCACTCAGAAGCCGGGCTGCTCATGTCATGTATTCCTAATTCGTTTGGTTTCATTTGCCCGGGAACATAACTCATTTGCCAAAGAGAACTTTCAAAATCATATAATACTTCTACAAATGGAAAAACATCAGAAAGTGTATTACTTCCTGCATATCGATACTCCTTTGATTTATTTCCTCCTTTTGCAGCGAATTCCCATTCAGCTTCTGTTGGCAGACGATATCCATTAGCATCCCAATCTATATAAAAATTATGGTATTTTACAGATAACCCGTGTTCATTTGAATTTATCTCCATTATTTTATCAATTGATAATATCGGTTCTGTTTTTCCTTCCAGCCAATATACCGGTGTCATTCCTCCCATGACGCTAAGCCAGTTAGAGACAACTATTGCTTCTGTCCATTCAATAAGTGCATTTGGTACCGTACCAAACATACGTGATGGATTTATGTTATTAGTTTCATAGCCATTGGTTATAGCCCAATTATATGCTTTTAAAAAATTAAAATCTGTAAGAACATAACGACTTATATAAAACGAATCTAAACTGATTTCCCTTCCTTGGATACTCATAGTCCCGCCTTCAACAAATACCATTTCTATATCAAAAATTGGAGCATCAAGAAGTATCAATTCATAAATGGATAGAGGTTTACCTGATATTAAATCTGACTCGGCATTATTTAAATTTTTATCATACATATTTTCATTTATTTGAGAGTTATTTTCAAATGAAGAACGATTTAAATGAGTTCTGTTGCATCTAATAGCAGCAATGAATACTATAAAAATAATTATTATTTTATTATTCATACAACCTTCTAATATTGAATTATTTAACATATTCTTTGGTTCAATTTATATTTACAGTATATATTATATTTCCGCGTTCTACAAGCAGTTCGTGGTTACTTCTTCTTCCTCAACACCATAACCCCACCAACAATTCCCGCGCCAATTACAATCCATACCCAAAATGGCAATGGCTTTACGTCTTTATCATTTTTATTATCGGTATTACTTGATTCTTCTTCTGTTGATTCTAACTTTAAACTATCAGGTATTTCAAAAATTGGCGGAATACCTGTGCTGCCCTCCGCCCGTCTTGGCCATATTACATTAGTTAAATCGCAGGTGTTTGTTCTTATAAGACTTTGATATTGTTTAATAAATTCTTTCTGTACTTTAATAAATGTTCCGAGGTGCATATCATTTCCATTTACATAAATATCAAGATAATCGCCGTCTATGTATAGGAATAAAGTTACAGCATCTCCAGGTTTATATACATCCCAAAATGAACTACCATATAAAAATGCTCCTCTCCATCGAAGATCACGAACAGATATTACACAAAATACCAAATATCCATAATCTTTATTAATTATATTTTCCACAGCAAAATGTGTTCCAATTCCTAACTTAATAACCGAATTATAAAACATGGCTCTGCCGTTTTGAATATCCGCTTGTGTATTTCCATACCATGGAAAATAATCTTTTTCGATCCAATGATCAAATGCAAATATTCCCGGTTGAATATCACGAAGTATATCGCGATTTTTTCCGGATAAAACAGCTCTATAATGTTCCGGCACCCACATCTCATTTACATCACCAACAGCTATTTGAGGATCATTTGGCTGCCCGATATTTGGATTAAAGCGATCCATAGGGTAATCAATAAATATATCATTGCCAAAAAAATCTATAGTACTTTGCGGATAAAAATATTTTGCAAGAGTCCAATATATATCATCTGCCTCATTAATATTTATCAGTAAATGCCAATCAAATGAATCTCTGAATGTCATGCTGTAAGAAACATCTGTTTTTGAATAAATAATATCACCGGTATTTATAAATATGGATTTGTCGCTATCAATATCTCTACCCCATTTAAAAGCTGTTGTATCTCTCTCTGCAATAAAAAAAAGCGTTTTTTGAGCATATAAATTACTAGACACTAAAATACAAAATAAAACTATAATTTTAAATTTATTATATTCCAATTTGTTCCGAGTTATCAAATGGGCTTCTCCTGTTATTTATTAATACTGTTTTTATTACATTTCTTTCAGTATTTTTTGTATTATAACATAAAATTGTGAAAAAAGACAAGTAATTTTAACCCTTGCTAACCGTTAAAAAGCACAGTAAACTGTTAATAGAAGCGAGAATATGGTAAAAAACATTCATTTAATGCCTAATGGAGGAAACGGAGTTTGAGAAAATTATTTTTTTTATTTTTATTAATATTTTTTTCGTGTTCGATAAAAAATAGTATTAATAATACAGAAATAAAAAACATTCTTAATGAATATTCCGATATTTTGCATTTAAATCGATCAACAATTTACTTTTTAAATAGTCCACCATCTTTAAATATAGATTTATATTTAAAAAATAATGTAAATTTCAATAATAAAAATATATCTAAATTAAGAGATTCATTATTAAGTTATCTAAGAAGCAAACTTACAGTAACAGATTGGAATATTGTTTCTCCATATAGATATAAATATTATTTTGGTTTTGGATATTATTTTCGCGATTTAACTATCAGAATACATTTAAAAAATAATATTCATTATAGTATTTTAATAGGGAGTCCAGAATTATCACTTCTTGGATGGAAAACAGATAATAATTATAAAAATAATTTTAAAATATATATTAATAATAATTATGAAAATTTTCCATTTTTTGTAGGCGAGTTTATTTGGCATGATGGATTGGATTTAAGTCCATTGCAACTTATAACAAATGATTTAACAGATGAATATGAAGGATATTATATGGGTATTTTACAAACTTCTAGTAACAGTCTTGCTTATTTATTTAATGTAAACGATAATATTGATCATGAATATATAAAAGCATATATGACTAATTATTTAAATAGTGAACAATTTAATTTATTATTAGAAAATGATGATCGGTTATTTATCAACTATGATTTTCATATTTTACTATTATTAATTATGCCAAATGATGATATTATAGAATATACTGCATACAGAAACAATAATTATTTTGATTTCAATAATTAAATAATGAAAAAAACAAGTTATTTAAACCCTTGCCAATCGTTATAAAGCACAGTAAACTATAAGCGGAAGCAAGAATATGGCAGAAAACAAACATTTAATACCTAATGGAGGAAACGGAGTTTGAAAGATTTAAAAATGAAAATAATATTTAAACAACAATTTTTTTTAATTATTCTGCTGTTTGTATTACTATTTATAAATTGTCCGGTTTTAAAACATCCTAAAGATGAAGTAAACATAATAAAAAAAATTACCCCTATTGATATAAGAACTCCCAATTTCCTCTGGTTGATACAACCATGGAAAGATGGAAAATTAGCAACAATAGATGGCTGGGGGCGTTTTGCAGAAATCAGTTTTATCGGCGCAAATAGAATAAAAATAAAACACCTTACAAATTTTCCGCGAACAGCTTTAGATAGAAATCTTATAACATGGCCGCAAGCTGATCTGATGGCAAGTACAAGCGGTAAAATGCATCATTTAGCTGCAATAGGTATTAATAAAACAAAAAGCCATGTTCCTCTTTTATCTTGGGTTCATTGGGGAATAAATCCAGTATTACTTGATTCAGTTGAAGGACTTATTGGATATTCATATATATTGGATAGAAACGACAATGATATAAATACTCGTTTTTTTATTTATAACTATAGAGAAGATACAATGGTCTACGAAAGTCTTGAAAATGAATTTACTATTGTACCTATAATAGCTATAAACGATCATATTGTTCTTAGTTGGGAACGCAGACTAAACGGGAACAGAGTAGAAGATAAAAATATATTATATGATTGGAGAAAAAATGAAATAATTGAAAATGATTTTACTAATGAGTTGAACACTCAAAGGATTGATTTAATGATTGGTCATTTGTTTAATGTTAATTTAGAAAAAAAACAAATATTTGGTTATAGCAGACTTCATGATGATAGATTTAAAATAACATGGAATGAAGGATTTTCTGATATAAGAGTAACACCTCTTTCCTATCTTCTACCCAACACAGGGATGAATTTTTCCAATTTTATTTTTTCTGCCGATGGAATGTGGGTATCAACATTTGTAACAGGATATAGGGGATTAAATAATGAGAATCTTAGTAAGAGAGCTTTTTTTCATCTTGATAATCGTTATCCAAACGGTATAAGTATACCAGTTATAACAGAAGATTATGAAGAACGACAGTGGGATTACAGCGCATTTGTAGAACATCCTGTACATGGTTTATGTTTTGCTCAGGAATGGCATAAAAATGGACGACAATATTTACGGTTATATAAAATGAATGATGTATTGACAGAAATAAATCGTAGGCTTTTGAATACGGCAGAAAGGATAATACCTTGAAATTAATTCAGCTTATTTTAGACACTAGTGATTTTATACAGTGAACATGGCCCTTTGAATTCTTGTATAAATTTTTTCTAATCGTCCTGTAAAAATACGGTTTATTCTAACAATTTCACCTGTTGTATACTCAATTTCAATATCAAAATTTAAAGTTATCTCTTTATGATTAATGTAATCAATAGGAATTGGATTGAATAAAAAATGATTTGAGTTAATATTAACAGGAAAATTAAGCCTTTCTTTATATTCTTCAATATTAATAATACCTGCAGAATACAATCTTGAATATTCCACTGTATTTAATTTCCATCTTTTATCATTAGTTATATCAATAATAGTTGGACTTATTCCTGTTATTTTTTGTATCATATCTATTTCATTTTCATCTATGTAAATTGATATAAGTAAATATATTTTTCCTCATCTTTCTAACCTTTCAATATATGATAATTTAAAATATTATATTTATCAATAAAACATAAAATTCAACCCTTGTCAATATTTAAAAAGAGCTGTAGACTGTTAATAGAAGCGAGAATATGGCAGAAAACAATCATTTTGTGCCAAATAGAGGTAAACTTATGAAATACTTATATTTTTTTTATTTTTCATTTATATCAGCAATATTATTTATCCTGCTGATCAAAATCCTTATATAAATGAAAAAAATAATTATGAATTTATTACATCGGATACAGTTAGAATAACAGTAAATAATAATTTTGATTCATATAACGATATAAAAGAATATTTGGAAGAAAAATTCAATATTATACTGGAAATACATGAAATAGAATTCTATGATAGAGATTTAAATTGTAAAATTATATTAATAGTTAATATAGTATCAAATATTTCTTTTAACAACTTTTTTTCAGAAACAAATCATCGTTCTTTTATTGCAGAGGAAACAATATCAAACTTATTACAGCCATATCTTTCACGCGAATTATGGAATATTAACGCATTATTCTTAAAATTAAATAATGTCTTTATAGATGAAATAGAATCTGATTGGACATACCCGTCTTTTATTACTAGAAACGAAGCACTTACATGGTTATACAACTTAAATATTGAATAATAAAATAAGAAGTTAAACATCATAATGTATCACTTAAGCCGAACTTACCGTTTTTGATGGCGGAATATCTATTAATACTTACAGTATACAGTTTATTTCTGCGTTCTGTAATCCGCTCGTGTTTAATTCTTCTTACTCACAATCATTGCTAACCTAGAAATTTACCTCTATATTAGCATAATAAAATAAAAACAAGTCTTGTCAAAATATAAAAAATACTGTATAATTCACCATAATGGGGTTTTATGACTTATTTATTAATTTATATAATATACATTTTGTTTCTAATATTCACAATTATATTTTCAATTCAATCTTTTAAGATAATTTACTTTATTATTGATTTATTAATAATCGGAATTTTTTTTACTATTGGAATATTAGGTTCAGTGGGATTAAGTTCATGGATTATAATAATTACTTGGTATCTTAATTATGTTATAATAAGGTTTACTTTTACAGTCATAATATATATAATAAAAAGAATTAAGAAAAGCTTGATTTTATTTAATAATCGTATGATTATAGCAAAAATATTTATTTCCATTAATACTTTATTAAATATAGTAATTCTCTTGCTTGCAATCGAAAAGCTAGCCGCCAGTATCTAATATATTTAATCGAATAATCTTTTAAAAGCTGCCTTACTATTATTTTCATCATTATCCATAAAAATAGATAAATTATCATTTTCGTCAGTAAGCCTAAATCTTCCCATTATTTTTACACTCCATTTATATTTTTTTCATAATTTAACCAATATATTTATTGATTATTATATTCATTATTTCAATCCTGTTAAGCGACATATTTTTATATTTGTATCAATAATCATATTTCAAAAATGGTAGAATACTATCCAAATAATAATGTCGTCTATTTAAATATTCCCAAATTGAATAATATGAATAAAGATTAATAATATTCATATTAGGAATTCTTAAAATTTGTCTTTCAAATAATCCATCTTCATTTACAATTTCAATATTTCTATTTAAAATATTATTTTCAATCAGAATATTAACCAAATTATCCATTCTATTATTTAAGGAAACAATCATTTCTTCTATAAGATTATTCTGATTTGCCATATTTTCAATTTGCACTTTTAATAATTCCTTTTTAAAATCTATATTTGAAATATAATTTTCACTTATTATGGATAAGATATAATACATTCTCAAAACAACTGATAATAATGGATAATTACTAATTTCTAAATAACATTGAATTAAATAATTACCTTCGGATATTTCTTCATTATATTCAATATTATTTATTACATATATTGCATCTCTGTAATGAGATAATAATTCACTGGATATATTGTATGTTAATAAATCTCCAACATAAACTTCATTTATTTCGTCTCTTTCTCCCATTGCATTAACATATACTCTAAAATCTCTTGTTATTCTTAATGTTTCAGGCAAAAACAGTTCAGGTAATTTAATATTATTATAAAGAAAATATCCTTGCTTAGTTATAATATTACTATCAATATCTATTCTAAATTCTCCATTTCTAGTATATCCTATTTCATCATTTTCAAGTTTTATTTTGAAAAAACCTTCTCCAACAATAGCAACATCTGTTTTCGATTCAGTTGATTGTAAGGATCCTTGAGATATATTTATATTCCTTGTAGCTCTATTACTTACACTATTAAAATATGATTTATAACCAAATGTTTTTATATTTAATAAATCCACATATAATAATCTATATTCATCTAATAAATTACAATCATCTGCTTGAACATTGTATGAGAAAGCTAAGAAAATACAAAATATTATTTTCCAATTCATTTTTTAATGATATATGATAATAAATATTTTGTCAACATATTTCAAGCGTATGCTCTTAAAATACTAGGTGCCTTCTTTACCAATTTCTATTCTTTATGTTCCAATTTTACACTTTATATTTAGATCATTTATATCATAAATAATACTCTTTATTTCTTCTTCTTCTTTGGTTTTTTTAATTTTTTAAACAATTCTTTTAACTTTAATTTTTTTGCATTTATTGAATTATATGACCCTTTTGATAAACAAGCCGGGCATAAACATCTTTTATGTTCATGTGATTTTGGAAAATGTCTCCATCCAATTATTTGAGGAATATTCTTAATTTTTTTAATTTCATTAGGTAATATTTTTCTTTTAATAATAGTTTGAAAACCCATTTTGTCATCTAAATTTATAAATTTATTTTGTGAATCTGAAGCCTTTGTTTCAATAATTGGTTCATTATATTTTCCACATAATATCAATTCTTCATCCGGTATTTTGAAATAAACTGCTATTATTTCATTTCCCGATTTATATTGTTTTCTCTGCAAGCGGTCTTGCAATAAATTCAAAATTACACCAACGCTCATACCATTCTTCGTCATAGGAAAACCAATAATAATTTCTGCTTTCTCCCTCCTCTTCCAATAAAATATTTATGATAATCCAATTAGCAAAACGATCCCTTCCTTTTATTTCTTGATAGTTATTAAAAAAAGCAATAAATTCATCTCGAACTACAATTAATGATTCTCGAGTGTTATGAGAATGTCGTAGGTACAAAGATATGTTTATAGATGACCTAGCACTACTGAAAAAATTATAACGTCCGCCTGAAAAAACAATTTCAGTACGCGTAAGATCGAAAACATCAGAATATTCTTCTATTTTAAAACGAAGTTCTTTATTGTGAATATATTTTGCTTGTGATTCTTTACAAGAATTAAAAACTAAAATAACAACAAATAATACCAGCGAAATTTCGACTATTTTCATGTTTATTTCTTTAAAATCACTCCTTTCATTATATGATTTGATCCTTGTAGAATAATAGTATGCATTATATATCGTATATATTCAATAGACAGGTTTCGATTATAATCAATATATATAATATGTCTCTAAAATATCAAATTTTGTAATAGATGAAACATATTTTAAATAAGTTTAAATTATGGCGTTTAACGTTCTAGGTAACTGGCATTTTGCCAGCCCGAATAAGGACTTGTGTAGCAAGACCAGGGCTGACAAAATGTGGCGGATAAAAACCGCACAAAGGCACTTGCACTGACTACGTTCTTTCGGAGCCTAGCCACCCTCTGGCGGCGTACAGTTAACGTTTGTTATATACTGTGCTTTGTCTCCACAACACAATTCATTTTTTGTAAACCAAAAGTTTTCCATACCGCACAATATGGACATAAATTATCTTCGTCCTTTTTTTTCCATGGCTCAAGATCACAATATTGATTTACATTCATTTGTTCTTCTCTCATTTCATTAGAAAATAGGCACGCCTCTTTTAACGAACAACTTGTTTTACCATATACTATGGTTTCAAAAACAGATGATATTGCTCTTGTTAGATAACTCCAAGAATTAATATCAAACAAGCTATTACGTATAAACATTTTCCCATCTTGGTTAAAAATTGGTGGCATACCTATTTCCATAATAGAGTTTTTCAGAAAATATGTTGGGTCACATGAAAGCAAAGAAGAAAACATTAATTTTTTTCTAGTTTTTAGATCAAAACCATTATCAATTGTAGATATAATCCATTTTTTAAAACCATCATAGAGTTCAGAAACAAATACTCCATTCAACTGTGAAATTAATTCATTTTTTTCATTTTCAAAAAATGATTCAAGCGTTTCTGTTCTTAATGACACTTGCGTTTTCATGTAATCATAAAATTCTTTTGTTGAACTTGGATTAAAATTATCCTTTTGCAATCCAGTTAGTATATCCATGAAAACTTCAGCAGAATTATAAAACATCAATGAATATTCACACAGATCAATCAAATTCCTTTTGTGATGAAATATTGGACTATAAAAAATTGCAATCTTTTCAGGTAAATCATATGGGAGATACGTTCTTCCATCCAATTTCCCATAACGGTCATTCTCCAAAACATACGAAATTGATTCAAATATTGCGTGTGCACCAAATCTTATTTTTTTACTATCATTGAACATGACATTGAATACGTGCACGTTATATCCTTCAATATTTATACATTCAGGAGTAATTTTATCAATTATAAAATCATCAAAGATATAATCTTTATCGTTGTAATATTGCAAATATGAACAGAATAATTTATTGTTTATATGTCTAAATTTATCAGGCGAAAAATCAAAAGGGATATTAATATCATGTAATCTTAATTGTTCATAAATTTTTACATTATGGTAAACTGATTTTATCAAATTCATAACATGTGATGAATTCGCATAACCATATGTAGTTGTTATATCTTGCAAAAAATGTAAATATTCGTGAAAAAGTGTTCGTTCAAATTCTGAATCAAAAATATCGTGTAATTCTTTTGCTGTATTCAACTCAACCCAAAAAAAACCTGGCACATAAAAACTGTATTGTTCATCAAAAGTTTTCATAAATATCTCCTCATAGTTATTATAATAGATTCAACGCAAGTTTCCGTCAATATATCTTATGCACTTTTCAAGGCATGGCATATAACGTTCAAAATATGCGACATTCCAGCCCACTTTATAAGAAAAAACCGCAGGTTTTTTGGTGGGCTGGAATGTGGGTGAGAGAAAACCGCACAAAGGCGAAGCCGACTGCGGTTTTTCGAACCCTGAGGGTGCGAACAGCGCCCGTAGCGCATACCGTTTGTTATGCGAAGTTGGGGCGTACACTACTTTTTTTATCTCATTGCAATGTAATATCATAACTGGTTGGAATATCTGGTGATGTAGACATAGTGGCAATTCGCCAATCACCGAATACTCCGGTGCTGATTGTTGGTCTGATCACAATTCGCAATTTATAAGACCCTAAAGGTAATGTATTAGGAATAGTAAAATTTCTATCACCAACTGTTCCGCCCGCAGAACTGATACCTACAAGTGCCCCAATAGCTATAATTTCATTATTATTATTAACCAATGCCGCGCTCAACTGACCGCCCGGAAAAGTATCAAATGGATCCACAACCCTTATTCCCGCATTAAAAGTAAATTGTCCATTTTGAGTAACTGAAGAACCGGCAGTAGTTGTAAAACTTGTTAAAGCGCGTCCATAACCGCCGCCGTTTGCCTCTCCTGCGGTAACGGTGATAGATATAGCATTTGGGATTCCTGCCTCTCTATTAGATAACGTAACGATTTTCCATTCACCGTCTTCAACTCTTGTAACAATTCTTAAACTGTATTCACCAGTATTTACGGTTTCTGGAATAAAACAATTCATTGTATATGTTCTTGTTCCCAGCCGCCAATTATTTATACTACCTATCCCGATAATTTTGGCAATTGTTCCGTTGCGCACTAACGCCACCCCATAATTACCGCTTGGTAAAATACCAAAATTACTGATGGTAAATTTAACCGGAAACTGTTCGTTTTGCAGTACACTGTTTTTCGAGATTGTAAATTCCTCCAGACCTATTTCGTTACTGCCAAATCTTTCTTCATCGGGTTTAATATTAATTGTGATGTCATGATCTCGATTATAATGAACATTAGGAGTTAATGCGTTTAAATAATACCACCCGTCAGAACTGCCGTTCCATCCCCAATTGACATGAAATCTGCCTGAATTG
>Ga0209755_10007341_pt1 | contig 11952 bp, 9 predicted proteins | sample TergutCo191P1_FD_187301 | JGI IMG/M metagenome (GOLD analysis project Ga0209755, IMG submission 187301) | Cornitermes sp. P1 segment gut microbial communities from Petit-Saut dam, French Guiana - Co191P1 (SPAdes) (version 2) | ecosystem: Host-associated > Arthropoda: Insects > Digestive system >...
GCGAGGCTTTTTTCCACGATCATTTATGAAACAAGCGATCTTTACAGAAGAGAACCGTGGCTGATTTTCTGGCCATTCCGCAACGGCAGATTCACAGGTCTTCAGGGAATGAGTTACCACGGCGGAGTTTTCGGCGGATGGCTCGCCGTTCTAATATTCGCAAAGGTAAAAAAATACAATTACCGCGAAATCACCGATATGTTCGTAGCCGCTATCCCTCTCGGCTACACCTTCGGACGTATCGGCAACTTTATCAACGCGGAACTTTACGGAAGAGTTACAACAATGCCGTGGGGAATGATCTTCCCAAGAGCCGCAAAACTTCCGGCAAGCGCGGCATGGGTGCAGGAGGTTGCCGGAAAAACAGGCATTGAAATTACAGAAGCAATGGTAAATCTGCCGCGCCACCCTTCCCAATTATACGAAGCGTTATTTGAAGGCATCGTCCTGTGGCTGATCATCTGGTTCTTCCGAAACCGAAAACCATTCAAAGGTTTTTTAATCGGACTGTATATCGCGGGTTACGGTTTTATCCGTTTCATCATAGAATATTTCCGCGAGCCTGACACCGATCTCGGTTACCGCATCGAGTTTGTCAAAAGCTCTCTTCCTACAGCGTACGCTCATCCGCTGTTCAGTTTCTCAACAGGGCAAATCCTCTGCTTCATCATGATCGTCATAGGAGTTACATGGCTGATTGTCGCTTCCCGCCTGCCCAACAAAGAGCCGGTTAGAGTATATACCGATGAAGACTTGAATGACAAACCCAAAACCGTAAGTAAGGAAGACAGCGCAAAAGAACGCAACAAAAGACGGAAGCTGAAGAATTATTTGAGGAAACAAAAACATACAAAATAGCGGTTTTCACTTGTCATTAGTTGAATTATTAGCGATAATATAAGTAACAGGACTCCCCGCACCTCTCCACGAAAGTGTGATGTGTCCCAGGGGAGACATTTTTATGATTGAGCTTAAACCGCCGTTTACCATTAAACAGCAAATAGAAAAACTTCGCGAAAAAGGATGCACTGTTAAAGATATATCTTTTTGCGAACAAGTTTTATCTCAGATAAATTATTATCGGCTGTCAGCTTATTTTTTACCATTTAAACAAAAAGATGGAAATTATTTTTTCGGTACTGACTTTAATAATATATACCAAATTTACGAATTTGACAGAAATCTGCGAAATTTGCTACTGGAAGCTATTGAGGAAGTTGAAATTTTTTTAAGAGCAAAATTTACTTATTTTCATGCGCATAAATACGGTGTCGTAGGTTATCTCGACAGAGCAAATTATTATTTTAAACATGATCATGATAAATTCATAGAGAAAATTAATAACGAGATATACAACAACAAGAAAGTGTTATTTGTTAAACACCATATGATTAAATACAACGGCAAATTTCCGATATGGGTTATAACCGAATTATTTACTTTCGGTATGTTGTCATATTTCTACAACGATCTTCTGCTGCAGGATCAAAAACTACTTGCAAGAAAATTATTCAATACAATACCTAAGAATCTTGCCAGTTGGCTTAGATGCTGTACTGATTTAAGAAATATATGCGCTCATTATGGAAGATTGTATTTTCGTATTTTTTCCGCTGTCCCCGCAAATATAATTGAGCTTGATAAGAATACAATGCGGCGTTTGTACGGTGCCATATTATCTTTAAAAGAATTATTTCCTGATAAAGGCAAATGGAATGATAATATATATCAAAGGTTAAATAATTTAATAATTAAATATAAACAATTTATTAAGTTAGAACATATTGGTTTTCCTGTTGATTGGGAAATAAAATTAATGTAAAATTATTGCACCTGGTAAAACCTGCAATTTCATGAAAGTTCGTGGTAAAAAAGATTTTTTTCTGGAGGTTTGTATTTGTTTGTGTGGTTTGCGGTAAAAAATATTCTTTTTATTTTAATTCCATTTGCTTTTATTTCCTGCGCTACCACTTTGTCATTTGATGTAAAACATCCGCCTATGGTTGATCTTCGGGGAGTTAAAACAATTACTGTTATTCCGTTTGAGTGGAGCGCAGACAGAATGTATAACCAATTTTTGGGAGATGTTACATCCGCGATAATTTTCGGCGTAAGAAGGGGAAATATTACCTATGTTGACGCGATAATATTGAAAGAAGCTGCCGAAAAAAATTATTGGAATTATGTTGATGTATATATTACAGGCAGAATACTAGATATCAACTGGTATGATTCTATTTACAGAAGAGATGAAATATATTCTATTATAACAAGAACTGTAAAAATTGATATTGAATACTCCTATATCAGAGCCGAAACAAATGAAACAATAGGACATTTTACAAGAAGCGAAACACAAAGCAGCTCAAGAATAATCGAAAATTCAAGAATATACCATGATTTTGGAAATTATAATGACTGGACAAGAAACCCGCAAGGTCGAAACAGAAATCGACAGGATCGAAACAGAAATCCGCAAGACCGAAACAGAAATCCGCAAGACCGGGACAGAAATCCTCCAATTGAGTATTCTTATCCTTCGGACGAAATAAGACCATGGCTTCCTCCATACGAAGAGCGCCATCTTATTATAGACGCATGGACAAACGGTCTCGTCATTGCCACAATAAAGCAATTATCCTCCAGAATAAATTATGAACTTTCTCCATGGACATCAAAAGAAGAAAGAACGGTTAGAGGAAAAACAGGCGCTTCTGAATTGAACGAAGCTTTGAAAATGATAAAACAAACTTTCTACGGCAGAGCGATGGAAATTTATTCCGATTTATACGATCGCACAGGCGATGTTTTAGCGGGCTACAATCTTGCGCTTTTACTTCAGTTTGATAGTCAATATGAAGACGCTCTTGAGCTGTTAAAAGAGATACAGAAGAAAAATATTCAATCCGGAAAAAGACCGCCGCGCTTTATTATCACAGAGATTGAAACGCTTAAAAAGTTTATCGAAGGGTTTAAGGTGCTTGAAGGATATGGGAACTAACGTTCTTCACTGCTGAAATCTTTTCTGCGTATATCCATCCGTTTAATTTTTCCGCTGATTGTTTTGGGAAGTTCCGGCACAAACTCAATTATGCGCGGATATTTGTAGGGCGCTGTTACACGCTTTACATGGTTCTGCAATTCCTGGATAAGTTCGTCGGAGGCTGAATAGCCGCGCGCGAGAACGATGGTCGCTTTTACAACCTGACCGCGCATTGTATCGGGTGCGGCTGTGACCGCGCACTCTAAAACCGAAGGGTGTTCCATAAGCGCGCTTTCCACTTCAAATGGACCGATGCGGTAACCTGAGCATTTTATTACATCGTCGTTTCTGCCGACAAACCACAGATAACCGTCGTCGTCGCTCCATGCCATATCGCCTGTCCGGTAGACGCCGTTACTCCAGCTGTTTGCGGTAACTTCAGCGTCCCTCCAGTAGCCCCGGAAAAGACCGGGAAAACCTGAGTCGCCGATTACAGGAGGCATAACTTCAGACGCGCTGTCGACCTTGTCTCTGGTTTTGCCGCCGGCAAGATCGATTTCACATTCGTACATATTTTTTCCCGCGTCGGTTATGCTCATGTTGCCGACGATTCCTTCATCGCAAACCTCGCCCTTATCGTCCAGTAATTTCAAATTAAAGAGAGGGGCGGGTTTTCCCATTGAGCCGGGTTTTACCGGAAGCCATTTAAAAACCGCCGCCATTACCGACGTTTCGCTCTGCCCGAAACCTTCGTTAATTTCAAGACCTGTAAGTTCGGAGAATTTATTGTAGACTTCGGGGCTTAACGGCTCTCCGGCGACAGACACGCGTTTAATAAAACTTAAATCGTAATTTGAAAGATCTTCTTTTATCAGATAACGGAACACCGTAGCCGCTGCGCAGAATGTCGCCGGACGCAAACGTAAAAGAGCGTCTAACATTCCTTTCGACGTAAATTTTTCCCAGTCGTAAGCGCCGATTGCGGCTCCGCAGAGCCATTGACCGTAAATTTTTCCCCACGCGAATTTCGCCCAGCCTGAATCCGTCTGCGTTAGGTGAACTTTATTATCTTCGGCGCAGTGCCAGTATTTAGCGGTAACAATGTGACCTAACGGAAGCGAATGATTGTGAATTACCATTTTTGGAAGACCTGTCGTTCCCGAAGAAAAATAAATCAGCATCGGATCTTTTGTTACGGTTTCTACTCTCGTAAATTTTTCCGGCGCTTTTTCTATTTCGGATTTCATGTTGATAAAACCTTCAGGAATGTTTTTGCCGATTACGGCGATCTTTTCCAGTTTCGGGCAGTTCTGGCGGGCGGAAGCGATATTATCAAGGAGTTCATTATCGTCAACGGTTATTAAAAGTTTTACGTCCGCCACATTGCAGCGGTATTCCAAATCTTTTGCGGTTAGCTGGTATGTTCCCGGAATGCAGATTGCTCCTATTTTGGAAAGAGCGCACATTAACACCCACACGCCCGGACGTTGTTTTAAAATCAATTTTACAACATCGCCTTTCTTCACTCCTAACGCAAGGAGAGCGTTCGCCGCTTTGTCGGAAAGGCGTTTAACGTCCGCGAATGTGAACGGTTTTATTACTTCCGTATCGTCTGTCCAAAGAAGAGCGAGTTTTTCCGGCTGCAAGCGCGCCCATTCGTCGACAACATCGTAGGCGAAATTAAAATCCAAAGGCATCTTGCAGGAGTAGTTTTTATAAAAATCTTCGTAACTATCAAAATCGATCCTTGGAAGGTATCGTGAAAGTATTTCGTTCATTGTAACCTCTATTTGAAATGTTATTCCTGAATTATCGTTATAAATTTCGCCGATCCGTTCACCGCGCTCTGTCCGTGGGGAATTCGCGCGTCAAAATAAATCGAATCTCCCGCGCACAGAACGTGTTCTGTTTTTCCGACAGTGACTTTGACTTTTCCTTCTACGACAAAGTTAAATTCCTGTCCTGAATGAGAAACAGGCGCCGCCTGAGGCTTTGAAGAATCGAGCTGTACAAGCAGCGGCTCCATTGTTCTGTGTTTAAAATTATAAGCGAGGCTTGAATATTCATAACCCGGATATCTTTCAATTTGAACGCCCTTGCCTTTTCGGCAAACCGCGGCGCTGTCCATCCGCGCTTCTTCGCCTGTCAGAAGAACAGTAACGTCAGTGCCAAGATGATTCGCGATTGTATATAAAACGCTTATCGGTATATCAAGTTCTCCGTTTTCGTATTTAATATAAACATCAAACGGAATATTTGTGTCTTTCGCGGTATCAAGGGCGCTGACGCCCAGAATTTCCCTTAACTCTTTTATCCGTTCAGGTACATGAGAGCTTTGTTCCAAACCATCGTTATTTTTCATCAAAAATCATCTCTTTCCAGTGTCTGCCTGTAATCTTATCATTATGATCGCGGATTTCAACCGGAAGCCTTACAGACTCATTTCCGTGAAAATCAAGTCTTCCTTCATCAATTTTAATTCCTAAAATTTTATTCTCCAGAATTAATTTAACATAATCATTGATACTTTCAAATTTTTTTTCGGAATAAATTCCGAAATGATCATTATAATAAACCGATTCTGTGTCGTGACCGTCGGTGCCCGCTACCATCGGCTTGCCGATATATTTCGCGTAACGGCAGGCAAGAGCGTCGATTGAAACATCTTCATGTCCGCCGTTGGCTACTTCCACAGCGTCAACACAGTAAGGGGAAAGAATGATTCGATTGATGTAGAAACGCTGCCTGAAAGGATGAGCCTGCACAACGCAGCCTCCCGCCGCTCTTACAGCGTGATACTGCTCTCCCCTTGACCACCAGCGGACTTCGGAATGCTGCAAAAGCCACTCTTTATCGAGTCCGTAAACCAGATAATCATCGCAATTATCAAAAGTTTCCTCCCACCCGAAAAACACATCTACGCCGTGACGTTCGCCTTCTTCTTTCGCTTTTTCGTAACCGCGGTAAAAACGCGTAACCCACTCTTCCCATGGTAGTTTCCGGGAAAGCGCGCAGTTTCCGTTGTAAAAATGGTCCGTTATTATGATACCGGTATACCCCATATCCTTATAAACGGCGATGTAATCTGCTCCTCCCGAACCCGCGCATTTACTGACTTCGGATGTATGGAGGTGGGTTTCGTATAAATATGCCACAATAGCTGGATTGTATCGAAAAAAGGGGAAAGTGACTAGTGGGAATTAAAAATTTTCGTTATAATCTACCCATGAAAAAACAAAAACACGGGAAGAAAGCCGATATAAAGAAGTCAAGCAACGCGGTTTTCGCGATGCTTCGATTTATTTTGACCCCGATCTTACATAGTAAGTACAGCTTTCTTTTTGAATACGAGACAAGCAGGGATATTAAACGCCCGTGCGTGATTTTAGCGAACCACCAAACGGCTTTTGACCAGTTCGCGGTCGGGATTGGTTTTAAATTCGGTATCAACTATATAGCAAGCGACTCGATTTTTCGTCACGGATTTCAAAGCTGGCTTATGAAAGTACTGACACAGCCTATTCCTTTTTCCAAAGGCAGTCAGGACGCGTCGGCGATTATCAAAATGTTTACGGTTATTAAACAGGGGGGCGCTGTCGGAATGTTTGTATCGGGCAACCGCAGTTTCTTCGGAGAGGAATGTACGCTGAAACCGGGCATCGGCAAGCTCGTAAAAAAAATGGGAGTACCTGTTGTCATCGCGAAAATGCGCGGCGGATACAATATTAAACCGCGCTGGAAAAGCAGACCCAACAAAGGAAAGATGCGCGCGGGAGTTACAAGAGTTATTAAACCTGAAGAGCTTGCTTCTTTCTCACCTGAGCAGCTCGATGAAATCATAATGAAAGAAATTTACTTTAACGAATTTGAATGGAACGCGGTTGAGAAAATTGAATTCACGGGAAAGTACAAAGCTGAATTTTTAGAGAGAGCTTTGTTTTACTGTCCGGAATGTAAATCGCTTGAAAGTCTCAGTTCAAAAGGAAATGAATTTTTCTGCGCGTCCTGCGCTATGAAGGTCGGAATAAACAGCATCGGAACTTTTGATAAGATCAACAACGCCGCGAACTGCCCCGATACAATTTTGGAATGGAGCAGAATGCAGCTCGAATATATAAAAAATATCGATTTTTCGGTTTATACCGATAAGCCGGTTTTCAGCGATCAGAATGTCAGACTATCAATGCCGATACGCAGCAAGAAAGACAAACATTTGGGAAAAGGCGCTATAGAATTTTTTTCGGATAAAATCCGCATTTGCGATCGGGATTTTCCGGTTGAAAAACTCAAAGATATGTCAATTCAAAGCTATAACCGCCTGATGATCTACATGGAAGACGGTGAGTTTACAGTCGATATGTCCGAAAAAAGCAATGCTGTAAAATACATGATTTGCGGCTATCACCTGAAAAACACCGCTCATGGGATTGAAAATGGTCATTACGGATACTAGACAAATATCAAAATTTATTAAAAAATACGTGTGTAGGGGATTATAATTTGGCTTTTGATGAATATATAAAACCGCTTTCTTTGGAGAATTACACTGTAAGGCTCTGTGAAAATGAAGATGAAGTGAGAGAATATCAAAAATTGCGGTACAAGCATTTGATTTTAGAGTTTGACCCTAATAAATTAAAAACCGCCGAGGAAGACGGCATTGACGAAAATCTCGGTTACGATAAAACTACTTCGCAGTTGTGCGCGTTTTACCGCAATCCTGAAACAGGGAAAACTGAGGTCGTGGGCGGCTACATTCTTATGCGCTTTAAAAAAGAAGATGATTTTTGCAAAGCTACCCTTAAATACGATTTAGGCAAACTGCTGGAGAATCATAAATTCGAAATTGCCGAGCTTTCCCGCGCTGTTATACATCCGGATCACAGAGGACATTTTGTTACAAAATTATTATGGGACGGTATACGCGATTACGTGTTTGAAAGAAAACTGCGTTTTATTTTCGGCACTATGAGTTTTATGGGTCTTGACCCGCTTAAGTACACGCAAGCCGCGAGTTATTTGCATCACAATTACAGAATGGCGGAAGACATAATGGTGCGTCCTCTTGAATCGCACGCTTATTATCATGATTACTTAAAAAAAGAAGATATTGATCGCAGAACAGCGATAAGTCAGATACCTCCTCTCTTAAAAGGACTGCTGACGCTGGGCGCGAAAACCGGCGACGGTTTTTATATTGATGAAGATCTGGGAGTTGTAGAAACATTCGCTATCCTTGACAATAAAAAAAATAAATACAGCCTGAGCAATTTCGGAAGACAGGAAAAAATATAATCAATCGCCTTCCGCGGGATACGGGTTTTCACTGATACCCGCGAGTTTCACAATCGCTTCATGACAATTTTTGCGCATTTTCGCGACTGCTTCTTTGCGGTTCAGACTCGTATCGAATAAAAGCGGCTCTCCGACACGCAGAGTAATCATCGGTAATTTCTGATTGCCGATCAATGTTCTGATTAGAATAATAAAGCAAGAAATATAAGTAAAACAACATACACATTTTAGATGAAAACAGCTATAATATATTAATTACGGAGGAATTCATGCAAAATAAAATGGATGGAAAAAAAATATTTGGAAACACTATTCTATCATTCTCAGTTAGTCTAATTCTTTGTACTTTTGCAGGTGTCATGGTTGTAAACGGAAAGATAAACGCCGAAAAACTAATAATGGAAAATCTGATTACGGAAAAAAGCAGCAGGATCGGTGAGACATTGCTGGAATTTATGCATAAAACCCAGGCGGTTTCTGTTATCGCGCTGAGAAATTATGAACATGAAGTATTTGAAAGAGCTGCTGCTATGATTGTCGATGATCCGGCAATATTAAATATTCTTGTTGCGCCAAACGGAATCGTAACTCAGGTTTACCCTTTTAAAGGCAATGAGGCTGTTATTGGTCTGAACTTTTTCAACGAAGGAGCGGGAAACAGAGAAGCTATTCAGGCGAAAGAAACCAGGGAGCTTGTAATTGGAGGTCCTTTTAACGCTGTTCAGGGAGGACAAATCATTGTGGGAAGACTTCCGATATTCATTTCTGAATCAGACGGAAGCGAACGTTTTTGGGGTCTGGTATCCGTAACGCTGAGGTACCCGCAGGTCATAGACGGCGCGAGACTTCAGGAAATCAGCTCGAAAGGATTTGATTATGAAATATGGAGAGTAAACCCTGACAACGGCGAAAAACAAATTATCATCAGCAGTTATTTAACAGGTAAAAACAATATGCCTTTTATAGAAAAACAGCTAATTATTAAAAACGCTGAATGGAATTACCGTGTGTATTTCAGGCGTTCGTGGTATCAATATAGTGAAACATGGCTGTTCGTGTTCATGACGTTATGCGTAAGTTTTTTGGTTGCCGCTGTGATACAAAAAAAGAGTAAAGACATATTTGAAGCGGAAGAGCGTATAAAATTAATGCTGGATACATCGCCTCTTTCGTGTCAGATCATGACCACAAGCTTTAATACAATCGACTGTAATGAAGCTGCTGTAAAACTTTACGGATACGCAAGCAAACAGGAGTGTATCATTAAATGGGATAAGGAATGTTTGCCGGAATATCAGCCTAACGGTCGGCTTACGCGGGAGTATATTTGGGATTTATTTTTAAAAGCAATTGAGGAAAACAACAATACTTTTGAAATAATGAATCAGTCTCCTGACGGGGTGCCGATGCCTGCTGAAATCACGCTTGTAAAGGTGAATTTTAAGGGAGAAGATGTCATTATAGGTTACACAAAGGATCTGCGTGATATAAAAAATCTGGAGAAAAAAGCAAATGAAATTTATTATGACGGTTTGACGAAGATATATAACAGACGATATTTTGATGAAAACCTTGAGCGGATTTTAAATTCATCATCATGCTCCGATGATATTCTCACTCTTATGCTTCTTGATATTGATTTTTTCAAGAAATATAATGACGCATACGGTCACAGTGAAGGCGATAACTGTTTAAAAATAATCGCCGCGGCTCTTTCAGGAGTTATATCAAGGGAAGGTGATTTTGTAGCCAGGTACGGAGGCGAGGAATTCGCGGCTGTTCTGCCTCATACAAGTGAGATTGGCGCAAGAGCGGTCGCGGATAAGCTGCTTGAAAGCGTACGGAAACTTCACATTCTTCATGAGAAAAGCGACGCGGCAAATTTTGTAACTATTTCAATCGGAGTTACAACGATCAATTTGCAGCAAAAACTAAATGCAGTGGATTGTATAAAAATCGCTGACAAGGCATTATATATGTCGAAACAAAACGGACGCAACCAATATACTTATGTTGTATAAAACTAAAATACATCTAAAGTAATAAATCTACATAGGCAGAAACGCAAAACCCTTGGACTGCTAGTAGTCTGTAACAACTAAAACAACAAGGAGCGCCGGAGTTTCACATAATGTTATCCAGAGGACTTTTTATTTTTAGAATGTTTCGCCTGGCAACTTGCGTGTAACGTTCTGTGGTGCGTATACTTGAATGACCCAGAAGATCCTGAATATACCGGATGTCTGTTCCGCTTTCCAGAAGGTGTGTTGCGAAAGTATGACGCAAACCATGAATTGATATATTTTTAATTATTCCGGCATTACGTACGGCTTTCTCAAAAACGCGCTGAGCGGAACGGATTGTCAGATGTTTCACGCCGGATTGACCGGGAAAAATCCATTTTTCAATTTTGAAATCTTCATAATACTCCTGTATAAAAAGAGCCGCTTTTTCAGAAAGCATGGTGTATCGATCTTTTCTGCCTTTGCCTTGTTTAACTAAAATAACAAACCTTGATAAATCAATATGTTCTTTTTTTAAGGAGACTACTTCACTGACACGCAAGCCCGATGAATACGCAAGCATTAATAATAACCGGTGCTTGGGATTTTTCTCTGTTTTTAAGATTTTGATAATCTCTTCTGAAGAAAGAACAACAGGAAGCGTTTTATTATTGTCAGGACGTTTTTGCTCATTTATGCGATTGTCTTTTAATATATGCCTGAAGAAAAACTTTATCGCGCTTATCGCTAGATTCAAAGATGACGCCGAATAACCGCGCTCATTTTCCAAGATTGCCAGAAATTCTGTTACATCATCAGGATATATCTCTTCCGGGATTTTTTGCAATGTACGACAAATCAACCTATTAAAATATATATACGCTTTTTGTGTTTTTACACTGAATTTTCTTGAGCGAAGTTCAAACTCCAGTTTATTAAGTAATTGTTCTGAAAAACATTCAGGCAGTTTTTTTTCTCTATTGGAAAAGATATGCTGTTTCTGATATTCTGTTTGATGACATTTCCGTTCATCCTTTTTTATCGGCGAATATATTGAAGATTTTTCTGTATTCTTTTGATTATTAATAAATCCATAAATTTGCGTATGCGGTATTTTGTCAGAGATAACGCACACCACATTAAATAAACATTTAATTTTTTCAATATTTATATCTTTATTAAATACAAAACCGCCCCAATCATTATCCCAAATTCCGTTTAACCGGCTTAATTGCCTGAAAATCCATTTATCATTGCCAAAAAAAGGAATTTTTACCGCATTTTCCTTGTACAAGAGATAAATTACATCCATCTTTCCCTCTTAACTCTGATTTATGTGTCTTAATTAGGTCAATTTTTCTTAAATACCCCTTCTACTCTACCACAATAATAAAAATTGTCAACACATTCTCAATATTGATTAAACTATCACAAATTTAACTCCCCGTCGCTTTATATCCTTATTCATACATAAAGCGACATCTTTGATCGCCCTATTTACATCTGATTGATTTAAAATAACATCCGCCTTTTGTCTGTGTTGGGTAGTGAAAGCGGAATGCACCTTTAAGGAGTTATATGCCATTTGTGCAAAGTGTATAAAAAAGTATACAAAAATATTTTTTAACGGAACTAGACACAAAATTTTAAAAATGGTATAAAACCGTTATT
>Ga0209755_10007342_pt1 | contig 11951 bp, 9 predicted proteins | sample TergutCo191P1_FD_187301 | JGI IMG/M metagenome (GOLD analysis project Ga0209755, IMG submission 187301) | Cornitermes sp. P1 segment gut microbial communities from Petit-Saut dam, French Guiana - Co191P1 (SPAdes) (version 2) | ecosystem: Host-associated > Arthropoda: Insects > Digestive system >...
TAATTACGATGAAAGCCGCCGCGGCTACCATTGCGCTTCCGCATCTGCAGAAAGTTGAAAACAGGGCAAGCGATAAAGCGCTTGATCGTCTGCGTATGCCGAAATTTTCTTTCGCGTGACGCTGCAGGACAGGGATTGACATATTGACGTCTCCGGAGAAAAAGGCGGTAAACGCCGGAGCGAGCATACCGTAAAGAACGCGCCACGGATTTACGCGCGGTTTTAATAAATATAAAAAGAGCGGAAGAATTCCGAAGCAGAGTACAACGCTGAAAATTCCAAGCATTAAAATTAATTCTTTGTAGATCTTCGCCTGCATAACAATATTAAACCTTACCGCCCAATAAGCGGCGAGAGCGATCAATATGAATCCGAGGATTTCCGAAAAGAATGACGCGACATGATAAAAAATTCTTGAAAATGAATCTACAAGCGAAATAATCGGTTTAGCGAAAGTTTTATCGCAGCTAAGACCCATGCCGAGGAAGAAAGCGAATACACACACAGGTAATAAATAAACTCCGCTTCCCGTCAGTACGCTCAGCATATTGTCAGGAAATAAATCATGTATGCTCGCGGTAAGATTGATGCCGAGAATTTCAACCTGTTCAACCGTTTCAATCGGAATTCGATCCGGAGATACAGCCGCCGTGACAATGATACCTAAAAAAATTACAAAAACCGACGCTCCGATTATTAAAATAAAATTTTTTAACACCATCCGCCAGAATTGTTCGTCCATACGCAGTTCGTAAACCGCGATCGCCAGCGAAAATACTAAAATCGGAATTACAACATAACGCCCGATACCGAGAGAAAGTTTCTCCAGCCATAATAATACCGATAAGACATTGTCGTTACCTGGCAGCAAAAGACCGATTATTATCCCTAAAATAGATCCGATAAGAAGTTTAAGCCATACTTTCATGATTACAGAATATCAACTTTACAATATTTAAACTAGTGACTTTTACAACCTGATAATCCGCGCGTTTGTTAATACTTCATTTCCCGACTCTGTTATAAGAATGTCGTTTTCGAGGCGGCATCCGCCGAGGATTGGATCGTAAAGCCCCGGTTCGATCGTAAAGATCATTCCCGGCTCAAGTACCCATTCGTTGGCGCTTGAATTTCTGACAAGCGGATATTCGTGTTCCTGAAGACCGATGCCGTGCCCCAGACCGTGAGGCATTTCCTTTTTTGATTTCGCGAACAGCGACTCTACGGCGGCGGCGATGTCTCTTGCGCGGGTTCCGTTATGCGCCATTGCAATCGCGTTCTTCGCCGCTTTCTCAACAAGGGAGACAAGTTTTTCCTGTTTCGGATTCAAATCGCGTGCGAAGGTAAGCGTAACGTCCGTGCAGTATCCGCTGTACTTTACGCCGAAGTCCAAAATCGATAAGCCCTGAGCGCCGAAAGGAGCGTATGTCCATGACGGAAAAGCGTGAATCGCGAAACTGCGTTCCGGTCCTGCCGCGAGAGTTTCAAAACTTGTTCCCTCGCAGCCTCTCTTGCGGGCTTCTGTCTGGACGCATAACGCCGCGTCCGCTTCTGTTTTTATTTTTCCGGCGCGGACATTTTTTTCCAGCAGATCTGTCAATTCATTTGTGATGTTTACGGCTTTTCGCATAACGGCAATTTCATCTTCGTCTTTTACGGCGCGCATTTTTGCTATTTCGGACGCAATGCCGTTCTCTCTGCAAAGAACATCGAAATCTGTGAGTTCTCCGACATAATCCAAGAACGCGGGGTAGGGCGTGACGGAAGGAATCTCTATCCGCGAACCTGCCTGGATTCCCAAAGTTTTTGTCATTACAACAAGAGCTGTAAGAGGCTTTCGATCAAAATCATTATAAGGAACAAGGATGACCGGGGATTTATTTGTATACAATTTCGCAAGGTTGTAATCCCACGCGGCGAGCAGGGCGTTTTTATCCGCTGTGAGAAAGAGAACGGCGTCTCCCGGCTGACCTGTAAGCCAGCGGATATTTTGATCGCGCTTTGTTTCGGAATCCTCAAGCATTACAAGCGCGATGCCTTCTTCCGCCATCCAATCCCAGATTTTTTCGAGTCTCTTTTTATACATGCTGACAATCACTTATCTTTTTTCTTTTACTTTTTCTTTTTCTTTAATTATTTTCGCTTCCAGTTTATCTATCATTTTATCAATCGCTTTTGTCAAATCAAAATCATCTTCGCTGACATGAATCGATACGCCCCAGCGGAAATTCACCGTGGCTTCGGCATTGAAATCTTTATCTTTTTTTATTGTGATGATCATATCTACAATCATGTTCTCGGCATTGCGGATCCTTTCGATTTTTTTATTGAGATACTCTTTCGCGTCATCGTGCAGCGTAAAATGTACTGCTTTAATTTCTAAATTCATCTTTATCCCCCTGATTGTTTTTTCCGTCTAAATCATGTTTGACTTTTCGGGTGTATGAAGAACCCATATCAAGTTCCTTTCTATATTTTGACACAGTTCTGCGTGCTAACGCAATTCCTTTTTTACTTAAAAGCGCGGAAATATCATTGTCCGACAAAAGTCGGTTTTCGGCTGTAATAATCTCTTTTATCATCTCTTTCACGCTTTCTTTGGAAAATTGAGAGCCGGAAGAGCCCGCGCCGCTAATCGAATTGGTGAAAAAGTATCGAATTTCAAAGATTCCCCAATCGGTTTGCATATATTTGCCGTTTGCCGTGCGCGAAACCGTCGTTTCATGGACTTTTAGCTCCTTTGCGATGTCACTGAGGGTAAGCGGCGCCAAAGATTTCGGACCGTTGATAAAAAACAACCTTTGAAATTCCAGAATCGCGTTTGCCACGCGCACAAGAGTTTTGTTTCTCTGACTCAAATGATTGATAAAGAGGCGCGCTTCCCTGATTTTTTCGCGCGCGAATTCTTTCGCGGCTTTATCGTCTGACGCGCTTAATTTTTCAAAAAATAAATTCGTTCCAAGCACCGGAAAAACTTCATCATTCAGGCTGATGGAAAACTCATCGCCGTCTCTTACGACTTTGATGTCAGGAATAACATAGCGAACTTCCGAAGAAGCAGACGCGAAAGTGCGCCCCGGAAAAGGTGAAAAGTTTTTTATATAATCGCAGACAAACCGCGTGTCCTCTTCATCCAGATTTGTTTTTTTCGCGAGAGCCGCGTATTTATCCCGCTCAACAAGATCGAGATTTTCGATTGCGATTTTTATTCCGTTTGATATTTCTTCGGGTATTTGCTGGTGCGGTGATTTTCGATCGCGCGATTTCTGATCATGAGTAATTTGTATAAAAAGCGATTCGCGGTAATCGCTCGCGCACGTTCCGGCAGGATCGAGTCCCTGAACAAGCGCCATCGCTTCGGCAAGACGCGGCTGATGTCCGGAAAAAAGCGTTTCAGGTTTTTCTTTGTGAAAACCGTCGTCATTAAGATTTTGTATTAAAAGCTCGGCGATAGAACGCAGCTCCGTGTCAACAGGCTCGAGCTGGAGCTGACGGAGCAGATGCTCCTGCAAAGTTTCAGGGCGCGTCAGCACGCCTTCAAGAAAACGGCGGTGCTCTTCAGCCAGCTCGCTGCCTCTCTTTCCCGGATCGGAAGTTGTTTCGAAGTATTCGTATTTTTCCTCTTCTTCGGTTTCATCAAGAGAGACGGTAGAGTTATCTTCGACTACTTCGAGCGCAGGGTTGTCTTCCAGTTCCTGTTGAATTCTTTCGCGCAGATCCATGATCGGCAGTTCCATCAGTTTTATCGATTGAAGAAGCTGCGGATTCATTTTGAGCTGATGCTGCTGTACTAATGCCTGCCGTTGCTGCATTTTTATATGGTAACCCCTGATTCATTATTTGGAAAGAGTAAAAAATTATTCATTTTTGATTTATTTTTTTGTTTTTTTCTTTTTTTTGTTATATATTAGATGGTATGAGAAAGTTAAATATTTTTATAACGCTATTGTTCACTCTTCTCCTGGTTTTTAGCTGCGGTGATTTTGCCTCCAGGGAAGCGGATGGTTACGGCGGCGGCGATGGGAAATATCACGGAGATGGAGGGACTTCGGCAAGCTCTCCTGAGGCAGGCGACAGCGGATATGAAGGCGAAGATGACGGGGATAAACAGAGTCAGAATAAACCCAGCCCCGGACAGCTTACCGCGGGTGAATGGAGCGATATTAAAAATTATGATTACTATTTAAAACTGTTTTTAAGAAACGACGGCGCTGAAGTTGAAGAAAGCCAGCGGCGTACAGGTTTTTCCCGGTTTATTAATTATTTCGGGTTTGAAACGCGCTTTATGGTCGCTGTTAACGTAGTAAGCGGCGGTAAACCCGTGAACGACGCGGATGTTGAATTGAGTGACTCTGACGGTTTGTTATTTACGGCAAAAACCGATGTTCGCGGAAATGCTTACCTTTTTCCCTATTACGATTTAGACGGCGAAGATATAACCGTAAAAGTAACAAGCGGCGATAATGAAAAAACAACACAGTTTGTTTACGACGCGCTTGAAGATTTGCAGATAACGCTGGACGACAAAGAAGATACGCAGTCTGTTTTAGATATAATGTTTGTAATTGATACCACAGGTTCTATGGGAGATGAAATAAGGTATCTCAAAGAGGAAATTGATGATGTTATCAGCAGGATTTCCGAAGCTAATCCGAATTATACAATTAATTTAGCGCTGTTATTTTATCGTGATATAGGCGATGATTATGTTACAAGATATTTTGATTTCACTACAAATATTACCGCTCAAAAAGTAAATCTGTCAAAACAATCCGCGAACGGCGGCGGTGATTTTCCCGAAGCTGTTGATATCGCGCTTAAAGAAGCCGTCGCTAAAAAATGGAGCGCCGGAAACGCGACGCGTCTTATTTTCCATGTTTGCGACGCGCCTCCTCATGATAAACAGAATAACGTGACCGTATTTTTTAACGCTGTTAAAACAGCCGCTCAAAAAGGCATTCGCATTATTCCTGTAGCATCCAGCGGCATCGATCTTGAAACCGAATACCTGCTCAGGCAGGAAGCTTTAATGACCGGCGGAACTTACATTTTCCTGACAGACGACAGCGGTATCGGAGACAGCCATCAGGAACCTACAATCGGCGAATATGTTGTGGAATATCTTAACGCCTGTATGGCGCGTGTTGTTAACGAATATCTGACCGGAGTTGAAACAGAACCTGTGCCTTATTTTGGTCAATAGCTCATTAATGGCCGTATGTTTTGTGTCCGCGGTTAGTAGTAAAACTATTTTCTTTTTGATAAATTTCTTTCATGAACTATCAAAAACTTAATTCACTCGGTATCGAGATTCCGTCGATATTAATGCCGAAGATGACCGACCTTTCAAAATGGTCTGTAATTGCCTGCGATCAGTATACGCAGGATCGCGATTATTGGGAAAAAGCGAAAGCGTTTACACGCGGCGAACCTTCAACTTTGAATATGATTTTTCCCGAAGTTTTTTTATCCGATGATGATCCCTGCTGCTCTAACAGCGTAGCCTCCGGAATCGCGGACATCCATTCAACAATGAAGCGTTATCTGCAAGACGGCGTTTTTCGCGAGCCGTTAAAAGGATTCATGTATATCGAAAGAGATACACCTTACCAAAAAAAAAGGAGAGGTCTTGTCGCGGCGATCGATCTTGAAAAATACGACTGGCATCCTGACGTGCGTCCTCTAATCCGCTGCACCGAAGGCACTGTGCCTGAGAGACTGCCTCCGCGCTGCAATATACGGCGCGGCGCGCCGATTGAATTTCCCCATGTTCTTCTTCTCATTGACGACGAAAAAAACTCTCTCCTGCCTGCGTTAGGTGAAAATATAAAAAATAAAACTCCCTGTTACAGCACACAATTAATGATGAACTCAGGCAGTGTTACAGGCTGGTTTATTGACGATGAGAAAAATATTTCTCTGATTGAAAAAACTCTTGATGATTTGTGCCAAAGATCGGTAAACCGTTATGATAAAACAGCCGCCATGAATCCGTTTTTATTCGCTGTCGGCGACGGTAATCATTCGCTTGCCGCGGCAAAGGAGATTTGGGAAGAATACAAAGCAAAGAACAAAGAACAGAGAGCGGAGAACGGAGAAGAGGGAGCCTATCTTTCGCATCCGTGCCGTTACGCGTTAGTTGAAATCGAAAATATTTACGATCCCGCGATTCTGTTTGAGCCTATTCATCGTGTTGTTTTTGATATTGGTTTTGATGAGACTGTTTCCCTGCTTTCGGTTCTGCCTGATTTTTCATGCCGCGTTGCGGAAAGCGCGGAAAAACTTTCGCAGGAATGCGCAAAACCGTTTGCCGGTAATCGTCTCGGAATCATTTCCGAAGGGCGTTACGCGCTAATCGAAACTTCCGCTTCGGGAATATCGACCGCTTGTTTACAGCCGCTTCTGGATTCTTTCGCCGGAGATAACCCTCAATTAATTGATTATATCCATGACGAAAAAGAACTTTTCCGTTTGGCTGACAGCCTTGCTGAAAGTAAGACAGAAAGAAAAGTAACAGGTATCATTCTGCCTCCTGTTTTAAAATCTGGGCTTTTCGAAACCGTGGCGCGTACAGGACCTCTGCCGCGAAAAAGTTTTTCTATGGGACATTCATGCGAGAAGAGATTTTATTTGGAGGGAAGAAGGTTGTTTTGATATTATGGCAATCTCTAAAAACCTTTTTAGAGATTGCCTCTCAATTTGATTTCATCAGAAATATTTTAAATAATACCTTTTTAAATTACTAAATAGTAGTATATTATATATAAGGAGCTATAGTATGGCGGACACAAACATTCAACCTACATACCCCAAAGGTATTACCTTTGAGCAAGTATGGACTTCATTAGATAAACTTTCTCAGCAGCAGATAAGAACATCTCAAGCAGTAGAAGAAACAACTCAAACAGTAAAAGAAACATCTCGAAAAGTAGAAGAAACAACTCGGACAGTAGAAGAAACATCCCGGCAGATAAAAGAGTTAGGTAAGAGATTTGGCGATTTTACAAATAGCTTTGGAGATGTTGTAGAATATATGGTTTCTCCTAACCTTCAGGAAAAATTTCATGATTTGGGATATGATTTTCACGAAGCCAGTACGAAACATAAAGTCCGAGATAAAAAAAACGATATATCTTTTGAAATAGATGTTTTTTTACAAAATGGCGATACTGCTATGCTTGTTGAGATAAAGTCAAATCTTACGATCGGTGATATAAATAAGCATATTATACGTTTAGAAAAAATGCGAAAATATTCCGATTTACGAGGCGATAAGCGCCATTTTCTAGGCGCTGTTGCAGGAATAGTTGTCGAAGATGATGAAAGGGAATACGCATTAAATCAAGGATTATTTCTTATAGAACCTTCCGGAGAAAATTTTAATATTACTCAACCGGTTGGGAAACCTAAGGAATGGTAAAAAGTTTTTTCTTTAAATTTTGAGATGTTTACTTTCAATATTTTCTCCCAAAAAAATAAGCCTTTACTATGTAATGAAATATAACTTATAATACCATCATGGAAATTAAACAATCAATTATCGAAAACAAAACCGCGCTTGGGATCGAGCTTGGCTCTACAAGAATCAAAGCGGTATTAATTGACGGGAGTTTCGCGCCGATAGCGTTGGGAAGTCATGATTGGTCGAATCGTCTTGAAGAAATGCCCGCGGGTAAAACCGGTATGACAAAAATTTGGACATACTCTATTGACGACATATGGAAGGGCTTAAGCGAATGTTTTAAAAATTTAAAGATTGATGTAAAAAATAAATATGGTATTGATTTAGTTTCTGCCGGTTCGATCGGAATTTCCGCGATGATGCACGGATATCTCGCGTTTGATAAAAACGATAATCTGCTTGTTCCTTTTCGTACATGGCGCAATACAATGACGGAAAAAGCCGCCGCTGTTTTAACAGAAAAATTTGCGTTTAACATTCCGCAGAGATGGAATGTCGCGCATTTATATCAGGCGGTATTGAACGAAGAGCCTCATGTTAAGGATATTAGTTTTATGACTACTCTCGCGGGTTTCGTGCATTGGAAGTTAACGGGAAAAAAAGTTCTCGGTATCGGAGACGCGTCGGGAGTTTTTCCTGTTGACAGTGACGAAAAATATTACGTGAAGAAAATGTTAAATCAATTTGATGAACTTATTTCTTCGCGCGCTTCTTTAGACGCGTGTAATTACAATTGGAAATTGAAAGATATTCTTCCCGGAGTTTTGACGGCGGGAGAAAAAGCGGGAGAGCTCACTTCCGAAGGCGCGAAACTGCTCGATCCGTCGGGAACTTTAAAAGCGGGTATTCCCTTCTGTCCGCCGGAAGGAGACGCGGGTACGGGAATGGCTGCGACTAACAGTATCGCCGAACGCACCGGAAATATTTCGGCGGGCACTTCGATCTTCGCGATGATCGTAATGGAAAAAAATCTTTCCAAAGTTTACCCTGAGATCGATATTGTCGCGACTCCTGCCGGAAAATCGGTTGCGATGGTTCATTGCAATAATTGTTCTTCGGATATCGACGCGTGGGTTAAATTATTCGGAGAGGCGATAGAGCTTAACGGAACAAAAATCAGTAAGCCCGCTCTTTATGACGCGTTATATTTTAAGGCGCTGGAGGCGGATGTTGACTGCGGAAATCTTTTTTCATGTAATTATTTTTCCGGAGAAACAATTACTAATATCGATGAAGGACGTCCGCTCTTCGCGCGTTTTCCCGACAGTAATTTTTCTCTCGCGAATTTTATGCGTTCTCTTCTTTTCTCCGCGCTTGGAACTTTAAAAATCGGCATGGATATTTTAATCGAAGAAGAAAAAATCAAAATCGATTCGGTGCTGGGTCACGGCGGTCTTTTTAAAACAAAGGGAGTAGGACAAAGATTTATGGCGGCGGCGTTAAACACGCCTGTTTCCGTAATGGAAGAATCGGCAGGCGAAGGAGGCGCGTGGGGTATCGCGCTTCTTGCTTCATTCATTAACAACGAAAAAGAATCTCTGGCTCAATTTCTGGATAAAAAGGTTTTCGCTTCAATGAAAGGTTCCCGAATTAATCCTGATTCAAAAGATGTCGAAAGTTTTAAAAAATTTATGGAACTGTATAAAGCCGGACTCAAGGTTGAACAATCCGCGGTGGAAAAATTAAAGAGATAGTTTTATAGTATTTTTCGTTGACAACCTTCATATCTCATGTTAAATTGAAAGTCCGTTAGCGTATTTATATTCTAAGAGGAGAAACAATAAATGAAATCAATTACCGATCTGAAAAAAAGCGAAATCTGGTTTATTGTCGGAAGTCAGGATCTTTACGGAGACGAAACTTTAAAACAAGTCGCGCAAAACGCAAAAATTATGGCGGATGAATTTAATAAAGATCCGGTTCTTCCGTGCGCGATTATTTTAAAACCGACAGCGATTACTCAGCAGACGATACGCGGACTCTTTGAAGAAGCAAACGCCGCGAAGGCGTGCGCAGGTATAATCACATGGATGCATACATTCTCTCCTTCAAAAATGTGGATACAAGGTCTCGCGGGAAATCATAAACCTCTTCTGCATCTTCATACGCAATTTAACCGCGATATTCCGTGGGCGACAATCGATATGGATTTTATGAATTTGAATCAGGCGGCTCACGGCGATCGTGAACACGGACACATTCACGCGCGTATGCGTCTTCCGCGAAAAGTAGTAGCCGGTTTTTGGCAGGACAGCGAAGTGCGCCGCAGAATGGGCGTGTGGATGCGGGCTGCCGCCGCAAGACAGGACGGAATGAATTCCGTAGTGATGCGGTTTGGCGATAATATGAGAGAAGTTGCCGTAACTGAAGGCGACAAAGTGGAAGCCCAGATTAAATTCGGCTGGCAGATAAATACATGGGGAATAGGCGAACTTGCCTCGCGTTATGCGAAAGTCGGCGGCGCGGCGGCTGAAACCCTCGTCAGCGAATACGCGTCTTTATATGAGCTTAGTTCCGATTTAAAACAAAACGGCAAACAAAGAGACGCAATGATCGAACAGGCGAAAATCGAAATCGCTCTTAAAGAGATGCTGGAAAAAGAAAACTCAGGCGCGTTCACAACAACATTTCAGGATCTTCACGGACTGCCGCAATTGCCCGGACTTGCCTGCCAGCGTTTAATGGAGCAGGGCTACGGTTTCGGCGCTGAGGGAGACTGGAAGCAGTCTATGTTAACGCGCTGCGCGAAAATTATGGCGTCAGGTTTAAAAGGCGGAACTTCCTTCATGGAAGATTACACATATCATTTTGAGCCCGGTAAAGAAGCCGCCCTCGGATCACATATGCTTGAGATTTGCCCTTCAATCGCCGACGGAAAACCGCGCATCGAAGTTCACCCGCTTGGTATCGGCGGCAAAGCGGATCCCGCGCGCATGGTGTTTGACGCGGCTCCCGGTCCCGCGGTTCTCGCCACATTAGTCGATCTCGGAACGCGTTTCAGAATGATCGTCAACGAAATCGAAACGATAAAAATCGAAAACGCGATGCCGAAACTTCCGGTCGCGCGTGCGCTGTGGAAACCGTATCCGAGTTTAAGCGGCGCCGCCGAATCATGGATACTCGCGGGCGGTACGCACCACGCGGTATATTCGACAGCGTTAACAAAAGAATATTTCCGCGACTTCGCTGAAATGTCAGGAATCGAATTTGTATTAATCGATAAAAACACCGTGCCGGATAGATTGCGCGACGAACTTCGCTGGAGCGAAGCGTACTGGAATTAATCAAACAATAAAGTTCGTGTGGTTCGTGGTAAAAATTTTTTAATTAATCGAAGGAGTATTTGTGAAAGAATTTAAAACGTTACGTGAAGAAGCTTACGAAGCTAACATAGAAATTCAAAAACGAAATCTCGCTATTTACACTTGGGGCAATTCCTCCGCGTTTGATCCGAATAAAGGCGTGTTCGCGATAAAACCTTCAGGCGTTGAATACGATAATTTGAAACCTGAAATGATGGTGTTAATCGATCTGGAAGGAAAAATTGTCAAAGGAAAATATAAACCTTCTTCCGATACAAAGACGCATCTTGTTATTTACCGCGAATTCAGCGGAGCGCTCGGCGTTACGCACACACATTCGCCGTTCGCGTGCGCATGGGCGCAGACGGCAAAGTCCGTCCCTGTTTTCGGAACAACACACGCGGATCACTGTGCAAGAGAAATTCCCTGCGCAAATTTTATGACGCCTGAGGCTGTGAAAAACGATTATGAACTTGAAACCGGAAACTTAATTGTAAAAACTTTTAAAGATGGAAATATCGATCCAACGCAGGTAAACATGGTACTTGTCGCCGGTCACGGTCCCTTTACATGGGGGAAAAGCGCGGCAAAATCAGTGTATCACGGCGTGATTCTCGAAGAGATCTGCAAAATAGCGTCGTATACCGTGTCGATCGATCCGAACGCAAAGTCTCTTCCCGAGCATATTGTGCGAAAACACTGGGAGCGAAAACACGGACCTTCTGCGTATTACGGGCAATGATTTATAGTGATTTATTGAGAATTTACATCTAATTTCGTTAAAAATTCGTAAAAATTCCGTTAGTTTTTTGTTTTTTTCCCCTACCCAAAATAGTAGTTCTCCTGTATACTGTAACTAATAATCACTTTTTGGAGGAAAGTATGAAAAAATTGTTTTTGTGCCTCTTGGCATTGGTTGTTGTATTTGGAATGATGACCGGATGTTCTGGCAAAAAAGATGTAATCAGGGTTGGCTTTGCTCAATGTAAAGCGGACGAATCTGACTGGCGTATGGCTAATACCAATTCTATGAAAGCCGCGTTTGACGTTCCGGGCTACAGTTTCACTCTTGCCGATTCTAATAACGACGCCGCAAAACAGATTGCTGATGTTCAGGGTTTCATCGATCAGGAGTTCGACTACATCGTTATCGCGGCTGTTAACATGGACGGATCGGATACGGTTTT
>Ga0209755_10007343_pt1 | contig 11950 bp, 12 predicted proteins | sample TergutCo191P1_FD_187301 | JGI IMG/M metagenome (GOLD analysis project Ga0209755, IMG submission 187301) | Cornitermes sp. P1 segment gut microbial communities from Petit-Saut dam, French Guiana - Co191P1 (SPAdes) (version 2) | ecosystem: Host-associated > Arthropoda: Insects > Digestive system...
CGCCGTTTTTTTTTGGTTACTTTTTTTTTGCGCGCGCAAAAAAAAAGTGACTCGCCGAGAGGCGAAAACCTGCCCGGAGGGCGAAAGAAGCCGGGCCGCATGGCCCTTAAAGACATTTCTCAGTTAAGAGGCCCGGGCCGCAGGCCCAAAAAAAACATTCTCAGTTAAATAAAACCCCCGCCCAATGGGCGAAAAAGAAACGTTTCTAAAAAAAAGCCCGGCCCGCAGGGCCCACATTCAAGGCAAATGCAGCACAGGGTCCACCGGGGAACCTTCTTTCCACAACTCAAAGTGTACGTGTACACCCGTGGCGTTTCCACTGTCCCCCGCCAACCCCACCACTGTGCCAGCGTCCACCCTCTGCCCAACACGTACATTTATTTGGGACAAGTGCGCATAACGCGACAGGCTGTTGCCTGAATGCAAAACCTCTACCATATAGCCATAACTGCCTGCCCAGTCCGCATGCAATACCCAACCCTCCTGAATGCTGCGTACCTCCTCGTGCGCCGTCGCCCTCAAGTCCACCCCTTGGTGAAAGCGCTTTAGGCCCGTCAACGGGTGTATGCGGTAACCAAAGGGACTGCTTAACTCTATGGGCCAGAGGGGCCAGCGCGCTTTCCCCCCTTCCTCCGGCAATGCGTGCGCGTGCAGCCGCTCCAAAAAAGCTTTCATGTGCAAACATAGGGAAACGGGCAAACCCTCCTTGTCCTGCGCCTCCCAGGCCTGCCCAAGCTTCTCCCTTAGCCACGCAAATTCCTCCGCCCCTATGTGCCCCCCCTTCAACCTCCCGTCCAACTCCGTCAACAAAGCATGCCAAAGGGCCGCCTGCTGCCCCATACTCAGGGGCCTCTTCCCCCTGCCCGCCAACCCCCCCCCATACAAAAGGCCACCTGCCCACGCCTCTCCCAACAAGGCTTCCTCCCTCCCCAGCCCGCCTGCAACACTCCCTATAATAGGGGAAACCCCAGGGACAGAGGGGGAAGAGGAAGTCCTTTGTAGGGCAAGTGAGGAAACCGGGGAGTCAGTGAGTGCAACAGGGCCCGTGGGTGCAGTGGGGCCCGTGGACGCAGTGGGGCCCATGGGGTGCCTACAGGCCGTTGTTATGGCGAGGGTGAGTATAAAAAGTACGGCACGCATATTCAATTCTATGGGGGCGGAGGGGGTTTGGCTAAGCATTAGGTATGCGTCAGCGTCCTTCTTCTTTTCCCTCTGCTCGCTTGCGGGCGAAAAAAGTTTCCGTCGCTCTCAAAAAAAGCATTCCTCACCCTCAAAGCGCGCTGCATTTTGAGACACCTTTGCAGTTGCTGGTGGCGGTATGCCTGTCAGCCCAGTGCAGGGACGAGCGGGTTAATGCAATAACCCCGCAGTTGTTTGGGCGTTTTCCCAGCATACAAAGTTATGCGGAGGCAGAGGTAGCGGACATTGTGCCCTATATACGTTCTTTGGGGTTGTTCCGTAACAAGGCCCAAAACCTGGTTGCTATGGGGAAGGCGCTGCTTATGCAGCATGGTGGCCAAATTCCCCTTTCGCGTGCGGCGTTGGAAAGTCTCCCTGGGGTGGGGAGGAAGACGGCGGGTGTTGTCAGTATGCATTTGGGGGGGGAGTTTGCCTTTCCGGTGGACACACATATTGCGCGTGTGGCGCGCAGGTTGGGGTTAAGCCAGCACACCCACCCCAATAAAATAGAGGAGGCGTTGCAAAAACTCTTCCCTCGGGAGGAGTGGTTGGAAGGCCACCACCGTCTTCTCTTGCATGGGCGGCACGTCTGTAAGGCTCGCAAGCCGGAGTGTGGGGTTTGTAGCCTGCGTTTGTGGTGTCCCCAGGCGGGTTAGGCCTGTGCGCGCGCGTTTTTGAGTCGCTTCATACGCTTGCGTATCAACTCCCTCTTCAGCGGGGAAACCTTGTCTACAAAAACCACCCCATTCAGGTGGTCCATCTCGTGCTGTATAACAATGGCCAAAAAGCCCTCGCACTCCAACAGCTGAGGCGCGCCCTGCTCGTCCAAAAACGCTATCTTCACAAAGGCCGCGCGCTCAACGGTTTCAAACTCTCCGGGCAAGGAGAGGCACCCCTCTTCAAAGGACTGGCTGCCTTCTTTTTGGAGAATTTCGGGGTTAATGAGGGCGAGGGGTTTGGAGTCTGGAAGCCTGGAGGTAACGTCCAAAACAACCACCCGCCGGTGTATGCCCAATTGGGGTGCGGCCAAACCGACGCCCTCTGCAGCATACATGGTTTCAAACATGTCGGCCACCAAACTGCGTATGCCCTCGTCTACTTGCGCAACCGGCACGGAGTTTTGGGAGAGGCACTCATCCGGCCAAAGCAAAATTTCACAAACCATATCTGCTCATAACGTGAGAGGGGTTGTGGGGGCAACCCCAGTCCTCGTTGAGGCCGCTTTAAAAGGGGACGTCGTCGTCCATGGGTTCCGGGTGGACGTCCGGCGGGTAGCCGCCACCTCCACCACCCTCGTCTCTCCGCCCGCCACCCTCTGGCCTCCGCCCGTCTGAAGTCCCTAAAAAGCAAACATTGGAAACCACTACCTCGGTGGTGTAGTTTTTCTTGCCCTCTTTGTCCGTCCACTCACGCGTCTGTAGCCGCCCTTCTAAATATACTTGGCGGCCCTTCTTCAAATATTCTCCACACAACTCTCCTAGCTTCCCCCACACTACAATGCGGTGCCACTCCGTGCGTTCTTGCTTTTGCCCGTCCTTGTCCTTCCAGGCTTCACTCGTCGCAATGCGAAAATTCGCTACGGCTTGGCCGCTGGGCGTAAACCGGACTTCAGGGTCGGCTCCCAAATTGCCAATAAGAATGACTTTGTTCACTCCAGCCATAAGGCTCACCTTTCTGGCGCTATGCGCCTGCTGCCACTGTCTCCATCCCCAACCAATTCTTGCCTAACGCCTCCCTCGGGGGGTTTGTCCAGCGTATCCAACATCTGCAAGAGACTCAAAACCTTTTCTCGCGGTTCTGCTTTTGTCGCCGCCGCCGCTTTGAGGGCTTCATAGAGTCCCACCCCCCTCTCCCCCACGGTTGAAAAAGCCAACATTAACATTTTCATGGTTACATGGGTGTCGGCAACAGGGGCCTGCAACAACCCTGCAAGCATTTCCTCGGGGGCGCTTTCGGCAACAGCCGCCAAACCTTCGGCCAGGGGGGTTTTCAACTGGGAGTAGGTGGAGGCCAAAGGCGCCAACTCCAGCAGCTTTGCAATGGCTTCAGCGGAGCCGGCGGCGGCTGTCTCAATGAGGCCATTGAGTCCAGGGAATGGAATCGCCAGCTGCAAGGAAAGCGCATTCAAAGGCTTCAATATCTCCGCCTTGGCACCCAATGCTTCTACAACCGCATTGGCAATATCCGCATCTTTGGGGTTTAAACCATAAAGCGCATCCGCAAGCAGTACCCGCGCAACCGGGTTGGGCTCGGCACGCAGCATTTTTTGAAGCAGGGCTTGGCTCTTCCTCTCCTTGGCCAAGGCCGTATATGTCTTCAGCTGGCGTTTGAAAGCTTCTATGCCGCCATTCTCGACACGTACTGCCGGCTTGGGAGGTTGCCCTACATTCGTAAGCACCGTCGCCAAAGCGTCAATGGCTTGAATCACCTCCGCGTTGCGGGAGGGCGCGTCGTTCACGAGAATGGAAAAAACAAACCGCTGCCCATTCATCCCCTGCGCATAACCTGAAAGCGCGGACACGGTTTCCAATGTCCCCGTCTTCGCCCTCAACCGCCCCTCCGCCTGGGAGCCGCCAAACCGGGAGCGTAAAGTCCCATCCTTCGCCGCTATCCCCAAAGAGGAGACAAACTCTGGAGAAAACAAAGCCTCTTCAAACATATAGCGCAATAATTGGTTGGTCTGGGCCGCTGAAAACCGGTTGGCGTCATTCAGCCCGGAGCCGTTGCCCATAAAATAGGTCCCCCGTGCAATACCTATCTCCTTCTCCAAAAACTCAGCCACCACATCCAACCCCTTGGCATAGCTGGCCGGCAAGCCCCTGTAGACGCCACCCATGACTTTCAGCAACTGCTCGGCAATAAAATTAGAGGACTGCTTGTTCATCCGCTTGAGAATAATGTCCAGAGACTCACTCGAAGAGGCATAGAAAAACTCGGCCGTCGGGGGGACAGTCCCCACCACCACCTTCCCGCGGACATGAATCCCCTGCTTGGCCAAAAGCGCCTTCAGCGTATAACCAAAATAGCTGGCGGGGTTGTCAATACGCCTCCATACTACCCACGTCCCCTTGCCAACAGGGACATGCCCGCGGACTTCAATCTCCTGCCGGCGCATATGGGGTTTGAGGTGGGGCTTTTCGGCTTCCAGGTTGCTTTTGACGACAAAACGCCTCTGGGTTGCTTTCCCCGTCTGCAACTTGGACTGGAGCCGAAAATATTCACTGGAAGGCTCAATCTCAACGAAAGCCGGCTGCTTCCTCAATGCGCCCGGGCGCAAATAGACGGCTACGGCATTCCAATTCAGCGACAAAGCCCCCGTCGGGGCCAAATAGGCCTTGTCCCCCTGCTCCTGGCCATACCCAAACGCCCACCTCTCCCCATCAAAATTCGCCTCGTCCAAAACCAAATTCCCCTGCACCTCCTTCAAACCCTGGCGCGAAAGCTCCGCGGCCACAACATAGAGGCGCTCCGTTGTCATACTCGGGTCCCCATTCCCCCGCACAAAAAGGGTGCGGACCCGGCCATTCTGGGGCGCCTTGTCGACAAAAAATTCGGTCTCAAAGCGGTAGTCCGGCCCTAGGAGACTCAATGCCGCCGCCGAGGTAAACAGCTTCACGTTGGAGGCCGGGTTCAACAAATCTCCTGCTCCATACTCAAAAACAGTGCTCTTATCGTCCAAGCTGATAACTTGAAAAGAGACGTGCGCTGACTTCAAAGTGCTCTGCTCCATGGCATCAGCAAGCGTATTGCGAAGCAACTTGTGTTCGTTCGTGTTAGGAACAGAGAAGATGGGTGAAACAAAAAAAAGAATGGCAGTGGTAATAGCGAACGAAATCATCACGGTGAATTATGTTTGAGGTAGAGTAATTCGTCCAATGGACAACAACAGAAGAAGGGAAAGTAACTCGTATGCACAACCTGACGCCTCAAAATCCAGCAAATGTTTTGAGGTGTGCTTGCAAAACAAAAACTCAAGCTCTAAAATTTCTGCTAGTGTCCGCCAGCGTTGGCGATGCTGGCCAAACTCTCTCCAGGGCCAAACTTTTTGAGAGAGTGACGCTCGGTTTCTCGAGCGTGAAAAGTGACGGCCTGTGAACATCTCACCCTCCCCTTTTTGAAAGGTTTTATATGGAAGACATCATTAGTTTTGAAATGGCCCCCACCCCCAACCAAGAACCAGCACGTAAAAAACCGGCTGCCAAAAAAACAACTAAAAAACCCGCTGCCAAAAAAGCAACCAAAAAACCCGTTGCCAAAAAAGTAGCCAAAAAACCCGCTGCCAAAAAAGCAACCAAAAAACCCGTTGCCAAAAAAACAGCCAAAAAACCTGTTGCCAAAAAAGCCGCCAAAAAGCCAGTTGCCAAAAAAGCAGTTAAAAAACCCGCTGCTAAAAAAGTAGCCAAAAAACCCGTTGCCAAAAAAGCCGCCAAAAAGCCAGTTGCCAAAAAAACTGAAAAGAAGTCAACTTCGAAAAGAAAAAGATAACCACACCTGACGGTCTCTTTCGTTTTTCAAAACCGGCGCACCCTTATGCGGTGCTGCCGGTTTTTTGTTGCTTGCCTTGTCGCCCACCGGCCTTCCGTTGCCAAAAACCAGCTGCTGTTTATATGGGCTTTTTCACCCCACCACCCCCCGGAAAACCACTGGCTCCCCTCATCGCTGCCTAAGCTGCACCATCGCCTGGACATAGTCGGGTTGCCGAAAAATAGCATGGCCTGCAACCAAAATGTCCGCACCTGCCTGCAATACCTGCGGCGCCGTCTCCGCGTTAACTCCACCGTCCACTTGAATCCATAAGGGCTCTTTGCCACCTTGGGTTCGCCTTTGGTCCAACATGAAACGCAGGCGCGCAATCTTCTTCAGACTGCTAAAAATAAACTTTTGGCCCCCAAAGCCCGGGTTGACACTCATCAACACCACCTGAAATACCTCGTCCAATACCTCTTCTATAGCACCCAACGGCGTCGACGGATTCAAGGCCACTCCAGGTTGCGCACCTAGGCGGCGTATCTCCGTTAAGGTGCGATTTAAATGTGTGCACGCCTCGACATGTACACTCAACCTGTCCGCACCCGCCGCTATAAAATCCGCTAAATAACGGTCCGGCTCCTCTATCATCAAATGTACATCCAAAGGCAAGCGCGTCACTCTGCGCACAGCTTCTACTACCAATGGGCCTATGCTAATGTTGGGGACAAAATGCCCATCCATCACATCCAAATGAAGAATGTCCGCCCCCCCCTCTTCCACAATACGTATTTCCTCGGCAAGTTTTCCAAAATTCGCTGACAGTAGGGAGGGAGCAAGAAAACAGGGCATTGTCGTCACTCGGCATGTAGGTTTCTTGAATGTACTTAGTCTTCTCCTCGCAGCTCTTCAAGCACTGCTTGTCTCAAGCGGAGCCCTTATTTATGAAAGTGGCTGTGTCCTCTTCTTCTCTAAACTTGCCTTTGGGCAGCCTTTCTTGTCCCCAAAAGCTCAACGCCATTCTGGACATCTCCAAAGCAATGGCGGCAGAGCACCCATTGGAGGACTTGTTGCTGTTCATCGCTGACAACTCTGCCCGCCTTGTTGAGGCGGAATGCGCCTCCGTCTTCGTCTTGGACGAAGCCAAAGCGGAGCTCTTCAGCTTCGCCACCCAAGGCGCCAACGGAGAAATTCGTTTCCCCGTCGGCGTCGGCCTCGCCGGACATGTCGCCCAAACAGGCAAAACCCTCCGCCTCGAAAACGCTTATGCCGACTCGCGTTTCAACAACCACTTTTGTACACAAACCAACTGCCAACCCAAGAGCGCTTTGTGCGTCCCTTTGCTTTCCCACACAAAAAAAATCATCGGCGTTCTCCAGTTGCTCAACTCCACCAAAGGAATTTTCAGCGAGGACGATGAGCGCCTTTGCCTGGTTTTGGGCGAGCAAGCGGCAATGGCCATTGAGAATGCAGTCTTGGTTGCTGAGCTCGGCGCACTGTTTCGGGGGTTTGTCCAAGCTTCTGTCTTGGCTGTTGAGTCAAGAGATTCGAATGCAACAGGACACTCCAGCCGTGTCGCCACGTTGAGCGTCAACTTGGCCAAGGCCGTCGGCGAAAAAAACCCGAAACAAAAACTGCCTAAAAACGAATTGATTGAGCTTTATTATGCCGCACTGCTGCATGACTTTGGGAAAGTGGGTATTTATGAGAATACCCTGACAAAACCTTTCAAACTGCACCACCATGAATTGGAAGCCATTCGAACCCGAATTGAGCTTGTCAAAAAAGAACGTGAAACAGAATATTACCGCAGGTGTTTGTCCCTTGCTTTGCGGGCAGGCAGCAACGCTTGGGCCCACGCAGAAGCTTTGGAAAAAGAGCGCCTGGACTCGGAGCTCGCTCAATTGGATGAGGCCTTGCAACTCATTGAGTCCAGCAACATCCCCAACCTCCTCCCTGTCGAGGACTTGGAGCGACTCCAAATACTCGCCAGCCTCACTTATCCCGTTGGACTTGGAAAAAGAACACCCCTGCTCAAACAACAAGAGCTCGAAGCCCTCTCCATCGCCCAGGGTACACTCTCTTCCTTTGAGCGCAAAACCATTGAGTCCCACGTGGAGCTTACGGCTCGCTTCCTGGAGCGCATTCCGTGGAGCCGCTCCCTTGCGCGTATACCCGCCATCGCCAAAGCCCACCATGAACGTTTGGACGGAAGCGGCTATCCTCTGGGAATATCCGCAAACGAAGTCCTCTTCCAATCCCGCATCATCGCCCTGTGCGACGTTTATGACGCACTCACCGCCGTGGACCGCCCCTATAAAAAAGCCGTTCCGCATGAGCAGGCGCTGAATATTCTTCAACAAGAGGCGAAAAAAGGGAGATTCGACGCGGAGCTTTTGGCCATTTTTATTGACGCCAACGTGGGCCCCGCGTCAGCCCAAACCTATACGGAAGAGCAAAGGCCTGGCAATAACCAGGAGAAACAGGGCACCCCCACTTTCAGAGCTGATTGATTTTTCATACGGCGGGCTTTATGGGGGCTTTATGAAACAACTCTCCTATCTCTCGGGCACAACCGACATCCCCCTCCTTGGCGAAACCATCGGCGCAAACCTCAAACGTATTGCAACACGTTTCCCCAACACCGAAGCCCTCATCTGCTGCGCGCAAAATTACCGCGCCACCTACCGCGAATTTTTTGAGCAAACCACAGAAATTGCCCTCGGCCTCCTGGCCATGGGCGTTCAAAAAGGAGACCGCGTGGGCATCTGGTCCCCCAATCGCTATGAGTGGGTTGTCTTCCAATATGCCACCGCACGCGTCGGCGCCATTATGGTCAACATCAGCCCCGCCTATAAGTCCGCTGAGTTGGAATATGCGCTCAACCAGTCCGGCACCTCCGTCCTCTTCCATGCAAAAGGCTTTCGCAAAACCTCTTATCCGGAGCTTCTGGACAAAGTGCGCGCACGCTGCCCCAAACTGCGCCTGGCCATGGTGCTCGACAATGACTGGGAGGTGGTGCGTACCACGGGCCAACGCGTAAGCCCTCGCTTGCTCGAAGAGTGCGAAGCCTCCTTGCAGTTTGATGACCCTATCAACATTCAATATACCTCGGGCACCACCGGCTTCCCCAAAGGCGCCACCCTCTCCCACCACAACGTCCTCAACAATGGGTTTTTCGTCGGCGAAACACTCAAACTCTCCGAGAAAGACCGCGTCTGCGTCCCCGTCCCTTTCTATCACTGCTTTGGCATGGTGCTCAGCAACCTCGCCTGCACCACCCACGGCGCCACCATCGTCACCCCCGGCGAAGAGTTTGACCCACTGGCTACACTCCAAGCCGTGGAAACAGAAAAATGCACCTCCCTCAATGGCGTGCCCACCATGTTTATTGCGGAACTCCAACACCCCGAGTTTGAAAAGTTTGACTTGTCCAGCCTGCGTACGGGCATTATGGCCGGCTCCCCATGCCCCATTGAAGTGATGAAAGAAGTACAGTCCAAAATGAATATGAGAGAAATTACCATCTGCTATGGAATGACGGAAACCTCCCCCGTCTCCACCCAAAGCCATGTGAATGACCCTCTCGAAAAACGCGTCTCCACCGTCGGACGCATTCACCCCCATGTGGAAATTAAACTGACGGACCCGGACACCGGCAACATTGTCCCCCAAGGTACCCCAGGAGAATTGTGTACACGCGGGTATAGCATTATGCTGGGCTATTGGAATAACCCGGAAGCCACTGCCGAGGCCATTGACAAAGCACGGTGGATGCACTCGGGTGACTTGGCAACCATTGACGCCGACGGTTTTGTCAACATTGTCGGACGCCTCAAAGATATGATTATTCGCGGCGGCGAAAACGTCTATCCCAGAGAAATTGAGGAATTCTTGCATACGCACCCGGGCGTTTCTGAAGCCCAAGTCATCGGCATTCCCTCCAAAAAATATGGCGAGGAAGTTATGGCGTGGGTTAAACTCAAACGTGGCGCTTCGCTTTCCGGCAAAGAGTTGGAAGAATATTGCAAAGGCAAAATCGCCACCTTCAAAATCCCCCACCACTGGAAAATGGTCGACGAATTCCCCATGACGGTGACAGGCAAAATACAAAAATACCGCATGCGGGAAATTTCCATCAACGAGTTGGGCCTCTCCATCGCCTCGGCTACACGTACAGCTTAGGACGCGCCCGGCCCTCTGCTGCCTTGGGCAAAGTTGGGCACATGCTTGAGCTCGTGCAACACAACGCTGCTTGGGTCCACGTGTATGAGGACTTCGGCTTCCGGCAAAATGTGCACAATGGCCTCCTCGGCCTTGTCCGCCAAAGCATGTGCCTCCAACAAGGACAACTCGTCCGGCGCCTCCACATGCAACTGGACAAAAACGGTTGCACCGGAGCGCCGGGTGCGCAAGTCATGCGCCCCCAATACCCCTGGCACCTCCCTCACCACTTGAAATATTTTCGCCTGCAACTCACTCGAAAGCTGCGCGTCCATCAACAAACCTATGGACTCTCGCGCAATGGCCAAAGCACTCTTCAAAACAAAAACCGCAATGGCCAAACCCAACAAACCATCGGCCCACAAAACCCCCCAATACCCCAATGCCAAAGCAACAAAAGCAGCAAAATTGCTCAATATGTCGGTGCGGTAGTGCAGCGCATCCGCCTTTATGGCCGCAGAGCCTGTGGCCGCAATGGCTTTGTCCAAAAAAACCAACAGGACAAGGGTGGCCACAACCGCTATGCCCATTACCAACATGCCCCACCCCAACTGCGCCATCGGCTTGGGCAAAATGAAGCGCGCAGAGGACTCATATAGGAGCCAAAGGCCGGAGCCCGCAACCAACAAGGACTGCCCCAGGCCAGCCAATGCTTCCACTTTGCCGTGCCCAAAAGAATGTATGTCGTCCGCCGGCCTGAAAGAAACACGTACTGCCCAAAAATTCGCCGCAGAGGCCATGGCATCCAACAACGAGTCCGCAAGAGAAGCCAATACTGCAACAGAGTTGGTGGCAAAATAGGCCGCCGCCTTCACCACCAAAAGCCCAATGGCCGTCCCCAAAGAAGCCCATGTGGCTTGGCGAAGCCAACGCTCCCTTGTGCGCTCCATCGGTTTGGGCTGCTCCATATTCCCGTATTGCCACAGCTATATGCCACTGCAACCAAAAGCTGAAAACCACCCCCCCCTCGCTTTTTGGGGTGTGGGTATGTGGGGGGGGGGTGGTTTGCGGTTTGGCGCCTTTTTGCCCTTCGGGCGGGTTGTTTGACTGAGAATGTTTTTTTGGGCCATGCGGCCCGGCTTTCTTCGCCCTTCGGGCGTTGTTCTCTCTGGGCCTGCGGCCCGCGCTTTTTTCCCCTCCAGACGTTGCTCTTTCCTGGGCCTGCGGCCCGGCTTCCTTCGCCCTCCGGGCATTGTTCTCTCTGGGCCTGCGGCCCGGGCTTTTTTCCCCTTCGGGCATTCTGCCTCCGGCGGGGAACTTTTTGCTCGCCCAAAAAGTTCCTCAAAAACGGCTCCCTCCGGTGGCCCTGCGGGGCTCTTCGCATCACTTCCGACCCCCTCCGGAGCTTCCCTCAATTTGCTTGCATCGGGGGGGGCCGGGGTGGCTCAGTGCTGAAACAAGAAACGCCGCAACCGTGCCATTTGTGGCCACCTCGGAAAATATGCCTCACTCGCAACCCTCTTGGGGCCACTCGAAACAGCCTCGAAAAACACCCTTCACTTGCAACCCTCTTGGGGCTTTCCTCCTCCGCACCCATCAGCGAGGGTCGCGGAACGCTGTGCGAAACTTGGGGCGTGTCAGCACTGCTCTCTGCTTTCAACCTCGTGTCTTCGACACGAGGCTTTCAAACAGCCCATATGCCAACTTTACATTACCTCATGTCAATCCACGAGTTGACAGAAAGCAAGGTAAAGTTGACACTTCAACGGTATTATATAGCCGCCTGCTGAAAGCAGGCGGTTGGCCACAAAAACTGCTGCTGACACCCTCCGAGTTTTCACAGTGTTCCGCGACCCTCGCTGATGGAGACAAGTGAGGAAAGCTCCAAGAGGGTTGCGAGTGAAGGGTGTTTTTCGAGGCTGTTTCGGATGGCCTCAGGAGGGTTGCGGGCGAGGCATATTTTCCGAGGTGGCCACAAACGGCACTGCTGACACGCTCCATATTTTGCACAGTGTCCCGCGACCCTCGCTGATGGGCGCGGAGGAGGAAAGCCCCAAGAGGGTTGCGAGTGAGGCCAAGGCCCCGCAGGGCCACCGGAGGGAGCCGTTTTTGAGGAACTTTTTGGGCGAGCAAAAAGTTC
>Ga0209755_10007344_pt1 | contig 11950 bp, 7 predicted proteins | sample TergutCo191P1_FD_187301 | JGI IMG/M metagenome (GOLD analysis project Ga0209755, IMG submission 187301) | Cornitermes sp. P1 segment gut microbial communities from Petit-Saut dam, French Guiana - Co191P1 (SPAdes) (version 2) | ecosystem: Host-associated > Arthropoda: Insects > Digestive system >...
ATGGTCTTATTTCTTTCATCTTTTCTCGTATTGCTTTGGCTTGCTTGGTTATTTCCGATGTCATTGAGGTTTGATTTTAACTGTGGATTCGCATTTTCATATAATATAGCATTCAAAATATGTACAGCGCAAGACGGTCAACCACAACCCATTCGTATAGCGTATGCCGCTCGCCTTGTTTAATGAAAAAACATATGTATAATAAAAACCATCTATTGGCAAAGGGGATGTTTGTAATGGTAGCCGTTACATTCGAAACGCAGCAGCAACCGTACGGCGCAGGCGAATACGCCACTTTACCCAACCTACCGCAGTCTTTGGTACTGCCTAAGGGTTATCAAGCCGCGTTATATGAAAAGGAAGATTTCCAAGGTAATTCTGTACTTATTTCTGCCCATGACGGGGAAAAAACCTTCATTGTAAGCGAAACGGTTTGCAAGGAACCCCGCTCCATGCGCATCTTGGAAAACATAACGGTAATCCCCGGCCACGAACGTAACGCGCTGGCATTAAAAGAAGCCCTCCACGACGAAAGCGGCTGGTTACAGGATTCATTAAAATTGGCCCCCCGACGTGTGGAATGGATGGTGAATGATAAATTCGGCTGTTTTGTCCATTGGGGGGTGTATGCCATTGCCGGCGGGGTTTGGAACGGCAAACAATGCGGTTATGCCGAGCATTTGCAACGGGCAATGAAAATCAACCAAGCCGATTACAAGGAACATTTCATCGATAAATTTAACCCCGTGGACTTTGATGCCGACGAATGGATTCAGACGGTAAAGGACGCGGGCATGAAATATTTTGTCATTACCACCAAACACCACGACGGTTTTTGCATGAACTATTCCGATGCATACCCCTACGATATCCGTATGACCCCCTTCAAGCGCGACCCCATTGCGGAGTTAAAGGCCGCCTGTGATAAATATGGCCTGCCCTTCGGGCTGTATTATTCCCATGCCTTCGACTGGGAACACCCCGACGGCGCGGGCAATGACTGGGAATATACCAATGGCGGCGGCGACTTGAACCTCTTTGAGGGCAAGGCGGGCCGTTGGTTCGACGAATACCCCGAAATGGTGCCCCGTGTCAGCAAATATTATGTGGACACCAAATGCATCCCCCAAATTTTGGAGTTGATTAAACAATACAAACCCGCCATTTTGTGGTTCGACACACCCCACAAGCTGCCCCCGTCGGAAAACCTGCGGATTTTACGCGTTATCCGCGAGGCTGACCCTTCCATTATCATCAACGGGCAGCTGGTGAACAATAACGATTTCCTATCCTTGGGCGATTATGCCAACACCGGTGACCGTGCGGCGGAAATTTTCCCCACCCCCGGCGTGTGGGAAACCATCCCCACCACCAATGAATCCTATGGGTATTCCAAAGCCGACCGCAACCACAAACCCGCCGAGCATTTTATTGAACTGCTCATCAAAACAGCCGCCCACGGCGGTAATGTCCTCATGAATTTGGGCCCAACGGAGCGGGGCACCATTGAAGACGTGGACAAAAATATCCTGTCAAAAATCGGTGCGTGGCTTAAGGAAAACGGCGAAAGCATCTACGGCACCACCCGTTCCCCCATCACGGTGCAAACCTACGGCGCAACCACCCGCAAGGGTAATACCCTGTACATGCATTTGTTTACCCCCCAAGAAGGCAAGATAATCCTGTCAAATATGCTTACCCCGGTGAAAAAAGCATACCTGTTCACCGACCCGGACAAAAAATCCCTTCCTAATATTAAACTGACACAATACGATACAGAACTTACCTTGCCCCATGCACTGCCCGCCTTTACGGTTATTGCGGTGGAATTTGAGGGCGAGTTGCACACCGGCGGTGGGCGGCTCATCAGCAGCACCCGGCCGGAATATTTGCGTGCTTTCGACGCAGATTATATACCTTCCAATATAAACCACAGCGACGGAAAGAAATACCGCGATTTCCTCCACGACTTCAAAAACAGCGAACAACCCGTCATTTGGAAGTTACGTGTCCACAAACGCACCCAATATAAAATCACGCTGCATTACGACCGCTTGGACGACAACACCACCAACCGCTACAGCCTTGCCGTCAACGGCACACAGCATATCGCCGATGTATCCCCCGACTGCCCCGTCACAGGCATGTGGCAACAGGCCAAACCCTTTGAGGCCTCCTTCGTTGCGGACATCGCCGGGGAATGCGACTTGGTGTTCCGCCCGGAAGGGCCTGTCACAGGCAGTTTTATAAAATTATTCGGCATCACGTTGACGCCAATGGATGATAAATTGGAAGAAGCCATAATTATCGAAGAAGACACCACCGACACAGGCGACAAAAATAAGTAAAAGGGGCGCAGACCTATGCCTGTATTTTATGACAAGGCCGTTGTCCAAGCTAATTGCGGCCGCCCGTTGCGGGATGATTTTTTATAAAATTAGGTTATTTTGAACAGGAGCGGTTTTTATGAATGAAAAAAAGCCGAATATTATTTTAATTAATTGCGACGATTTGGGTTACGGCGATTTGGGCTGTTACGGTTCGCAAATGAACCGAACCCCCCATATTGATAAGCTTGCGTCGGAGGGTATGCGGTTTACGGATTTTTATGCCGCTTCGCCGGCCTGCTCCCCTTCCCGGGCGGGTATGCTGACGGGGTGTTACCCACCCCGTGTGGGTTTTGGCCACAACCAAAATCGGCTTGTATTATTTCCGGGCCAGGCTGAAGGGCTCAGCACAAATGAAAAAACCATTGCAAGTGTGTTGAAAGATACGGGCTACCGTACAAAAATAATCGGAAAGTGGCATTGCGGCGACCAGCCGGAATTTCTGCCCACCCGCCACGGGTTTGACGAGTACTACGGCCTGCCCTACAGCAATGACATGGGCAGGCAAGTAAGCGAAACCACATGGCTTGCACCGCCGCTGCCCCTGATGCAAGATGAACAGGTTATCCAGCAGCAACCCGATTTGGCTTCATTAACCGAACGCTATACGGAACAAGCCCTGGATTTTATACGGGAAAACCAAAGCAAGCCCTTCTTCCTATATATGGCCCATATGTATGTACATTTGCCCCATTACGCGCCGGAGCCGTTTATTAAAAGCTCCACCAACGGGGATTTTGGCGCGGCGATTGCCTGCTTGGATTGGTCGGTGGGTGCGTTGATGCAGGGGCTGAAAGAAAACGGGCTGGATAAAAACACGCTGGTTGTCTTCACCTCCGACAACGGCGGCAAGGCCACCCATGGCGGCACGAATTGGCCTTTGCGCAGCCGAAAAGGTACCACCTGGGAAGGGGGCATACGGGTTCCCTGCATCGCACGGTGGACGGGGAAAATCCCCAAAGGCGCAATAAACAAAAACCTGGCCTGTTCCATTGATTTCTTTGCCACTTTTTCGAAATTAGCGGGGGCTGATATTACGCCTTATAAACATAAAATTGACAGCCTGGATGTGAGTGATTCCATTAACGGCGGTAAAAATCCCCGGGATGTGTTTTTCTATTACCTTGGCAGCGACATTGAGGCGGTACGCAAGGGAAAATGGAAGCTGAAAGTCCGAAACGGGAACGCTGAAGCCAAGCTCTTGTTTAACCTGGAAAATGACATCAGCGAGAACGAAAATGTATACAACGAACATCCGCAAATCGCGGAAGAATTAACCGCGCTGCTGGCAACATGCCGCGAAGACCTGGGCGACAGGGTTACGGGCATTCCGGGCAAAAATACAAGGCCCGTCGGCAAAGCCGCCAATCCCGTGCCGCTGACGGAATATGACCCAAACCACCCCTACATTGCGGCTATGTACGATAAGGGCGACAGAGGGTAGCAAAGACATCCCAATTCTCACGCAAAACCCCTTGATGCCCGCAAAATGAATCATTTTTATTACCATACATGACATTTTTCATCCGCTTACAACCGCCATTACAAAGATGCGCAAAGGGACAATGTTGACACCGTTCCGGCGCGTCTTTTTTTTCTGCCAAGAAACACTGCATATTTTCACTTTCAAGTTGGTCTTGAAGGCTGCCTTCACGCAAATTCCCGGTGCGGCAGGCATCCAGCACATAAAAATCACAGGGATAACAACTTCCGTCTGCTTCAATGATGTATTGGGGCATACACCGGCCCGTCAGCCCGCAGGCATGTACAGCCCCCGTAGCCAATAATTGTATGATATCATCAATCCATTTAATGCTGATGTACTTCCCGTTTTTATAATGGGCATACCATAAGGGGATTAATGCATTGTAAAAGGAGGCAAAACGCGCCGGCGTAAGGGACACGGGAGTGGCATTGTCCAAATCATCCAAACAGGGAATAAACTGCACGTGACGGATACCCCATTGGATAATCTGCTTCCAAACGGAATCGGGATGGCGGGCGGTTTGGTTGGTTAATACACATAAAATATTATAATCCACCCTTTGCGCGTCAAATAACTGCTTTGTTTTTAACACCCGGTTCAGGGTGCCTTTCCCCATGCTGTCCAATCGGTTTGTATTGTGGCCATACAAATCTAAAGATAACCCAATTAAGAATTTATGCGCCTTAAAGAATTGACACCAATTGTCGTCAATTATCAAGCCATTGGTTTGAAATGTCCATTTCAATGAAATACCCTTGGTTAATTCCTTTGCCAACGAAACGAATTTTTCATAAAATCCAAGGCCGATGAGGGTAGGTTCACCCCCTTGAAACCCAAGGGTAAAGGTGTCGCCGGGTGACAAATCCCCACATATATTCCGAAGCACCAAGGACATCGTTTCGGCTGACATAAATCCATAGGAAGGTACTTCGCGGTGGTTGCTTACGTCTTTGTAAAAACAATATGTACATTTCATATTGCACATGGCAGACGCGGGCTTGAACATTACAGATACATGCTTCATTTTATCACCCTCTGGGCAACCGCCAAGAAACGTTAAAATCACGGGTAAGTTATCACCCCCGGTAATAATTGTAAAGCGTATTTTTGTAAATTCTCACAAAAATATATAGACAAAACAACAAACTCATGTTACAATCGTTTCCTGACGCTGCCTGAATACAATTTGTGCATACGAACTTTGGCAGCGATGCTACTGGTATAAATGTATTACTTTTGTACAATGACTATGGAGTGAAAGCATGAGGCATAAAGTAAAAAACGGGTTTTGTGTAGTTTTGTCATTACTGATGCTTCTTGCATCGTCACAACCATTTTTCATTCGGGTACAAGCAAGTGATATAACTTTGCTTGAATATTATCAAGAAAAAGTAGATGTATTTGGTGCGGCATATCGTTTTGATGATTTTCTCGCCGACCATTGGCATAGCCCGCGTCCCGATGCACAATATATAATTCTCGCAGCTGATTATATTTATGCAGATGGCATGGCCATTCAATATTATGAAAATTTGGCAGGGATGTCGGGTGTAGCTGTGCGAACCGAAGAAGAAGGTGTAATAACCTGGGAAGTTTATGTAGCCCAGGGGGGCTTGTATCATATAAATGTCAGCTATTTTAATATAGCGGGCAGGGATGCAAATATTCAACGTGCTATATTGATAAACGGTGAATTGCCTTATTTCCAAGCTGCTTCCGTAGAATTTTACCGTACATGGGTTAACCGTTCGCCTTATATTTTACAAGACGGTGCGGGCAATGATTTGCGTCCCATTCAAGAAGAATATCACCTGTGGCGGGAAGTCGGTGTTCGTGATTCCATCGGTCACCACATGGAATATTTAAGCTTCTACTTCCAATCGGGGCGTAACACAATTTCTTTTTTATCCCAACGCGAACCCATGGTGATAAGCCATATCCGCATTTTTCAACGAAAAGCAATACCCCCATATACGCAAATGCGTGCACATTCCCCGGTCCTCCTCTCGCCCAATATAGAGCCAATACGCATAGGCGGTGAAGATGCCGCCAGGCGTTCGTCACCTATGCTGGCTCCTCGGGCTAATATGGCAGGCCCCGGTGTGTACCCCTTTGACCCCCGTCGTATTATTGTGAATTACAGCGGCGGCGAACCTTGGTCAGGTTCGGGTATGTGGATAGAATGGGACATTGTCGTGCCGCAAAACGGGTGGTACAAAATCGCTATTAACCTGCAACAAAATTTCCATCGGGGTGCGATGTCGCATCGGCGCATTACGATTAACGGAGAAATCCCCTTTGCGGAAATGGAAGCCGTGCCCTTCACCTTTAACAGCCGTTGGCGGGTTGAAACACTGGGCGGCGAAGACACACCCTTCTTGTTTTATCTAGAAGCAGGTACAAATACACTGCGAATGGAAACTGTTATGGGTGGGTATGCACCCTATATACGTGAAATTCAAGCATCCATTCATGAATTAACACGCATACACCGTCAAGTGGTTATGGTTACCGGGGTTAGCCCTGACCTTGCCCGTGATTATCAAATTGCCAGACGCATCCCCACGCTGGAGCATGACCTGCGGTATGAATACGAACGTTTAACCCGCGTGTTTAATAATTTGTTGGCATTGTCGGGGGGGAACTTGAGCGAACGCGATGTAGTGGTGCGCAATGCCTTCCAGTCCATTCATTTAATGTTGAGTGATTTAGACGAAATCCCCCGGCGCGTGGGTAATTTCCGCGTGTTTATCGGTGGCTTAGGCACTTGGTTGAATTATGTACGGGAGCAATCCTTAAGTATTGATGCAATTTATGTGTTATCTGCCGATGCACCAACGCCCACCAATGGCGACCGCTTTTTTGCGCGGCTGTGGCATGGCTTTGTGTCGTTGATTCTTTCGTTTTTCATCGACTTTTACAGCATGGGCGAGCCGGATGAGTACGGCGTAACCCGCACAATAGAAGTATGGATAGGCAGTGGGCGTGACCAAGCCGTTATTTTACGGCAAATGATAAACGAAACATTTACACCGCAAACAGGCATTGGCGTAGACTTAAAATTGGTTGATATGACAATGCTTTTGCCTGCTACCGTGGCACGGCAAGGCCCTGACATTGCCGTTGGCATTGGTGACGCGATACGCGGGGGCTTTGGCAGCCCCGCGGTGGGGGGTACAGGGGGTATTGAACTGCCCATGAACTTTGCCTTCCGCGGGGCAGTAGCGGATATTTCGGGCTTCCCCGAATTTTATGAAGTTTCACAACGGTTTTCTGAAGCGGCAATGGTACCGTTTATGTACCGCGACATGGTGTTTGCGCTGCCTGAAACAATTACATTCAACATGTTGTTTTACCGCAGGGACATTTTAGATTCGTTGGGGTTAGCGCCCCCTGATACTTGGGACGATGTGCGGGCAAGCATTGCTGTGTTAGACCATAATAATATGAATTTTGGATTGCCCAGCGATACCATGCACGAAGTAATGCGCAGTTTTGGCATGTTTCTAATGCAATCGGGCGGTGCCTTCTACGGTTATGGCGGGCGTTATACCTTGTTGGGTGAGCCCAGTTCTCTTACTGCGTTCCGCGATTTTACCCGTTTTTGGACAGATTATGAACTGCCGCGTCTGTTTAATTTTGAAAACCGTTTCCGTTCGGGTGAAATGCCCATGGGTATCGCAGACTATACGATTTTTAATCTGTTACAAGTGCTTGCGCCGGAAATTAACGGGTTATGGGGTTTCCGCCCCGTACCGGGCACGGTAATGTCCGATGGTTCAATTAACCGTATCACCCCCAGCAGCGGTACGGCTGTAATCATGATGGAGCAAGCCCGCGACAAAGGTGCCGCTTGGGAATTTATGAAATGGTGGACGGATGCAGACACCCAAGTGCAGTACGGCTTTATGCTGGAAGCAGTAATGGGCGCGGCGGCACGCCACCCCACCGCCAATTTGGAAGCCTTTGGGCGTTTGCCATGGAATGTACGCGACTACCGAAACATCATGCAGCAATTTGAATATGTACAGGGCATACCCCAAGTACCCGGCGGTTATCTTGCCCCCCGTTATATCCGCAATGCTTGGGCAGAAGTGGTGATTAACGAAAACATGGAGGCCCGTGATGCATTGCGCATTGCCGCCCGGCAAATTAATGAAGAAATTACCCTTAAACGCTTAGAATTTGGACTGGAGCAATAAAAAATGGTAAAGAAAAAACGCAAAGCAATAAATAATGATTGGCAGATATACGCATTGCTTGCGCCGTTTTTCCTGTTATTTTTTATCTTTACTATTTTACCTGTCCTTGCATCCATTGTGCTAAGCTTTACGGATTTTAATATGCTGCAGCCACCCAATTTTGTGGGTTGGCAAAATTATTTACGTTTGTTTCTGCGTGACGAAGTGTTTATTATCGCCCTGCGCAACACGATTATTTTTGCGGTTATAACAGGCCCCATCGGCTACGCCCTTAGTTTTACGGTTGCGTGGGTCATCAATGAATTAAACCCCAAGCTGCGTGCATTTATGACATTATTGTTTTTTGCCCCCTCCATTTCGGGAGGTGCGTTTGTGATTTGGGGCGTTATGTTTTCGGGTGACAGGCATGGTTGGGTTAACGGTTGGTTAATCCGTTACAGCTTAATTGTAGAGCCCATTGACTTCTGGCGTGATGCGTCTTACGTATTACCGTTGCTTATCGTCGTACAGCTTTGGATGAGCCTAGGGGTCGGTTTCCTTAGTTTTGTAGCAGGCTTGCAAACGGTGGACCGCGCTTTGTATGAAGCGTCGGCTATTGACGGCATTAAAAATCGCTGGCAGGAATTATGGTTTATCACGTTACCTTCCATGCGTCCGCAGCTTATGTTCGGCGCGGTAATGACGATAACGGGCAGCTTTGCCGTGGGTGCAATCTCTACCCAGCTTGCGGGCTTCCCCAGTGTAAGTTATGCGGGGCATACGGTCATTACACATTTACAAGACTTTGGCAGTGTCCGTTTTGAAATGGGTTATGCCTCTGCCATTGCTACATTGCTCTTCTTGGTTATGGTCGGTGCAAACAAATTGGTGCAAAGGCTCTTGCGGAAGGTGGGAACATAATATGCGCTTGCGCCAGCTTCGTCAAAAATTGTATGTAAAACGTGTTAACCGTTCCCTCGCAGGTACGGTTGTATTGTTCATGTTATTAATTGGGCTTGCGGCGTTTATGTCTATGCCCTTGGTTTTGGTTATTAATAATGCGTTCAAGCCCTTGGACGAATTGTTTTTGTTTCCGCCGCGATTCTTTGTACGCAACCCAACCATGGGTAATTTCCAAGACTTAGCCGTGCTGATGGAAGCCACGTGGGTGCCTTTTGCCCGTTATGCATTAAATACAGTGATTATTACAGGCTTTGGCACCGTGGGGCATTTGGTGGTTGCTTCTATGGCGGCATACCCGCTGGCAAAATGTAAATTTAGAGGTAAAGGGATTTTATTTGCCTTGGTTGTACTGTCACTTATGTTTTCGGGGGAAGTTACTGCGATTCCCAACTATATGATTATAACTTTATTGGGTATCAACAATACCTATTTAGCGATTATTGTTCCCGCTTTTGCCGCATCGCTGGGGTTATTCCTTATGCGGCAGTTTATGACACAAATACCCGATTCGCTAATCGAGTCGGGCCGTATAGACGGCGCAAATGAATTTCGTATTTGGGCATCCATTGTTATGCCCAATGTAAAGCCCGCGTGGCTTACGGTAATTATCCTCATGTTTCAAACCTTGTGGGGTACAACGGGCGGCATCTTCCTGCGGGATGAAGCATTAAAACCATTAAGCTTTGCCCTTAACCAAATTGTGGGTGGTGGTTTTGCCCGCGCAGGTGCAGGAGCGGCTGTGGCATTGTTAATGATGATACCCCCCATTGTATTTTTTGTGATTAACCAGGCCCGTATCATGGAAACCATGGCAACCTCGGGTATGAAAGATTAATAAGGAGGCGCGTAATCATGAAATGCAAAAAAATATTGGCCGCCTGCCTTGCGGTAATAATCGTAATCGCTAACATGATAATGCCTGTTGCGGCAACATCGCCTTATGAAGGGTTTACCTACAATTTTTGGGTGTCTCCCGTGCCTGCGCCTGTGGCATATATAGCGTCGCGTACCATTTCGGCATTAGACATTGACCCTGATTTGGGACCCTTTGTAAACCCTGCCGACATGAGCGTCAGTGTCCTTGGGCATATTTATCTGCTGGATTCAGGGAATAACCGTATCGTTACTTTTACCCAAGCGCTTGAACTGGTGCGTGTAATCGATGGTTTTTCTTATGCAGGGGAATGGCATACCTTTGCCAACCCCCAAGGTATATTTGTGTGCGTGCATATGAATATTTTTATCGCTGATACAGACAACCGCCGTGTTGTTATTTTAGATGCCGGCGGAAACTTTGTTAATATGATTTTTGAACCTGATTTAGGTGATATTGAAGATACCATAGATTTTCGCCCGTTAAGGGTTGTCGCTGACAGTGCCGGGCGTATGTATGTGATTGTTATGCACGTATTTGAAGGTATTATGCGTTTTGACACAGACGGTGAATTCTTTGGTTACTTCGGCACCATTGGTGTGCGGGTAAGTGCCGCCGATTTATTTTGGCGTTTGATTGCCACTGCCGAACAGCGGGCAAGGCAACGCAGGTTTATTCCCACGGAATTTACGGGGTTGGATGTGGATGCGTATGGGTTTGTGTTTGCTACCCATTCCGGTGCGGCAGCAGAGGCCGACCAGGTGATGCGCCTTAACCCCCGCGGCAATAATGTTTTGCGTAATTTTAACGAAAATACCGCCATTCGTGGGGTGGAAGTGTTTGGCCCCTTCTTCCCGCCGTCTACCTTTATTGACATTGTGGCACGCCCCAACGGCATATTTTCTGCCCTGGACGGCACGCAAAACCGTATATTCACCTACGATTCCGAGGGGAATTTGTTATATGTTTTCGGTGGAACGGGTGCGATGATGGGCATGAGCCGCCGCCCCGTGGCCATTGATGTTATCGGTGACACAATTATCGTGTTAGACGCATTACGCGGCCGCATTATTTATTACGAACCCACGGAATACGGTGCATTAATTAACGAAGCCGTAGCCCTGCGTTATAACGGCTACGAAACAGAAAGCGTGGCGGCTTGGCAACGGGCATTACGCATGAATGAAAATTCCGAGCTTGCCTTCACCGGCGTGGGCCGCGCGCATTTGCTGGACGGACATTATGAATTGGCGATGGACTATCTGCGCCGCGGCATGGACTTACGTTATTATTCCATGGCACTGGGCAGGCGGCGCGAGATTTTTATCGAAGCGCATTTGCCTATGGTGCTGACTGTTGGTCTTTTGGCAGCGTTGGGTATAGCGGCCTTTACGATTTATCGGAAATGGAAGCGTAACGGCCTTGAAGAGGAGGGGTTTGAATGATGGCGAAAATTTTCGGTTTTTACAGCTTACCCCTGCGCATTCTCTTTCGCCCGATAAACGGTTTCTATGAAATGAAATTCGAGCAAAAAGGCAGCATGAAGGTGGCGATTTTTAACTATTTATTGCTTAGCATCTCCTTTGCGTTGTTCAACCAATATACTTCGATTTTAGTTAACCCCGCACACCCGCAGCAGCGTAATTCTTTGATAGACTTTGGTGGGCTTACGATTGTGCTGGTATTATTTTGCGCCAGCAATTGGGCGGTAACGTCGCTGACCGACGGCGAAGGCAAGTTTAAAGACATCGTAATGATGGCTTGTTATGCCATGACCCCCTTGGTGTTGATTTTATTACCCGCGACGCTGTTCAGCAATGTGATAACCATGCAAGAAACGGGGTTTTTCCACTTACTGATGGGCTTTGGGGTTTTCTGGTTTGTATTGTTGATTTTTGTTGGGTTAATCGTGGTGCATAATTATACGGTGAGTAAGGCAATTGTAACGGCAATTTTCACCTTTATTGCACTTTTGATTATTTTGTTTTTGTTCACCTTGTTTTTCAGTTTGATACAGCAGGTATTTGTGTTTGTTCACAGTATTTACCGCGAACTTACT
>Ga0209755_10007345_pt1 | contig 11950 bp, 15 predicted proteins | sample TergutCo191P1_FD_187301 | JGI IMG/M metagenome (GOLD analysis project Ga0209755, IMG submission 187301) | Cornitermes sp. P1 segment gut microbial communities from Petit-Saut dam, French Guiana - Co191P1 (SPAdes) (version 2) | ecosystem: Host-associated > Arthropoda: Insects > Digestive system...
GATACACGTCCGCAGCTCTAGGCTCCGGTTCTTTGGTGTCACCCTTCTGCAGGCGCACAGGCATGATTAAGTCCTTGGTCGCTTCCTCGGTAAATTTTTTGAGTACCACAAGCAAATCTCTTTTTGTCATCCCTATACTCCTATCCTACTCCGCTGAGCAGCCGCCAAACTTCATGCTCAAGCCGTTCGTCAAATGATTCCTGGATGGTTTCAGTCATCAGTTCGACAATGCCCTCTTCAGCCATCATCTGTGCTCCGCTCGGCCCAAACTTCTGCTCTACAGGAAGTCTTGCCTTTCCGACTCTCTCAAATAGCCTTAGAGGGCCGTACACACGAGCAGCAAATGCTGAGTGAATTTCACCTCCGCCGCTCTTTTTTACTTGAGCGTGAACAATGCTGTTTTTTCCGTACTTAACCTTGAACATTATCAGTGGTATAACATTGCCTCGGAAGTTAATATTCATTGAAATTAAGCTTCCACCACTCTCACTGATGTCGGTTTTCATTTCAACGCGCTTCATGAACTCACCTTTGGACAAGGTGTACTCTCGTGCAGCAAGTGTTCCGGCTTCGGTTTTTGCTTTGTTGCCGGCTCTTTTAAGGGCTGAAGAAACAGCTTTGTTTATTCCTTGCGGTATGCCTGCAAGGAGACTTATAGTTCTGTCGAGATTATAAGTGCCGACTTCATGTACAGAAATGCTCATTCATCAATCGCCCCCAGTTCCAATCGAATCATTCCCATATCACAGGACGATGTTACGATGGTATAATCTGAAAAAAAACCATCGCCGCCTTCCTGATGATTGACACTAATACGCATTCCTTGCTCCGGTTCCGCTCCTTCGATGTCTGATTGAGCGCAATGCAAGACGGCAGACACCCTGAATAATCCTTGCACACCGCCGTCTTGTCCAGTTGTTACAGGTTTGTCAGTCTCTTGGAGTTTCGCCAGTATGATGGGAATGTCGGTATAGATATTGCCGTTGTATTTGACTGTACGCTTCTCTGCAAACTTATCTGTGTTAAGAAACACCTTTTTGTTTGCAGCCGCCACCATGTCCTTGAAGCCCATTAGCCCACCGGCTGACTCGCGCCCGGGTTCGGAGGTGGCTCACCGTCGTTATTGGTGTCGTCCTCCTCGTCCTCGTCCTCATCGTCCTCGTCCTCATCGTCCTCGTCCTCATCATCGGTGTCGTTTCCGCTTCCATCGCCAGCGCCACCGCCTTTTCCATCATCAGTGCCGCCACTGCTGTTATTGGTGTCGTCCTCGATGTCGCAGCCGTCCTCGTCAATTTCCTTGCCGTCCGCTTTTGCTTTTTCGATGTCAGCGAATATCATGTCCGCGCGCTCATTGTTGTTCGTTGCTCCGGAGATATCCAACCCGCGCCTTATAGCAAGTGCTTCAAGCCCGGCTTTGTTTATCCGTCTTAACGCAGATTGCGTAAAAGCTGCACCGGCATTGCCGGTCGAGTCTGTGTTTTCACTTGGCTCGTCAACTACAACAGCTACGCCCAGCTCGACAAGGCGCTTTGCTTCATCATCCGACACTTCAAATGCCGGATCCGTTTTTCCTTTTGGTGTAGTGATATTTGAGCCCTCTTTCCTGTAGCCGTAAATGCCTTTGATTACTCTTATGTTTTTCATTATAAGCTCCTTTCCCGCTACACTAAGCGACTACATTCTTTGCATATATATACGGACAGTAATTCTTTGGAGCAGCAAGCGGACGCGCACCGAGTCTGAGTTTTCGGATGTCTTTCTCTTGGTCAACCGACAGTTTCGGAATGCGCACACCTGCATAAGTCGAGAAGGCATCGCTTCCAAAATCGATTTGCGTAATTTGACCATACATGAGATGTCCGCAATCGGGAGCTGTGACCATTGCAGATGTCGGCGGGAAGTACGGTTTTGCAACACCCGAATCATCAACATACTCGTGGTCAACTTCCCACAAAGTAAGCTTAAAGCCGCCAAAGTTTAGAATGCCGATAGTTGCGACGCCGGGATAGCTTGTCAAATTCGGAGCTATTGCGCCAAATTCCATGCGGCGATTATCGAGTAAATCACGAACTTTCGGGATGTCGATAATTGCATCCGCAGCTTGTGAGCCAAGTATGAGGTCTGCTGCTTGCAGCCCCCGCTTGGACAACGCTTTGCACATAGCCTTGACATCTCCAAAGAAGCCGCCATTTGCAGAGTTCCATCTGTTTGCAACAGTGTACTCATGGTCGCTGGTGGCATCGTAATACTGTATGCGCAACAGTTCTCCTTTTGTTTTTGCGTCAACATACTCCTGCATTTCGCAACCATTGGTTATCATCGTCTGAGCGCACATCCATTCCTCGCGGCGCTTAATGCGATTATCCAAATCGCTCATGTCCTCAAGTATGATTCGGATTGCTCTTTCTGCCTGTGTTGATTTTGCCAGTAACGCTTCGCCAAATCCCCGTCGATTCAGTTCGTCAACTGTGAGAAGTCTTGACGGCAGAATATGAGGCGGTGCAAACTCGTGAATTTCATAACCCCTGCGATCAACAGGAATGTCGCCTGCACGCGGAGCTACAAACGCTGCCATTTGCCTGTCGGCTTTGCGATACTCGACAAGCACTTTGTCGGCTTTGAATATATCTCTGGCGGTTGTCGGGAAGTATCTATCCTTGAAGAACGATGTCTCCGGTATAATTTCTTCAACAATAGCCATCATGATATAGGTACTAAGTAAATCAATTGTCATTTTATTATCCTCCTATGCTTCTTTGTGAGGCAGCTTGAACACGATATTCCGCATACGCAGATTGTCCAAATCTGTCTCACTAATCGTATAACCGGCTGCAGCAGTAACTTTGTCAGGATGGAAGCACCCAGCCGTGTAAACCGTTGTGTTAACCTCGCCTGCAGTTCCAACCTTTGTATTGTCACACAGGATGGAGTGCGGTGTCAGTGTACCCTGCCCTTGCGTTCCCAGAGGAAACAGCCTGCCATTTGTCGCATGGATGGCAAGAATGGTTCCCCTTGCATACTCGGTGGCGGTTGTTGCTCTTGAAAGCGCACCACCTCGCACTTGCACAGGTGGATTCAGGTCAGTAATCAGACCATCAAATTCCATGTCGCCAACTTTTCTGTTCAAATCTTTAGCCATCGATTAGCCCTCCTTCTTTGTTCCGAGCGCAGCTTGCACCGTTGATTTTGCATCAGCCTGTTTCTGCTCCTCTGTTTTCGGTGCCACATCATCGGTGTTCCCACCATTGCTGGCTGCAACACCCTGCGCTCCGGATGCTTGTGCGTCTGCTTGCATATCAGACACAAACGATTTGCCCTCCTGCGCTGCTTTGAGTGCGGCGCGGTGGGACAGCTCTTGCGCTGTACAAGCTTTTTCACCGTACTTAGCCTCGCGCACGGTTTCCGCATCGAACAACGCAGATACTTCATCGATTTCTTGTAACCGCTTGCGTTCATTCTCTGCGGCTTGGCTTGTGTCGTTGCCCAGCGCCGCAGAAGCGGCGGCACGAGCTTCTGCCATGATTGTTTCTGCGAGCTCAGGGTTTTCAGCCCTTAACTCATTGAGATTGTTTGCCATTACAATGCCTACCTTTCTTTCGCCGGACTGAGCCGACTGATTTTGTTTTATCTTATCGGTAGCGGACGGATCCGCTTCCGGTTCGACCGTTGGGATGTTTTTCATAAAGTTTTTGAAATAATCAGGGATGTTCAGTGTTTGACCATCGACAAAAAGCGTCCTCTTATCCGCAGATGCTGCGATATTGAGGGGCTTGCTGTCCGCCATGAGTTCGTCTGCAAAGCCTTTTTCAACCGCCTCTTCACCAGTCATAAAGGTTTCATCACCCATCATTGTCAGCAATTCGTCTTTTCTCATGCCCGTTTTGCGCACATAAGCAGTCACGATGGTTTCGTCAACCTTATCGAGGAAGCCGGCAAGCTCACGCATTTCATCCGCATTGAACACTTCAAAGAAAAAGAATAAGCTTGCTTTATGAATCATCACGAGACTTGCAGCGTTTACTTTGACCTTGTCTGCTGCACACATAATGAACGAAGCGGCTGACATTGCAACACCGTCAACGATTACAGTTACTTCCGCTTTGAGTTCTCGCAACCTGTTATGGATAGGGAGTGCTGCGTACACATCGCCGCCGACGCTGTTCATGCGGATTGTGATAGTCTTTGCTTTCTCAATATGCTTGAGGTCTTCCATAAATACGTCCTGCGCAATAAAATCACCCTTGATTTTTTCTCCGGTTCTGTAATCTACCGGGTGTTTTCTTACGACATAGCCGTACATGGTTATGTCAGCGTGTGAGCCGTTCACCATTGCCATCGCGTAGCACTGGCGCTCGATGCTCACCGGCTGGTTTTTGCTGCCAAATAGGTTAGCTATTGGATTAGGCATTTTAGTTTTCCCCCTTTTCATTATCGTCATGCAGAGAAGTCATGACGGTACCGCCTCCGGCTTCTCGTAGTTTTTCATTCTCACGTTTTAGCTGTTCGACATTTTCCTCCCAATCGCCGCCGCCTAATTCGGTGGTCAATTGCTCATGGGTTTTGAACGCATGGTCTGCCGTCATAATTGCAGCTTTGATTTCTTTCGACGGATCTATCTGACCTTGCACCGGCCCTATCCAGCGTGCTTCACTCCATGCATCACGGATAAGCGGATCGGCAAAAAAGCCGGGTGCGCTTATCCGTCCGGTCGCTACTGCTTCTGCAAGGAATGTTTCGTAAATAGGCTGTGTAAAATCGTCTACAAACCATGTGCGGTACATTCTGACCACTTCCCACATTTCAAGCAGGGCGGCTCTCGATGCTGAATATGTACGATTGTACTCTTTCATTAAAACATCATGCGGTATCTCAAGCGCAGCACCCATCAGCCGGCACAATGTTTTTACAAATTCGTCAAAGCCTGTTGATGGTGCGCTCGGTTGACCAAACTCTACACTTTCACCCACACCAAGATGCAGGATATTACCCGGACCCATTTCATGCTCATTTTCATCGCCGGATATTTCTTCAGCACTTTCGACAGGATTTTCAGTGGATATGCCTGCGACATCACCGGCGCCGACTTCGCCCATTGGCAGTTCCGTCAAGTCGCTTTCGGTTTTTACCCATGCTGTGAAAAAGCTTTGTATTAACGCAGCCATCAATTCGCTCTCGGTATATCTTCGTAACTGCAAAAGCGGTTCAATGACTTGTGCTAAAAAAGTAACGCCCCTATATTGTTCGGGACGCTCGGAACTCATTATATGCAGGATGTTGGGCAACCCTGTTTTATCGCCATATGCTTCAACTCGTGTCCATTTGGCATCTACAGCAGTGATTTCATTAGGATATGTATTGCGGATATAGTACGCAACTACCATTCCGTTCCCATCAACCTCAACACCGTCATATATCTTATTTTTGTTTACCGCGTTCTCTCCGGTAGTAGCCAGGACATGCGTAACCCCATTTTTGTATTCATTTGGTGTGCTTATACGGTCTGCTTCAATTATGTGTAAACGCAGCGTATAAGGATTTAGCGGAGTAGCTTCATATCGTTTTATTAGCACAAACACATCGCCGCTCATGAGCCATGACAAAAAAGCAAGCTGCTGAAGACTCCCGAAATTGTTAATGCCTAATGCATCGCAGTTTTCTTTTTTCGACGCCCACATACGAAACTCGGCTTCTGTTTTCTTTTGCCATTCATTAGCCGCTTCCGGCGATAACCCCAGCACATCACAATCAATGCTGCTTTTCAGTGCCAGTCCAATGCCGACAGCCTTTGTGCGCACGGTCTTAATTGCAGAGGTCGCCACCGGTGCCGCCATGTACAGCATTCGTCCACGTTGTCGCAGAGTGTAATTATTAGAATTTATGTCCTCGTTTGGTGAGCCTGACATTGCAAGAAAACTTTTCAGTGCTCTGCGCACAGTGCTTGCTCCGGCATCGCTATATCCTTTTGCTTTCGGTGATTTGTTTTTTCTATTAAATAATCCCAAAGCCATCGCCTCCAGTTATAATATATGGTCTGCCCGGCAGAGAAAGGAGCCAAACCCTGCCGGATAGACCGTGGTAAAGCCCACACGTCCCCGCAGGGCGAATACCCTCACCAATCTCGCGGCACCACTCCCACTATTTTTCTTGTACCATGTCCCGCAAGCGTTGCTTCGAGTTCGTCAACTTTCTTTTCCGCTTCTGCGATATCTCGCAACAGGCTTGAAATATCAAAATGCGTCAACTCGCGGTTTTCGATTTTGAAACTTCTGACACCGCCCTCCACAAGAGCGACATGTGCTTCCATCAATCTTTCAAGATGTTTTGACCACCATTCAAGGCGGTGTTGCACTCTTTTCTTTTTCGCCTTATTCATAAACTTGCACCCTACCAATCATCAAAATGCTTATTGAGTGTCGATTTACCCCTGCGCTTGACCTGTGGTTTTGGCTTTTGGGGAGTTGCAACGCTCTGTGTCTGCGTTTCCGACACGCCCCCTTTAAGACGCGCAGCTATAGCATCCAAATCCGCATATAGCACTTTCCTTGCCGCCAGAGCATAGTTGCGACAATCAAGTGCTTCGTTGCGTTCATGTCCGGGAATCTTCACCCAGCTCCACGGCTTCTTTTTCTTTTTGTCATATACCAATCGTTCAGAGAGTAGCCGATGGAAATATGCAGGACCGTAATCATCACGTTTCGGAAAATGGCAATACCGTGAGCCGGGAGTTTGCACTTTCAGATTATCCATGATGATTTGTTTGCCTGCGTCAACACCAATATCATAGCGCCAACATGAGCCGACAATCACTTTTTTACCCTCTCGCATTGCCGCTATTTTCTGTTTGCGCGGTGCTGTGGCATATGGTGCATCGTGCCTATTGCTACCGGCAATCGCAAATACATTTTTTTTAATTCGTTTGCTGCACTGCATCCGGACATCCTGCGTAAAGTGTCCGCCCTCGTCAACAAAACTCATGGAAACAGACAGTCCTAAGCCGCTTTCAAAACGAAGAACCCTATCAAAGACGCGTCGGTCAAGTTCTTCCCATGCCTTCTCATCATCAGGACGACCTATGACGACGCCGTATTCAATTCCCCATGTTTCTCCAAAATTACCATGTCCAAGAATTTCATATTCAAATCTATCATCTTGCGTATCAACGCCAGCCGTAAGCACAAGTGGTCCATTAGGCATATCGGCTTCATCAGGGTTGGGATAATCGTCACGCCGTGCCATAAGGCTTTCTTCACCCTCAATGTCGCCACGGTTCTCCCAAAGCTCACCAAATAGGGTATTATAAACAGTCTGTAGTTTCTCCGGATTGCCGATTGCATACAGATATTTAAGTATCATTCTCTCCCATGTCGCCCATGGGCTGACAAAAGAGTTGAGCCAAAAAGAGCGGATGCCCCTATTGTAAGCATCCGGATTTTCTGCAACCCATTCCGCAGGTCGTTTCTTGATTTCCTGTTCGGTCGACACGCAAGCGCAACCGGGGCATACATGCCATATGTCAGTCACGGTAAAGTGTGTCTTGCCATGTATAACTGTTTCTTCTTTATCATAACGGATATCTGTAAATTTTATGTCGTGCTGCTCACCGCAGTGGGCGCATGTGATTTTCCATCTTTCCATCGTTCCCTCAAGGTATGAGTCCTCAATTGCACTTGCGCCCTTTATCGTTGGCGTAGAAACTTCAATTGCCTTTGCATTATAGAATGTTATCTGCCGTGCCATAGCCAGCATCCAAGGGTCGCCCTCATTACCCGCAGACTTAGCCCAGCGGTCACGTTCATCACCGACAACATATCTGATCGGCTTTGATGCTAATGAGTGCGCTTCCTGTGAGCCGCATAGTGTAAGAATCCCACCGGGATATTTCTTTTGGAGAATCGTGTTACTGCTATCGCGCCTGTTCGATGATACTACCTTTTTGCTTAGTGTCGGACTGTCTCTAAGCATTGGGTCAATCCGCAACTTTGAATATTCCTTTGCCAAACCGTTAGTCGGATGAACAAAAAGAATACTACCCGGATCCTCATCGATGATATAGCCAACAACATTGTTTGTGAATTCTGATTTGCCAATTTGTGATGATGATACAAAAACAATGCGATTTACTTTTGTATCGGTAAATGCATCCATGATATCTCTCAAGTATGGTGTGCGTGATGTTCGCCATAAGCCGGGTTCTGCGGAAGCTTCGGGAGAGAGTATTCTGCGTTTCTCCGCCCATTGCGTAACAGTAAGATTTTCGGGCGGTTTTAGCATCGTATGCCGGGATTTTGAGACTTGTGTATAGAGCTTCTTTAATTCTTTTCTTAACTCATTCCTCATCATCCTCGACCTCATTCTCGACGTCGATTTTATCCCAGTTCATGCGTTCCCGAACTATAGCATCATATTTCTCTTGGTCAAACTCGTGATTCGCTAACTCTTCCATTCCTCGATAAACTTCAGCACGTATAAGCTCCGAAGCCTCAGCAGGTGTCATTTCCGGCGCCATGTCAACCGCCAAGCGTCCAGGCAATGCTAACATTACGCCGCGAACTGTAGAATAAAATTCCATGAACACAGCCTCTATGGTTTCAATGCGGTGCATTTTACCCATGAGTTCCTTTACTTCCATCCCCGCCTTGACAGCCTTTGACCTTTTGAAACTAATCTCCGCATCATTGCGAGCCTTAAACTCCGGACTCAATGCCTTTTCAGCGGCTTCTTTGGCACGACTCTCTAGCAAAGTGCAGTACGCTCTCAAGGTTGCAACATCGTCAAACATCTGCCCAAATGGTGTATTGCGCTTTGTTATTGTGCCTTGACTTGTGAGCTGACCTATCCACTGATTGCTTTTTCCTGTCATTGCACAAATATCCGCAGTTTTCCTAAACACTGGAGTTCCCGCACTGTGTATGTAAACCGCACCATCTTGAATTGTCGCAATATCTTTCGGTTTTTTTGCTGCCATCAGATGCTCCTTTCCAATGCCGTAAAAGGCGATTCCAATTAAACTTTTCCGAAAAAAAGACTTGGTATATAGACCGTTTTTGGGGTCGAAGCAGCCGCATGTCGAGAGGTTCACCCGAACAGTACCTTTTCTTTTGCGCTTCGGGTTTACTTGGTTGCCTATCTGCGTCTGTCTATGTGTTGCATGTGTCTCTCTGTTAATAAGCCTTATAGCGCACGGGGCAAGGTGCTCTCTGCGCTCCTGTGTGAGCGCAACGCTTGTCCCGTGCGGTGTTGTAATTTTTTTATCGTGTGCTTTAAATATATGCGAGTGCTTCTGCCTTACTGTATGCGGTTGTGTCCTTACACATCATGGCAAGGAACTCATCTTTAGAAAAATCTGAAAGCCTGAATATTTCTTCCGGTTTCATTCCCAGTTGTTTTGATATTTCTTTTACATCTTTCCCGTCGTCTATGAGTCTCTTGACGATGGCTTTCATTGGTTCGAGTAGATGTGTGCCGCGTGCTCTGTTATGAGTGATAGTGCCATACATGTCTTCGGCTTCGTCTGCATGGTCTACTATAACGATTGGCACTTTACCATTCAGCTTTGACCGCAGTGGTTCTTCGCCTGATACCGTCCACCGATGGAAGCCGTCAATGATAGTCATGTCCGGTCGCACGACCAACGATAGCGTCCAACCATTTGTTAATATAGATTGTGTTAATAGTTTTAAGTTTTCTGCTGTTTTGCGTAAGAGACTATTTCATCGATGGTGATTCCATTTCTGTACTTACCACGTACCGTTGAGTAAGGAACTTTGATTGTCTCCGCTAATTCCTTTAAGCACATTGTTTTTCCATCATGTTCAATTATTACAGATGTCTTTCGGTTTGTCGTCTGTACTCCTTTGGTAGCCCAGCGGCAGTTCGATGGTTCGTAGTTGCCATCGCCGTCAATACGGTCAATGGATAACTCATCGCCATAGCCGTTATCAAATGCCCACGCTCTAAATATAGTAAAGTCTTCTTTCCACTCATTACATACCGATATACCTCTTGCTCCGTAGTGACGATAGTCTTTAGCATTAGGATTATGACAACGCCTTATCATGCCTTGCCATATGTAATAGAGTCTAGTTCTGCTCAGACCGTGCATATGACGATTGCATGTGCATTTTTCATTTTTGTGTATTGTTAAATGTGTCCTACATAATGTTTTAGTATTCCCACATTCACACCTACATAACCATTTAGGCTTTCCGCTATTGCTATTTTCGGCTCTGTTTATTATTGTAAGCACTCCGAAGCGTTGCCCTGTTAAATCAATGAGCTTGCTCAAGCCAAAAGCCTCCCTTCAGAATAAAATGACGACCCGGTGCAAAACCGAGCCGCCAGCTATATATAGAATTTTACAAGCATGATTGTAACATAAGTAAAATGTATCATTCTACATCATTATGGATCATCATGTATCATCTTTTCAAAAAAGTTATCTATTAGTCTGCGCGTGTGGACGTAGCTGTAACCTACCTTATCGGCGGTTTCTTGCAGTGTCATGCCCTCTATGTATCGCCTTGTCAGCAACTGCCACATGATGCCGTTTTCGATGGAGTTAATAAAATCTTCAATAGCAAGGCATTCTGCAATTCGTTTATCTCTGCGCTCAAGCAATTTTGGCAGAGATTTAGAACCCATACCTTTAACTATTACAGGCTTTTTGCTGAATGGGAAATTGCTTGCAGATTGCACCATGTCATACTCGGCACTGTTTCTGCTGTCAGCAATCCGTTCTTCGAGCATTTCAATTTCACATTGCAATTTTTTATACTGTGCGACTCGTTGCTTTGTCATGTGCTTACAACTCCTTGTGATACAAGCGATTCATTTCTAACATGTCTTCCTTCTCCTTTTTGCCTACATAACGAAAACCAACAATTTCCAACGAAAAATAACGAAAACCAACGAAATGTTGTAACGAAAACTAACATTTTCCCTGCGCCCCTTGACTATTTGCAGTAGACAAGGGGCTTCTTTGTTGCTTCCTACTCAAACTCATTTTTATCTGATATGCCAAAAATCACAGAAGCATATTCGTGTATGGATACGCTACCATTCCCAAAAGGAAATCTATGACATTTCGGACATGATATATTGTCTTTAAACTCGTCAATGCTATCGTCAAACTCAAACATTGTTGCGCTTTTAGCAACAGCTATACAGTAACAACCCCATCTGCCACCGCCATGAATGCCAACTTTTATAGAATCATCGCCGCCATAACGGTTAAAAACGTGGCAATTGACATGCGTTATTTTTTCTTTACAGCTACGACATTTCATTGCTTATTGTCCTTTCCATTTGATTGCCTCTTTTTTAAGGTGAATCCAGCCATCGCAAATTCCATTGTATTCGTAAGTCAGCGAGATACCATCTGTTTCTATCATATAGACTGAACTACCGAATAACCTTGACCAGTTAAAGCAGTTTTCAGTTAACCGTTTTTGAATTGCTTCTCCCGGGGTTGCTGTTTTTTCGATGTCCAGAAGATATAAGTCGCCTTTAATAAATTTATATGTGCCCATCACTTCCATGCACATCTTTTCCTCCTTCATTTTTTGACGCATTCTACGCAGTAATCAGTTCGGGGTTGTCGTGGATGTTGCCGATGATTTCAGATGTCGGATGTGGGAGAAATGATAAAGTGGCAAATCTCAATATACGAGTATCGCGGTTGTTATTCTCCGTTTTCATGTATAGTATTCTGAACGTAAACCCGTTGCACTTGTAGTTTTGTATGTGCTCAACTACTTGGTAAACTTTGCCCTTGACTATCAATATATCCCCCTCGAATATGAGCTTTCCGTTCGCGTCTTTCAATCCAGTGCATTGTCCGATGGTGGCGGGGTCAACCTTGTCTAAAACATCATCTGACATATCGCAAATAAATTTTGCGCTCAAAATGTTTGTTATAAAATATCCGTTTTTTGCTAACACCACGTTACCT